>NPIE01003170.1_pt1 | contig 37953 bp, 26 predicted proteins | sample 8637661 | NCBI WGS metagenome assembly NPIE01 (sample SAMN07420842, study PRJNA396082) | bioreactor metagenome | isolation source: sample BA12 brine-fed electro-methanogenic bioreactor BA | place: Japan: Kochi | collected 2016-12-09 | reverse complement strand
TTCACAGTAGACAGGGAAGGCGGCGGGGGATAGAATGTAGAGAAAGCTGGATTCTTTGGAGGTGTCAGATGCGCACGCTGGGGATTGTCTGGAGGGTGGGGCTCACGCTGTTGCTCCTCACGCTCGGGCTGGCGGTGGGCGACCGGCGCGTAGCGGAGCCCATCTTCCCCACCCACAACGCGCCTTTCCCTCTTATCGTCCTTGCCGCTTCCGACGACCCCTACCATGGCCTCGCCGAGGAGATCGCTGCGGCGGAGGGGGCCGAGCTTATCTCTTCTCACTCCGAACTGCCGGCACGCGGTCCGGTCTTTCTGCTGTGGGTGGCCTCCCCTTCCTACCTCTCCAGTGAACGACTGGTGGACTTCAGCAGGTTCCTGGGGGCACGGATGAAGGAGCCGGACGGGGTCGTGGTGCCGGGTATCATCTCTGGCGGGTCGGTCAGCCGGGCCCGTGCCCTCTGGGAACGGAGGGGGGAGACATCCGGTCGCATCGCGGCGGCGGTCATCGGCGCCAACCCCTCGGCGAACCTTCCCGCAAGCATCACCCTCCTGCAGGAGACGCAGGTCATCACCCTGCCGTACGCCGAAGCGAGTGTCCTACGCGCCCTCAGGGAGACTGGCTACCTCACCTACGAAGGTCACGGGGCCCCGGGGGCCTTCCTGCTCGGGGAGGGTGTCCGGTTGGACGACCACGAGCTCCCCTCCCTGGGGCCCGTCGTCGTCGCCACAGGAGCGTGCAACACCTTCCGTCCCGCGGAGGGAGGCGCGCTTCCCCTGGCCTTCACCGACCGGGGGGCCGCCGCTTACGCCGGTTTCGTTTTCAGTCCCAACGCCGGCTATCTAGTGGGAGGCTATGGAGGGCTGCCCTTCCGTTACACATCTCCCGACTTCCCGGTAGGGATGGCGCTGCTGCTACAGACTCGGGGGACATTACTCGGCTTTGCGGCCTTCCCCTACTATCTTTTGTTGGGGGATCCGCGCCTCGCGCTCACCGACGCGGTGCCCTATCGCTTGGTCAGGGACGAGGAAGCGGGGCGGACGCGGCGGCTACGCTTCACGGATCTCCCGGCAGGGGCCGTCCCCTTGCGCGTGCCCGGCGGTGCGGGCTATGACTACGTCGAGGTTGCCGGCGTAACTGCGTCCGCGAGGAGGGATTTCTTCTACAACGCGCGGTTGCAGAGCCTCGACGCGGGGGCGGACAAGTACCTCCTCATCGTCTCCGAGGGGGGTGAGTTGGAGGTGCGGCTGCGCCGCCACCCGCCCCTTGGCTGGACGCTCGCCGATGCGCTTCTCGACGCCCTCGATCACACGCTGATCTTCCTCCAGCAGCCGGCGGGCGGGGGCGTGGCGATTCTGCTGGCGGTGGCGGGCGGACTGGGGCTGGTCGCCGCCCTCGTGATCTTACGCCGTCCCCCGCTGCGCCAGAGGGTGACCGGACGGCGGGCGCTGTTGGCCCTCACCGGGGGGCTGATCGCCGCTGCCCTCCACGGGGTCTACGTCCTGGCGCGCGTGGACGTGGCGACGGTGACCTCGAAGCCGTTGGTCTTTGTCCCCCTCATGGTTGTCCCGACCTGCGTGCTGGTGGGACAGGGTGCCTTCCTCTACCTGGTGTCCGGCTCACTCCGCGGCAGGGGCGTGGCCCTCATCGTGGCAACGTCCAATGCGTGGATCGCCGGGCTCTTCACCCTCGGCGCGACGCAGGGCTTCAACCTGCTTTTTTTCCATCCCCGGATGGGAGGGCGCCTCTACAATGTGGCCCCGGCCCTCATGGCCTTCATCGCCACGGCGTTTCTCGCCCTCCTCTGGTGGGCGCTCTACGCCCTGCTATCCTGGGAGAGCCCTCGGCCCGAGGGCCATCGGTACGCAAGCGGGGGAGAGTATCAGAGGGCAGTCTGAACAGACTGCCCTCTCCGGGTTAGGCCGCGCTGGAAGGTTTTCTTCCTGGGTTAGCTCTCTTTACTTGTTCCGGGATCTGTTTGTGATCCCTAATCCACGAGGAAGGTGATCTTGGCGTTGACCCGGTAGGTGATGATTTTGTCGTTCTCGACGATGGCCTGCATCTCCTTGACGTAGATAGACTGGATGTTGCGGATGGTCTTGGAGGCTTCGGCGAGGGCCTGTTTCGTCGCCGCTTCCCACCCTTCTTCGGACTGCGCTAATACTTCGACTACTTTTGCAATAGCCATTTTGTCCCCCCTGTTCGATACTCTGGTTTGCTGTACAACATGTGACGCGGCTACCCTGATTCAAGTATACGTCCGTTCCCTCAGGATACAACTTTTGTCTGAGCGGGCATTCGTAGCAGTTCGGTGGGCTGCTGCGCCCCCTGTAAGGCTCGCTGTGCGATGTGGCTGCTTCGTCAACCCCAGGCGAATGCCTGGTTCGCGCTTCAGAGGCAGTGCAAGGGGTGTAGCGCGATTTCGGTCAGCGACCTGCTACGAAATCCCGAGCCGCCGTGGTCTTTGCTTGTTTCAGCCCCCTAAGGTAGTTCCAAGATTTAAAATGCGCCACAGCGCGAGCAAATCTCTGGGAACACGTCAGAGTTTGGAGGACTTATTTTCTTGGAACGGCCTAACTGGTATAATGGAGCCTATGGTTATCGAAAACACGCTTTCGCGCCGGCACCGCAAGTTGAGCAAGTTTCTCTCCTTGCTGCTGCGGCATCGACCCGCGCGCTTCCCCCTCGCTCTGGATGCCGAGGGGTACGCTCAGTTGGATGAGGTGCTGCGCCTTCTCAACGGGTTGCCCAACTTTCGCTGGGCCACGCGCGCCGATGTAGAGCAGGTCGTCGAAGCGCCCGGTCGCCGCCGCTTCGAAATTGACGAGGCGGGCGAACGCATCCGGGCGCTCTACGGACACACCGCCTTCCGCCCCACCTACAAAGCGGTCACGCCGCCTCCCGTACTCTATCACGGCACGGCGCCCGACGCCTTCGAAGCCATCCGGCGGGAGGGGCTGCGCTCCATGGCCCGGCAGTACGTTCATCTCGCGGCAACGCCTGAGACGGCGCGCTCTATCGCCCTGCGGCACACCGCCGAACCCATCCTCCTCCGCATCGATGCCGCCTGCGCCCACGCCGAGGGCCTCGAGTTCTACCACCCCGTCCCCGAGATCTACCTCTGCGCGGCGCTGCCCCCCGCGTACATTGCGCCGCTCGATGACGAGGCTCAGAAGGAGAATTCATGATCTATCACATTACAAGACGAGCGCAGTGGGAAATTGCCCGGAAGCAAGGGCACTACGGGGGCGACACGCTGGAAAGCGAGGGCTTTATCCACTGCTCCACGGCGGAGCAGGTCGCCGGTGTTGCCAATGCCATCTTTCAGGGCCAGAGCGGACTGCTCCTGCTCTGCATCGACGAGGAGCGGCTGGAGGCTGAGCTCCGCTACGAGGACTGCTACGCCAGCGGGCAGCGCTTCCCCCACCTCTACGGCCCGCTGAATCTTACGGCGGTGACGCGGGTGCTCGATTTTTCGCCCGCGGCCGATGGGGCGTTTGCTTTTCCGGGCAGGGTATAGAAAGGAAAATTCCTTGTGTCTGACACGAACGAACGCGGCATGGACCGCCGCGAGTTTCTCAAATGGCTGGTGGGGCTGGTGACCGCTGCAGCGGGTGGGTATCTGGCCCGAACTCTGGTCGAACGGGGCCGCACCCCCGCCCCGCCCCCCGCTCCCGAAGCTACCCCTTCTCCGACCGCCTCTCCGACGCCCTCGCTGCTCACCCCCACGCCCTCGACCGAGCCGCCGACCGTCCCGCCCACCGATCGCCCACCGCCTACACCGACGGAGATCCCCTGGGTGCTGCCCACGGCGCCCTCCAAGCTGGGGCTCCATACCATCAAGCCGGCGCAGGGCTTCCCCTTCGTGCGCGGTGTGCGCGAGGCGGGCGCCCGCGTGGCGCTGGTCAAGGCCCTCGGCGGCCTGGGCCTGCTGCGCGAGGTGAAGGCCGTCTCGCCGGAGACAATCACCGTCGGGCGGGTCGTCGCTCCGCAGACGGTGCCGGTGGGCGAGGGAGATCCGGCGGCCCAGGCCGCGGCTATCATGGCGGCCCACATCCCCCAGTGGCAGAACGAGCGCGACGTCACCGACTATTGGGAGGTGCTCAACGAGGTCGACGCGCCCACGCCGGAGGGCCACGCCTGGCTGGCCCGCTTCTACATCGCTGCCATGGACATCGCCGAGGGGCAGGGCTTTCGTCTGGCCCTCTTCTCTTACAGCACCGGCGTGCCCGAGTGGCACGATTGGGCCGCCATCGTCGAGACGGGGGTCTTCGCCCGGGCTCAGGCCGGGGGGCATATTCTCGCCCTCCACGAGTACGATTGGCCCACGCTGCGAGACAACTGGGGCCAGGGGATTCCGGGGGCCACTCCCGACCCTGATCGGGGACCGCTGGCGGGCCGCTACCGCCACCTCTACCGCGATTTTCTCATCCCTCGGGGGGAGGTGATTCCCCTCGCCATCACCGAGTGCGGTCTGGACCCAGGGGTCACGCCCGGCGCGCAGATGGATCCCTACTGGGAGCGGCGCTGGCTCAAGGAGCTCGCCTGGTACGATTCCAAGTTGACGGAGGACGATTACGTCCTTGGGGCCGCCATCTTCACGCTGGGCGGGGACGAGGCCTGGCGCGACTTCGAATACGCTCATCTTCTGCCTCAACTGCACGATTACATCGTCCGCCTGCACGAGCAGTACGGTTGATGGCCTGGGGTACGGGTTAGAAAGAAAGCCATGTCTCGTTTCAAATTGACGCGGACCCAGTGCGCCGTCCTTGCCGCTCTGGTGCTGCTGAATTTGGTCATCATCGTGGGGCTGGGGGTGGTGCTCCTCCGCACTCCAAGCGCGCTTCCCGAGGCCCTCACGGTCCTGCCCTCGGAAGGGAGGGCCACTGCCACCCGCCCGGCTCCGCCCCCTACCTGGACGCCGCCTCCCACGTCCACGCCGGTAGGTTTCGACCTGCTCTACACCTTCACGCCCGGTCCGTGCCCCTTTGAGATTCCCGCCGGTGCCGTGGTCGAATGCGGCACGGTGGGCGTGCCCGAACGGCGCGATACTGGCTCTCCCAACGTGGTGCGGCTCGCCGTCGCCCGCTACCGGAGCCACAGGGAGGATCCCGAGGCGGAGCCCCTGATCTTCCTCACCGGCGGTCCCGGCGGGGGCGCCGTGCGCGAGCTGGCCCGGGCCTACGATACCTTCATCTTCCCCCTGCTGGCGGAGCGCGACGTCGTCGTCTTCGATCAGCGGGGCACCGGACTCTCAGCGCCCAATCTCGACTGCCCGGATTTTCACGCGGCCTTTGTGCGCGATCTGGAGTGGAACTATACGGCGGAGGAGCAGGCCGCAGCCTACCTCACGGCCCTGGGACGCTGCCGCACCCGCTGGGCGAGCCGGGATGTCGATGTTGCCGCGTACACCAGCGCGGCGAACGCCACCGACGTGCGGGACCTCCTCGCCGTCCTGGGCTACGAGCAGGCCATCCTCTACGGTGCCTCCTATGGCTCGCGGCTGGCCCTCACCGTCATGCGCGATCATCCGGAGGTGGTGCACAGCGCCGTGCTGGATGGGGTTGTGCCGGTGGAGGTGCCGCTCTTCAACGAGCAGGGAGCGCGGGTGGACCGGATCCTCAACCAGCTCTTCGCCGGCTGTGCCGCCGACTCCGCCTGCCGCGCATCCTATCCCGAGCTGCGGGCGACCTACGAAGAGGCCCGGCAGCGTCTGGATGCCGATCCCGTCACGGTTTGGACGAAGAAGATCGGACAGAAGTCCTACCGGGTGCGCGTCGATGGCAGCTGGCTGACAGGCGCCCTCTTCTTCGGCGCCTACGAGACGGAGGTCGTCCGCTACCTGCCGTTGATGATCGACGACGTAGCCCGGGGCGAGTACGAGCTGCTGGCGTGGATGCTCGGCAGCGTCGGGGAGCGCACCGATCTGAGCCTGGGGATGTACCTTTCGGTCAACTGCCACGAGGAGGTCTTTGCCACCTCACCGGAGGAGCTGCGGGAGGATCTCGCCCTCTACGGACACGTGGAGGGCTTCGCTCACTGGAGTACCTACGGGATGCCGGAGACGCTCTTCGCTCTCTGTGAGCGCTGGGAGGCGGCGCCCTTCGATCCGGTCGAAGGGGAGCGGGTGGTGAGCGATATTCCCACTCTGCTCCTCTCGGGCGAGTACGACCCGATCACCCCGCCGGAGTACGGCCGGCAGGTGGCGGACGCGCTGGGAAACGCCCGCCACTATGTCTTTCCCGGGCAGGGGCACGTTCTCGGCATCTGGCAGAGCCCCTGTGCTGTCCGCATCACCCGCGACTTCATCAGCGATCCCCACGCCGAGCTGGACACCGCCTGCGTCGACGCGCTGAGCGGACCGGATTTCTTGACCCGTTAGTGCCTCGTTACTCCGGCGTGCCCACCACGTCGAACCCCTGGGCGTCCGTCGCCAGTGTGCGGTGGGCGCCGCCCAGCTCGCCCAGCCGGATCTCGGCGGCTGCGAAATCACCCACGCTATAGGCGAAGTGGGAGGGGGATACCCAGCGGGCATTCAGCACCTGCCCCGTCTCCCCGGGCGGTAGCAACGGTTGGGGGGCGCTCCCCTGCTCCCCGATGAAGAAGGTTGAGGGCGCACCGAGGCTGTAGATGAAGCGGGCGTTATCGGGTGACCAGCCGTAGAATTCGGCCCGTCCGGTGGCGTAGAGCTCCGCGCCATTCCCCGCCCCGTCAGCGATGAAAAGCTGCTCCCAATCCGGGCCCACGTAGGCAAAGCGTGAGCGGTCGGGCGACCAGAGGCGATTCTCCCCCATCGTGTGGAAGAGGAAGATGCCCGGCAGCGTGTTCAGCTGCACCGCGTCGCCGGTGCGGGGCAGCTGCCAGAGCCTCCCCTGGGGATCGTCACCGAAGGGCTCCGCGGATTGAATGGCGATCAGGCCGTAGCTGCCGTCAGGGGCCCAGAGGGGGGCGGGGACGTAGGCATACTCGCTTGCTGTGTTCACGAAGTCGAAGCTCACCAGTAAGCGCCGGTTGGTCCCATCGGCGTTGAGCATGGAGACGGTCGTCGGCGTGCTGACGATGAGGGACGTCTCGTCGGGCGAGAAGGCGAAGGAGCCGCCTTCGCCGTCGGCGAGCAGGCGGGTCAGCGCGCCCGTCCCCACATCCACCAGCCAGAGATCGTCGTTGGTCAGCAGGCCATAGCCCCCCTCGATGAGGGTGTTGAAGGCTACGCGCTCCCCCAGCGGCAGCCACCGGACCTCGAAGGGAAGCCGGTCGAGCAACACCTCCCCCTCGGCTCCCATGGGTGTGCCCAGCTCCCCGGGCAGGTCGGTGGGCGCGACCAGACGCCGTGCGCCGCTGCCGTCTATCTCGATCACCCAGAGCTCGAAGCGGGAGAGCCCGGCGGGGCCAGGCGGGACGCTGCGCCGGAAGAGGATCTGCTGTCCATCGGGCGTGAGGTGGGGGGCGGTGTCATTGCCGCCGGTCGTCAGCTGGAGCGGGGCGGCGTCCCCTCGCACCACCCAGAGATTGCCTGCGCGCACGTAGGCCACGGTGAGGGGGACCGGCGCTGCGGCGGGCGGGGACGGCGTGGGCGTGGCGCACTCCGTGCCACAGCCACCGGGACACTCATCCGGGCAGTAGTAGACCTCGTCCTCCGCGCATGGGGGCGGTGTACATCTGAGGAAGGGGGTCTCTTCGGGCGGCGTGCTCACGGAGGTGGGCGTGGGAGTGATTGTGGGAACCTCCCGCGCCTCTTTGGTCGGGGGGGCGGGATCTCCGCCCGGGGCCAGATCATCGAGCCAGGCGCAGCCCAGCAGCAGACAGAGGGCGCCGATTGCCAATAGGAAACCTCGATAGCGTCTCATCTTTCCTCCTCACAATGGGTGGGGACAACTTGCCGAAGCGTGCACAAGTCCCGCAGGGCGTCCCTCACAGGCGATGGGTCAGCTTCATTATAGCACGAAGGCGAAAGCCTGGCGGGCGTGCTCTTGGCATTCGGCCCGATTACGGTAGAATATCCTTTGATCTCTGTACTTCTGTGAGAATGGTGATGGGTAACGGGTGACCATCTCGTCGTTGGCCATTTGCCATTTGCAGATCTGTTATTTTGGAGGAGTGAAAGATGAAACCCTATCGCCCGCAGGAAATCGAACCCCGATGGCAGCGCCAATGGGAAGCGGATGGCCTTCATCGCGCCGTCGTCCGTCCCGATGAGAAGAAATTCTACGCGCTCACCATGCTACCCTATCCCAGCGGCGAGCTTCACATCGGCCACTGGTACGCCATGGCGCCGAGCGACGTCCGCGCCCGTTTCAAGCGGATGCAGGGTTTCAACGTGATGTTCCCCATGGGCTTCGACGCCTTCGGCCTGCCTGCCGAGAACGCCGCCATCCAACGGGGCATTCACCCCAAGACCTGGACCCTCGCTAACATCGAGCGGATGCGCGGGCAGATGCAGGCCATGGGAGCCATGTTCGATTGGGAGCGCGAAGCCATCTCCTGTCTGCCCGGCTACTATCGCTGGACTCAGTGGTTCTTCCGCAAGTTCTACGATATGGGGCTGGCCTATCGCAAAGAGTCGCCGGTGGATTACTGCCCGGTCTGCAAGACGACGCTGGCCCGCGAGCAGGTCGTCGGCGAGGAGCGGCTCTGCGAGCGCTGCGGCGCGGCGGTGGTCAAGAAAGAGCTGGAGCAGTGGTTCTGGAAGATCACCGACTACGCCGACGAGCTCCTGGATTTCTCCGATATCGACTGGCCCGAGAGGATCCGCCTGCTTCAGACCAACTGGATCGGGCGCAGCGAGGGCGCGGAGGTCACCTTCAAGGTCGCGCCGGAGGATATGCCCGCCGGCAGCGCGGAAGAGGCGGGCGATCTCGTCGTCTTCACCACGCGCCCCGATACGCTCTGGGGGGCCACCTTCATGGTGTTGGCGCCCGAGCACCCGCTGGTCGATGGGATCACCAAGCTGGTACATCGGGAGGAGGTGGAGGCCTACAAGGTCCAGGCCGCCCGCCAGACGGAGATCGAGCGCCTGAGCACGGAGAAGGAGAAGACGGGTGTCTTCACCGGCGCCTACGCCATCAATCCCGTGAACGAGGAGCGGATCCCCATCTGGATCGCCGACTACGTGATGATGGGTTACGGCACCGGGGCCATCATGGCCGTGCCCGCCCACGACGAGCGCGACTTCGAGTTCGCCACCCAGTTTGGCCTGCCCATCCCGGTGGTCATCGAGACTGAGGAATGGATCGAGGATGGGAAACCCTTGCCGCTGCCCCACGCCTATCCCGGCACCGGCACGATGATCAACTCCGGGCCCTTCGATGGCACGCCCGCCCCCCATCCCGCCGTGGAGAAGGTCACCGCCTGGCTGGCGGAGCGCGGGCAGGGTGAGCCCGCCGTCAACTACCGCCTGCACGACTGGCTCATCAGCCGGCAGCGCTACTGGGGCGCGCCCATCCCTATCGTCTACTGTGAGCAGTGCGGCACCGTTCCCGTCCCCTATGAGGAGCTGCCCGTGGAGCTGCCCGACGACGTGGAGTTCATGCCCACGGGCGAGAGCCCTCTCAACCATCACGAGGGCTTCCTCCACACCAGCTGTCCGCAGTGTGACGGTCCCGCTACCCGCGAGACGGACACCATGGATACCTTCGTCTGCTCCTCCTGGTACCAGTACGCCTACCTGAACCCCTATTACCGCGAGGAGGAGCCCCTCCACGCCGATTCTCACCCCTGGGATCCGAGGGAGGGCGACTACTGGCTGCCTGTCGACACCTACACCGGCGGTGCCGAGCACGCTGTCATGCACCTGATGTACACGCGCTTCTTCACCAAGGCGCTGCGCGATGCCGGGATCGTGGCCTTCGACGAGCCGATGCTCCAGCTGCGTAACCAGGGCATCATCCTGGGCGAGCCGCGGATGGGGGATTGCGTCGCCGTCACCGGGCACTGGGAGGGCGCTGCCTTCCGTGCCGAAGCGCTCACGGCCTACTCCTTCGAGTCGCCAGAAGCGTGGCCTGCGCCCACCCGGGGCGATACGCTCGTCTGCGGCGAGCTGATGGACCGCGATGACGTGAGCCTCAAGGTGCGGATCAGCTCGGACGAGGAAGAGGAGTCGCTGGTCATCGTGCGCTTCGATGAAGAGCTGCCCGTACAAGTCGCCGGGCGCGAGGGTGCTGCGGCCGTCGCCGACCTGCTCTACCACCTCGAAGTGGAGAAGATGTCCAAGAGCAAGAAGAACGTCGTCGCCCCCGACGAGCTCGTCGAGAGCTACGGGGCCGACGCCGTGCGCGCCTACCTCATGTTCGGCTGGCGCTGGGAGCTGGGCGGCCCTTGGGACAGCCAGGGCATCGAGGGGGTGGTGCGCTGGCTGCACCGCGTCTGGAACCTTTTCCACGAGGAGCCGCGCCAGCAGGAGGCGCCCGGCGGTGAGGCGGAACAACGCCTCCGGCGGGAGATGCATCGTGCCATCAAGGCCCTCAGCCACGACCTGGAGGCCTTCTCCTTCAACACTGCCATCGCCCGGCTGATGGAGTACACCAACGCGCTGAATCGCGAGAAGAGCGCGCTGTGGAAGCGCCCCGTCTGGGACGAGGCGGTGAGCGCGCTGCTTCTGCTCATGGCCCCCATCACGCCCCACATCGCCGAGGAGCTCTGGGCCGCGTTGGGCAAGCCCTACAGCATCCACCAGCAGGCGTGGCCCTCCTGGGACGAGGCCCAGCTGGTGGAAACGACCGTCGAGCTGCCTGTGCAGATCAATGGGAAGGTGCGGGGGCGGATCACCGCCGCCGCCGACGCCGACGAGGAGACCCTCAAGCAGCTGGCGCTGGAGGAGCCCAACGTTCAGCGTTACCTGGAGGGCAAAGAGATCCGGAAGATCATCGTGCCCCAGGGCAAGATCGTCAGCATCGTCGTCAAATAGCAGGAACCGGGAGTGGGGGCGCTGGGAAGCGCCCCCGCTCTTCATTGTTGCCAGCGAGGAGAAGATGAAATACAACGTCATCATTGTCGGTTCCGGTCCCGCAGGTGTCGCCACGGCCCTGCACCTCCAGCGCATCGCGCCCGAGCTCGCGGAGCGCGTTCTCATCCTGGAGAAGGAGCACCATCCCCGCCCCAAGCTCTGCGCCGGAGGACTGCTTCCCGACGTCGATCGCGCTCTAGAGCAGCTGGGCCTGGACGTGAACGAGGTGCCCCAGGTCCTCGGCATGTGGGCCAACTTTGTCTACGAGGGTCGGGGCCTGCGCATGCACAGCAGCTACGATGAGCACGCCTTCCGCGTCATCCGCCGGGACGAGTTCGACGCCTGGCTGGCGAGAAAGGCCCGGGAAGCCGGTTTCGAGATCCGCGAGGGGACGCGGGTGCGGGCCGTCGCGGTGGCAGAGGGAGAGGTCATCGTCCGGACCGATAGCGAGAGCTACCGCGCGCCGGTGGTCGTGGGCGCCGATGGCGTGCTCAGTGTGGTGCGTCGCGCCGTCACTCGCGATCCGGGCCGCGTAGCGCGCCTGCTGGAGATCCTGGTCGAGCCGCGCCCGGAGAACACCCACGCCGCCGCCGAGGCCTACTTCGAGTTCCGCCACGTTTCCCGGGGCATCCAGGGCTACGTCTGGGACTTCCCCACCCAGGTTCAGGGTCGGCCCATGCGCTGCTGGGGTGTCTATGACAGCCGGGTCAAGCCGGAGTCGGCAAAGGGCTCTCTGCCGGAGGCCCTGGCGGCAGAACTGGAGCTCCACGGCTACGGTCCAGAGGACTACGAGTTGGAAGGCTATCCCCTGCGCTGGTTCGATGCCCGGGGCCCCTTCTCCGCGCCGCGCCTGCTCCTCGTGGGTGACGCGGCGGGTATCGACGCCTCCTTCGGTGAGGGGCTCAGCCCCGCGCTCGGCTACGGCAGTCTGGCGGCGGCAGCCATCCGTGATGCTTTTGCTTCGGGCGACTTCTCCTTCGCCGATTACCGGGAGCGCATCCTCCGCCATCCCATGGGACGGGCGCTGCGGCTGCGCACCTTCACCGCGCGGACCCTCTACACCCTCACCAGCCCGGCGCTTCAGCGGCTGGTCTGGTGGCGGATGCAGGGCTTGCTGAAATGGTACATCGAGAGCTTCCTCATCCACTGGACGCGCAAGCTGGATAGGGACGGCTCGCCCAAGCGTCCGGCGTAAGTCGCCCATCGGGGCAGGAGGCTCCGGTGGTGGGACACGGAGAGCGCGGCGGCGATAGGCGGCTGCGCTCTCCGCTTTTTGTGTTGGAGGGAACACCTTTGCCCTACCCTCGCATCTTCTCCGACGAAAGGTGACACTCTTCCTATTGACAAACACCTGTCTTTTCTGCTACAATGGGAATGTGAACGTTCACGGTAAATTCACGTGAACCATCCCAACCCTCTCCACAGAAAGAGCGGTGCCTGTGAAACGAAAACGCACCACCATCAACGACGTAGCCGATGTCGCCGGCGTCTCCCGGCAGACCGTGTCGCGGGTCCTCAACGGCAAGGGGGATGTGGCGGAGGAGACCCGCCAGCGGGTGCAGGAGGCCATTGATTCGCTGAATTACCACCCCAACCTCGCCGCCCGTAGCCTCACCAACCACCGTACCCACACCATCGGGCTGGTGATCCCTTACACGCCTGATTATTTTTTCTACGATCCCCATCTGATGGCCTTCATGTGCGGGGTGGATCAGGTTGCGATTCAGCGCAACTACAACTTGCTGCTCTCCACCCAGCAGACGACCGACGCCGAATCCCGGTTGCAGGCGTACGAGCGGCTGATCCAGGCGGGGTACGTGGATGGGGTGGTGGTGGTAGAGGTGCTGGGCGGGCAGGCGGGGCTGGCCTTGCTTGACGAGCACGAGCTGCCCTGGGTGGCGTTGGGCTACGGGTTGGAGAGCGAGCCAAGCCGCGCTGTCCACGCCGACGATCGGGGTGGGGCGCGTCAGGCGACGATGCACCTGCTCAGCCTGGGCCACCGGCGTATCGGCGTCATTCGACACCACGACGATAGTCTGACCGCCATCGAGGAGCGTCTGGAGGGGTGCCGTCAGGCCCTCGCCGAGCACGGACTCGCGCTGGAGCCCTCGCTCATCGCCTCCGGGGATTTGACCAGCGCCGGGGGGCGGTCGGCAGCGGCCCAACTGATGGAGACTGCCGCGCCGCCAACGGCGATCTTCGCCCTCAACGACCGCATGGGCATCGGCGCCATTCAGTATCTTCACGATCAGGGAGTGCGGGTGCCCGACGAGGTCTCCGTCGTCGGCTTCGATGACGTGCCCATCAGCCACATCTGCAATCCGCCGTTGACCACCGTACGGCAGCCCTCCCTGGAGCTGGGGCAGCAGGCCGGGCGGTTGCTCTTCGACATCATCGAGAGCCAGGAGCCCCCGGGCGGCGCGGTGGTCTTGCCTACAGAACTTATTGTCCGGGGTTCAACAGGGCCCCACATCCTGAAGCCCGCTTCATCCAGGTCCTAACGCTTATCTCCGGTGGCACCTGAGCCGCCGGATGCAGAAGGAGGTGAAACTGGCATAAGCATCTAAGTGCTCTACCCGACTTAACAGTACAGCCTATCCACTCAAAATTGGAGGAGATTCACATGAAAAAGTACATCTCGCTGCTACTGGTGTTGGCGATGTTCCTGACCCTCTTCGCCGCCTGCCAGCCGGAGACGATCACCGTTGAGGTCACGAGAGAGGTCGAGGTTGAGGTCGAGAGAGAGGTCCCGGTGGAGGTGGAGGTCCAGGTGCCCGTTGACCGGGAGATCGTCATCTACAATTCCTACATGAGCGATCCTGCCCCCCGCGAGGCCGATGCCGCCCTCGTCGCCATGTTCGAGGACATGTACCCTGACATCGACGTGATGCACAGTACCGTCGCTCACGAGGATTTCAAGCAGGCCATCCGCGCTTATCTCACCGCCTCCACGCCCCCCGATGTCATGACCTGGTTCGCCGGCAACCGGGCCCGCTTCTTCATCGATCGGGGCTTGATCATGGACATCAGCGATCTCTGGGAGTCCGAGGGCTGGAATGAGAGCTATCCCCGTGGCTTCCGTGCCATGAGCTCCGTCGACGATAGCCAGTACTTCCTGCCCGCCAGCTGGTACTGGTGGGCCGTCTACTACAGTAAGTCCACCTTCGCCGAGTACGGCATCGAGGAACCGGAGACCTGGGAGGAATTCCTGCAGGTCTGCGAGACCCTCAAAGAGAACGGCGTTGCGCCCATCGCCATCGGCACCAAGTACCGCTGGACGGCTGCTGCCTGGTTCGACTACCTCAACATGCGCGTCAACGGTCCTGAGTTCCACATCGATCTCATGTTGGGCAAGGAGAGCTACGACGATCCCCGCGTGCTGACCGTCTTCACCGACTACTGGCAGCCGCTCATCGAGAACGAGTACTTCATCGACGATCCTGCCGCCTACAGCTGGTCCGAAGCGCTCCAGTTCATGATCACCGGCGACGCCGCCATGTACCTCATGGGCGACTTCATCCGCGACAGCTACCCCGACGAGTTGGAGGACGACCTGGGCTTCTTCCGCTTCCCCATCATCGATCCCAGCGTGCCCATCGGCGAGGATGCCCCTACCGACGGCTTCTTTATCGCCGCGCAGAGCCAGCATCCCGAGGCCGCCAAGCAGTTCCTGGCCTTCCTCGGCTCCGTCGAGGCGCAGGAGTACATGGTCCGCGAGCTGGGCCGCCTCGTCCCCAACGCTGCCATCGACACCAGTCTCTACTCTCCCGTCCAGCAGCAAGGGCTGGAGCTCATCCAGGGGGCGGATTTCGTGGCGCAGTTCTACGACCGTGACACCACCCCGGAGATGGCCGACGAGGGGATGAACGGTTTCATGGAGTTCTGGGCCAACCCCGGCAACATTGAGTCCATTCTGGCGCGCCTGGAGCAGGTCCGTCAGGAGATCTTCATCGAGGAGTGATCCTCCTCGTACTCTCCAAGAAGGTAGGGGTGGCGGGCAGCCACCCCTACCGGGGAGGAGGTACCGATGCGCAAAAAAACGTGGATACCGTATGCTTTCCTTGCCGTGCCCCTGGCCCTCTATCTTGTCTGGGTCGTCGGTCCCATGTTCTACACCTTCTACCTCAGCCTGACGAACTGGGACGGCATTTCCAGCCCGGCCTTCATCGGCCTGCGTAATTATCAGCGGCTGTTCCGCGACCCTGTTTTCTTTATCTCGCTCAGGAATAACCTGCGCTGGATTGTCAGCTTCATCACCATCCCCGTCGTGCTGGGGTTGGGACTGGCGGTGGCGCTCAACCGCGCGCTTCCCGGAGCCAAATTCTTCAAAGCTGCCTTCTACTCCCCCCTGGTGCTCTCGCTCGTCGTCTGCGGTCTCATTTGGTCGTGGATGTACCATCCCGCCAACGGACTGATCAACTCGGTGCTGCGGGCGGTGGGATTGGGCTCCCTGGCCCAGGGCTGGCTGAGCGATGCCAAGATCGTGATGTGGGCCATCATCGCCGTGGCGGTCTGGCGGCAGGTGGGCTACGTGATGGTGCTCTACCTGGCGGGCCTTCAGAGCATCAGCCCCTCGCTCATCGACGCTTCCAAAGTCGATGGCTGCAACGATTGGCAGGCCTTCTGGAATGTCATCTTCCCCCTCTTGGGGCCGGTGACGGTGATCGTGGTGGTCATCAGCATCATCGACTCGCTGCGGGCCTTTGATCTCGTCTCGGTCATGACCCGGGGCGGCCCCTACAACTCTTCCAGCGTTCTGGCGAACTTCATGTACATCCAGGCCTTCAATAACTACCGGATGGGGTACGGCGCTTCGGTGGCGGTGGTACTTTTTGCTATCAGCCTCATCTTCATCTTCGCCTACCTTTCCCAGGTGCTGAAGAACGAGATGGAATATTGAGGAGGAGCTCATGACAGCTTCAAACATCCCCATCGCTCAGCAGCAGCGGGCATCCAGTGTCACGTCGCTTCCTGCCAAGCGTTACTTCGATTCCCCGTGGCGGATCTTCATCTTCTGCGTTCTCTGTCTGGCCACCATGCTGTGGCTCATTCCCATGGTCACCGCGCTGGTCACCTCCGTGCGCACCAACGACGATCTGCTCATCAACGGCTTCTGGTCTCTCCCCCGGCAGATCACCCTCTCGAACTTCAGGGAGGCGTGGGGGCGGGCGGGCCTGGAGCGCTATCTCATCAACAGCTTCATCATTACTTTGCCCGCGCTCGTCGGCACCCTCTTCCTCTCGTCCCTCTCCGCCTATGCGCTGGCCCGCTATCGCTTCCGAGGTAACCGGCTTATCCTCTTTCTCTATATCGGGGGGATGATGCTGCCCTTCCAGGTGCTGATGCTGCCCGTCTTCCGGCTGACGGACGCGCTGGGCCTCTACGATACGCAGTTGGGCATCGTGCTCTTCCACACCGCCTTTCAGCTGGGCTTCTGTACCTTCTTGCTGCGCAACTACATGCGTACCGTGCCCGGGGAGATCATCGAGGCGGCCCGCATGGATGGGTGCAGCGAGCTTCGAATCTGGGCGCAGATCATGATGCCGTTGACCCTGCCCGCCCTGGCGGCCCTGGCGACGCTGGAGTTCACCTGGATCTTCAACGACTACCTCTGGGCCATCGTGCTGTTGCGCAGCGACCGGCTGAAGCCGGTGACCGCCGGTCTCGCTGTCCTTCAGGGGCAGTACGTGATGGATTGGACGGTCATTGTGGCGGGGGCGCTGCTGGCCACCATCCCCACCGTCCTGGTCTTCATCTTTCTCCAACGCTATTTCATCGAAGGGCTCACGCTCGGGGCCACCAAGTAGCCTCGCGGCTTACGCCATCGACAGTCTTATACTTGCTTGGGAGCATAACGCATGAAAATGGAAGACGAGCGCTATATCGTTTACGGCAACGCCCTGCGGAAAACCGAATCCCGCAAGGCCACCCGCTGGCAGCAGATGTTTATCCGGAAGTTCAACTACGATCCCACGGAGCAGTACACGCTGAGTGTGCACGATAATGCCTATCTGGGCGATGTGTTCGGGCTCAAAGACATTCTGCGCAACGGAGATGGGGAGCCCGTGGGGAACGACGGCACCTCGGTCATCTGTAGCACCATCCGCATGGGATTCGGCCACTACCGGATCGCGATGGCGGGTGCTTCCTGCGCCCGCGCGATGGGCTTCACCCCGCTCTGGCTGGATCTCCTGGCGATTCCCGGCATCACCACCGATGTGATCAACTGGTGCAACACCTGGTACAGCCGCTGGTCGCGCCTCTCCCAGCGCAGTGCGCTCTTCAATAAATTCGTCTGGGAGTCGGTGACGACAGGGGAGCGGACGCTGCCCTTGCTCTGGTCCTTCCTCAACACGTGGATTGTGGGCTGGCCCTGGCGCTTTCTTAAGACCAACGTCAAAGACTACAAGATGAGCGAGCTCTTCCGCAACCTGCACGAGGCGTTGCCCTCCGACATGCCCGTGCTCACCTCGCACATGTGGAACTGCATGGGGGCTGTCGCCGGCGGCATGACCAACGTGGTGGATATGATGTTCGACAACTGGCCGATGGCCTTCCAGCTGACGGAGGGAGCCAAGCACGGCGTCCAGGGGCCGGCGGGCTACTACGGCTTTCGCGTCATGCGGGGTTTCGACGAGAGTGGCAAGGTGATGAACCCGGTCCCTTCCGAGGCCCTGCATTACGTCGGGCATCACATCGATCACGAGCTGGTGGAGAATATCGAGGTTGATTGCGAGGCCCGGCTCCGTCGTATGCGGGACGGCGAGCCCCGCCGCTTCCTCATCACCATGGGGGGGGCGGGTGCCCAGCGCGAGCTCTTCAAGGCCGTTATCGAGCACTGCCTGCCCCTTATCAAGCAGGGCAAGCTGGCGCTTTTCGTCAATCTGGGCGATCATCAGGACAATTGGGAGTGGCTCTCAGCAGAGCTGGTCGACCAGCAGGGGCTGATGCAGACCCACTTCACCTGGGAGGATACGCGGGCCTTCGCCGACAGCATCCGTGAGCAACCCGCCGAGGGACTGCACGTCTTCCTCCACGATAACACCTTCCACGCCGTTTACGCCACCAACTACCTCATGCGCGTCATCGACGTGATGATCACCAAGCCCAGCGAGTTGGCCTTCTATCCCGTGCCCAAAATCTTTAATGAACGGGTGGGGGGGCACGAAATGTGGGGCGCCATTCGCGGCGCGGAGCTGGGCGATGGAACTGTGGAGCTTCGCACTATTCCCCAGACTCTCCAGGCCATCGACCTGCTGACCCACGACACCGATCTTCTGCAGCTCTACTGTGACAGCATCGTCAAGAACAAGCGCATCGGCATTTATGATGGGGGCTACCAGTGTGTGGCCCTGGCGACGGGCAAGCCCTTTGAACGCCGGTTGAACGGCACGGTGGTGGGCCTGGCGTAGGTCGGTCGAACCTTCCGTGAGAGGAGAGTGGCGCTGGCGCCGCTCTCCTCTTTTCTGTCTCACCGCTGAGTCGCGCATCTGCGAAAATGCTGTTACAATCGCAGCGTCAGAAAGTTACCATAAGTCGCGAAGGAGAACTCACCCATGAAATTCGGAGTCTGCTACTATCCCGAGCACTGGCCCGAAGCGCGCTGGCCTGAGGATGCGCGGTTGATGCGGGAGGCGGGTCTTACTTACGTTCGCATTGCCGAGTTTGCCTGGCACCTGATGGAGCCCGAGGAAGGTCGTTTCACCTGGGGCTGGCTCGACCGCGCCATCGAGACCCTGGCGGCGGAGGGCCTGCGCGTAATCCTGGGGACGCCCACCGCTGCGCCCCCTGTCTGGCTGGCCCACGCCCATCCAGAGATTCTCCCCGTCGATGCCGAGGGGCGGGTGCGCCACTACGGCACCCGGCGCCACTACTGCCCCAACAGCCCGATTTATCGGGAGCACACCGCTCGCATCGTCAGAGCGCTGGCGGAGCGCTACGGTGAGCATCCCGCCATCGTCGGCTGGCAGATCGATAACGAGTTCGGCTGTCACGACACGGCGCGCTGCTACTGTCGCGCCTGCGCGCAAGCCTTTCGCGGCTGGCTGGAGCGCCGCTACGGCTCCCTCGACGCGCTCAACGCCGCGTGGGGCAATATCTTCTGGGGGCAGATCTACACCGCCTGGGAGCAGATCGGGCCGCCTCTTCTCACCGTTGCTGAGCCCAACCCCAGTCATGCCCTCGACTATTGGCGCTTCTCGTCCGATCAGTACGTCGCCTACCAGCAGCTCCAACTCGACCTGTTGCGGGCGGTCGTCCCCCCTTCTCACTTTATCACCCACAACTTCATGGGCTCCTTCACCGAGCTGGACTATCATCGCCTGGCCGAGCCGCTGGATTTCGCCAGCTGGGATTCCTATCCAACGGGCTACGCTGAGCGCAGCGCTGACGCTTTCTACGCTCCCGGAGAGCCCCGCCCCGCTCACGCCTACGATACGGGAGATCCCTACGTCACCGGCTTCTGTCACGATCTCGTCCGGGGGATGAAGCAGGCACCCTTCTGGGTGATGGAGCAACAGACGGGCACCATCAACTGGGGGCGCTACAATCCCGCCCCGCGTCCCGGCACCCCTCGTCTCTGGGCCTGGCACGCCGCCCTTTCAGATGCCGATACCCTCATCTACTTTCGTTGGCGGGCGGGGCGCTACGGGGCCGAGCAACACCACGCGGGCCTGCTCCAGCACGACGGCAGTCCCGACGTGGGGTACGGCGAGCTGCTGGCCCTTCAAGAGGAACTGCCCCAGCTGGCAGCGCTGAGTGAAGCCCCCCTCGCCGTCGAAGTGGCCCTCCTGCTGGATTACGAGGATCTCTGGGCGCTGGAGCTCCAGCCTCAGCGTGAGGGGTTTACCGCTCTGCGCCATCTCTTCGTCTTCTACCGCGCCTTGCAGCAGCTGGGCATCCCCGTTGACATCGTCTCCCCCGCCGCGGATCTTAGCCGTTACCGGCTGGTCGTCGCTCCCACCCTCTTCATGGGGGGGGAGGAGCGGACTTCACAGCTCGGTGCCTACGCGGCCCAAGGGGGAACCGTGATTATGGGCATCCGCTCGGGTTTCAAGACTCCGTCTAACCTCGTTGCCGGGACGCTGCCCGGCTCCCTGGCTGCCCTGATCGGAGCAGAGGTAATCGCCTGGCACGCTCTGCCCCCGGGAGAGGGCTATCGCTTGATCACCGCCATCCCCGAGTTGAAGGGGCCGGCAACGGTTTGGGCTGAGGCCCTGGCGCCCCAACTGGGACGGGCCACCGTCCTCGCCACCTATCCCGATGGCCCGCTGGCGGGCAAGGCGGCGTCGGTATCGCACGTTGTGGGCCGGGGGCGGGTTCTCTACCTGGGCTGGTATCCTACCCAGGCACAGGCTCAGAGCCTTCTGACCTACCTGGCGGACAAGATCCCGCTTCGCCGCTTGGCTGAGTCCCTGCCTGAGGGTCTGATCGCCGGCCGCCGGGGAGATCGGACGGTGCTCATCAACTTCACGGAAGGCACGCTGGAGGCCCAGATCGAGAGCCAGGTGATTGCGGTACCTGCCCGAGATCTTGTGACCCTCATCCAGGACTGAGGGTTCCTTCCCGTATCCAGCGGAGAGGGTTTGCTAATTACGTGGTTGGGGGACGCCGGAAGCGTCCTCCAACCACCCCCTGCTCAGATGAAACTTGCGGTTTTACCCGAGGGGCCTATACTTATCTTCAATAGTCATGAGCGCTACAAGCAACGCTCGGCATTCAGCCGGCAGCTCCGTATGAGTAGGGAGCGGCAGTCGAATACCGAGCGCTGATGGTACGGGAGGGAGGGACACACATGATGGGACTGCTTGCACTACTGGGGTTGGGAATCATTGCGTTCAGCGTCATTGGTCGCCCCATGACCAGCGGAACCTGGGAAGGACTCCTCAACTACGTCACCGACACTGCCGTCTTCCGCCCCTGTAGTCCAAGAGAGACCTGGTGGGTCAAGGGCAAGCGGTACACCGATCTTGACGACGAGATCAAGCGGCGCCACGCCGAAATCGTTGATAGCCCTTACGACACCGTCTATGCCCGCTTCAAAGGCCAGATCAACAAGAACAAAGGTCAATATGGCCCGCTGGGCACCTATCATCGCGTTCTTTACGTTTCGGAGATCATCGAAATGCGCGAGCGCCGCCCCGAGGATTGCAAGTAACCTCGCTGTGCTTAGGTAGTTCCAAGATTTAAATCAGACCATATCAGAAGAAAGTTCCTGCGCCGGCGTCAAAACCTGGATAGTTTATCTTCTTGGAACGACCTTATGAGGATTGGATGTGTTCCGAACGGATACCATCGCGTACTGGAAAGGGTAGGGGGCGAGTGGGAAGGGGGAACGTTCGCAATCGACACTTGTCGTTTGCCTATTTGTGATTTGCAGATTTTTGTAGGGAGGGACCCATGAGTGTTCACAAATTAGCGGGCAAGCCAGCGCCGCCCGAAGTTCTCGTCAACGTCCCCCGGTTGGTCGCCGCTTACTATGCGCACCACCCCAATCCCCAACAAACCGAAGAACAGATCGCCTTTGGCACCTCCGGACATCGCGGCTCTTCCTTCGCCAGTAGCTTCAATGAGGATCACATTCTCGCCGTCTCTCAGGCCATCGTCGAGTATCGGCGGCGGGAGGGTATCGGTGGTCCCCTCTACCTGGGGATGGACACGCACGCTCTCTCCGAACCCGCATTTTGCAGCGCGTTGGAGGTCTTCGCTGCCCACGAAATTGAGGTTATGATCGACGAAGGGCGCGGCTACACGCCCACGCCCATCATCTCCCACGCCATCCTCACGCATAATCGCCAACTCGGGGGGCAGCAGAGCCTCGCCGACGGCGTGGTCATCACGCCCTCTCACAACCCGCCGGAGGATGGGGGCTTCAAGTATAACCCGCCCTCGGGCGGACCGGCAGGCACCGAGATCACCAGGTGGATCGAGACCCGCGCCAACGAGATCATGGAAGAGGGTCTGGCAGCCGTGAAGCGTGTGCCCTTTGCCCGTGCCCTGCGCGCGGCAACCACCCACCATCACGACTATATCGGCCCCTACGTTAGGGATCTGCGGCACGTCCTCGATCTGGAGGCCATCGCTGCCAGTGGGCTGAAGGTGGGCGTGGACCCGCTGGGAGGTGCTGCCATCCACTACTGGGAGCCCATCGCCGCGACCTATGGCCTGGAGCTGGAGGTCGTCAATCCTGCCGTCGACCCAACTTTCGCCTTTATGACCCTCGACAGGGACGGGGCCATCCGCATGGACCCCTCCTCCCCTTACGCCATGGCTGGCCTTATCGAGATGCAGGGTCGCTTCCGCCTCGCCTTTGGCAACGATCCCGATGGGGACCGGCACGGGATCGTTACCCAGAGTGGGCTGATGAACCCCAACCACTACCTGGCTGTTGCCGTCTGGTATCTGTTGCAGCATCGTCCCAGCTGGCCCGCCCAGGCTGCCGTGGGCAAGACGCTCGTCACGAGCGCCCTGCTGGATCGCGTGGCGCGGTCATTGGGGCGAGAGGTGGCAGAAGTGCCCGTCGGCTTCAAGTGGTTCGTCGACGGGTTGCTCTCGGCGGGATATTGTTTTGGCGGGGAGGAGAGCGCGGGGGCCTCTTTCCTCCGCAGGGACGGCACCGTCTGGACCACCGACAAGGACGGTATCATCCTCGGGCTGCTGGCCGCGGAGATCACCGCGGTGACGGGGAAAGACCCCGCTGAGCACTATCGGACGTTGACGGAGCAGTTGGGTGCTCCGTCCTACCGTCGCATCGACCGACCGGCAACGCGGGAGCAGAAGGAGGTCCTTCGTACTCTCTCCCCCGATCGGCTGAAGGCGGATGCTCTTGCGGGGGAGGAAATCCTCCACAAGCTGACCCGCGCGCCGGCCAACGATGCTCCCATCGGCGGCTTGAAGGTCATCACGGAGAACGGCTGGTTCGCTGCCCGTCCCTCCGGTACCGAGGACAAGTACAAGCTCTATGCCGAATCTTTCAAGGGTGAGTCCCATTTGGAGCAGCTGCTTGAGGAGGCCGGGCGGATTGTGCAGGAGGCCTTCGAGAGCGCTGGCGTCTAGCGGTATTGCACTTTTCAGGTCTCCCGCCGGGGATGGGGCGGCTTCCATCCCCGGTTCTTTTCCCCCCCGCGAAACGTAACCGGCAACGTTCCGGCAACGCCTTCCTGGTATGCTTCCTACAATGCATGCGAACGTACGTAACGACTTTTGACCCATTCTCGAAGGAGGAACGCCCATGCGTCGTTATCCAGGCTGGCTGACATCCGTCCATCACGACGGATCCCCCCTGTACCTTTCCAATCTCTATCCCCACCTGGGCGAGCGTGTCCAAGTGCGTCTGCGGGCGAGCAGTGAGGCGCCCTTGCGCCAGGTCTATCTGCGCATTTTTCCCGATGGGGAGCAGTTTTTTCGACCACTGAAGCGCACCACTCTCAGCCCTCCCGTACAGTGGTGGGAGGGCGAGCTTCTCATCAACGAGCCCGTCGTCCACTACCGTTTTGTCCTGGAAGCTGACGATGGCCTCTGGCATCTGACGGCTGCCGGCCCAGTGCGTCAGCTGCCGCTGGACGTTACCGATTTCCGCCTTCTCGCCGATTACGCGCCACCGGCGTGGGTGCAGAAGAGCGTCTTCTATCAGATCTTCCCCGATCGCTTTGCCAACGGGGATCCCAGCCGCGATCCCCGACCCGAGGAGTTCGAGGTTCGCGGCTATCGCCCGCGAACCTATGCCTGGGGCGAGCCTCCGCCGGCAGAACAACCTGGCTCACTCACCTTTTACGGCGGCGATCTGCCCGGCATTCTCCAGCATCTCGATTACCTCGAGGAGCTGGGCGTCAACGCGCTCTATCTCAACCCCGTCTTCAGCGCGCCCACGAGCCACAAGTACGATGTGATCGATTACGATCACGTGGATCCCCACTTTGGCGGCGACGAGGCCCTCAGTGAGCTGAGCCGCGCCCTCCACGCTCGGGGCATGCGCTACCTGCTCGATATCGTCCCGAATCACTGTGGTTATTGGCACCCCTGGTTCCAGACCGCGCTCGCCGACCCCAACGCGCCAGAGGCGGACTTCTTCACCTTTACCGATTATCCTGAGGAGTATCTCTCCTGGCTGGGCGTGAAGATGCTTCCCAAGCTCAACTATCGGAGTGCCGAACTCCGCCGCAGGATGTATGCGCTCCAGGACGCCATCTTCCGGCGCTGGCTGCGCCCGCCCTTCTCCGCCGACGGCTGGCGGGTGGACGTGGGCAACATGCTGGCCCGGCAGGGGCCTACCCAGCTGGGGCGCGAGGTCGTACAGGGTATCCGCAGGGCAGTCAAAGAGACTCGTCTCGATGCCTATCTGATGGGGGAGAATTTCTTCGATCCCACCCCGCAACTGCAAGGGGATCAATGGGATGGGGTGATGAACTATCAGGGATTAGCGACGCCTTTGCTCTACTGGCTAAAAGGCGCCCGGATGACCTCTTTCGGGATGGAGGGTCAGATCGCCTCCTCCCTGCCCTGGCCCACGGCGGCCCTAACTGCGAGTTGGCAGGCCGTCCGGTCGGCCATCCCCTGGGCCGTGGCCCTGCAGCAGTTCAACCTCCTCAACAGCCACGATACACCCCGGCTCCGTACCGTCGTCGAAGAGAACGATGCCCTCCAGCGGCTGGCTGCCGTCATCCAGTTCACCTATCCCGGCGTTCCCTGTCTCTACTACGGGGATGAAATTGGCATGACCGACGCGCCTCACCTTGGTCCCCGGGCCTGCATGAGCTGGGACGCGGGACGATGGAACCACGAGCTCCTCGGCTTCTATCGGGACCTCATTCGCTGGCGGCGTACCTCACCCATTTTGGCGCACGGCGGCTTCCAACTGCTGGCGGTAGAAGAGCACACCCTGGCTTATCAGCGGGAGGCCCGGGAAGGGCGGATCATCGTGGTCGCGCACCGGGACCGGACGCCGCGTCCCGCGGGAGCGCTGGCCGTTGCCCCCGGTGGGGTTCCCGATGGCACGCGCTTCGTGGAGCGGTATTCGGGCTGCGAGCGGAGCGTTGTGGGGAGGGCGCTTCTGCTGCCGGAGCAGGCGCAGGGCGTGAGTGTCTGGGAGGCCTTCCCTTGAAGTCTCTCCGGAAAATGAGCGGTGATGGAAATCTGCTGGACCGGTAGGGCGGGCTCGGCGAGTTCGACGTAAACCAAGAGCAGTTAAAGATTGCGGGGACCCAGATCGAACCATCCGGGTCCCCGTGGGGTTAACCAGGTGCAACTAACGTTTAGAGTAGCTCGTCCCCCAATCCGCCCATCGCGGGAATCAGAGGGATGAGCAGTTAACCAGGTGCAACTAACGTTTAGAGTAGCTCGTCATCGTAAGGCGAAGGAATCTCTTCGTCGTCCTCAAAGGGGTCCGCGGCTGGGTCGGAATCCTCGGCCTGCGGCGGGATGTAGAAAGGCGAGGGCGGCGCCGGCGGCGGTCTGTAGGGGGGCGTCGGTGGTACGGGCTCCGAAGGCGGCGGGCGGTGGAAGCTTCCCCCCTGCGTGGCGTAAGGCATCGTCCCAAAGCGGGTCAACATCACCGCGCCGGCTGCCAGGGCAAACAGGGGGAAGACGAGGATGACGTAGAGACAGCCGCTGATGACATTCACCAGCGCGGCCAGCAGGGTGATGACCGTCGTGCCGACCAACGCGGCCATGACCGGCGTCACCTGCGGTTGCTTGAAGAGTCCCCGCAACAGGCGTTCACCCACAATCGACCCCAGGGCTACCCAGCCCATTGCCACGCCGATCCCTACCACCACCCCAACCAGGGGGGCCAGGAGGCTGAAGCAGATGGTGACGACCAGGATGACGATCACCACGAAAGCGATCAGCAAGCTCAGTGCGCCGACCCCGAAAGCCGGCAGGGGAACCTCGACCATCGCCCGCCCGACGCGGCTCAGTTCTTTCGGCCAGACGCTCGCCATTAGCAGTGCGAAGAGCCCCAGAATGATCACCACACCTAACCCCTGAAAGAGGTTTCGCAGGAAACGCACGCTGGGACGCAGCAACCGGGCTATTCCAGAGGAGGGTTGGGGAACGGGCAGGGGCCGGGGCACATTCGGTACCTCCCAATCGAAGGTGAAGCCCACGCCATCTCCACCGCCGGAGAGAACCTCACCCTCTACAGTCGCCCCTTCCTCCATCACCACGTCACCAAATGTGGTCATGTTCCCCCGGATAACCGCGCTCTCCCGCAATTCTACCGCACCCGCGCCGAAGAAGTCGCCGCCTACTATACCGGCAACATCCGCTGCGCCAAAAGCCGCCAGCTCGCCGGTCACCTCGGCGCCCGGAGCGATGACAATATCGCCAAAGGCCACTAAATCTCCCCGGAACTCCGAGTCTGCCTCTAGCTCCACCGGTCCGAAGACCACCAGATCACCGTTGAAGCGCTCACCTTCGGCGAGTTTGTAGGCTCCGAAGTGCACGCCCCCCCCGCTCTGGGCCGCCATCGTGGGACCGGCGAAGGCCGCCAGAAGCAGGGCCAATATCAGTGCATACTGTAATCTCTTGAACATCTACGTCCTCCTCTGCTGTGCGAGTCTGAGCGCACCAGTTTTAGCGATTCGATGGCTCGTCAGCGGCGCCGGATCATGAGAATCGCCAGCGTGGCGAGCGCACCGTTGGGCATCATGAGCAGCAGACAGGCAGCCGCTCCCAGGAGCATCAAGGGCGCCAACGTTTCTGCCACAGTGATCAGCTCCACCCCCAAGCGCATCAACGTCGTAGCGATGAGGGTCTGAGCCGCCAAAAGGGTCGAAACGAGCCGCGTCACATCGTGGTAGATGGCGTGCAGGGCCACGAGTTCCACCAGCAAAACCACAATAACCAGCACTATGCCGGCGACTACACGCCAGCGCCGCTGTCGGCGGCGCTCTGCCTCCAGACGCAGGAGGGTCTGGCCCACGAAATCTACAGGCGGGATGGGTTGGGGGGCTGCGGTGAACAGTTGATCTACCTCCAGCAAGGCCTCCCAATCCTCGCGACATGCCTTACACTCCTGCAAGTGCAGCTCCCAGGCGGCTACCTCTTCCCCAGACAGCGCGCCCTCCAGTGCCAGCTCCCACCAACGGTCACCGTGCATCTCTATCACAAGCTCCTCAGGCATATACCTCCTCCTTTATAGGGCTCGTCATCGTTGGCTGAGATTGTAACGCTTTGGCCAACGCGCGCCGGGCCCTGAAAAGTCGCGATTTGATTGCCGATATGGTCAGGCCGGTCACCTCTGCAATCTCCTCGTAGGAGAGATCTTCCCAATAAAAAAGCGTGACCACGGCCCGGTCCTGATCAGAGAGGGTATGGAGCAGTGTCCGAATCTGGCGCTCCTGCTCCCGGGCCTCCAGCTCCCGCTCGGGGCTGACCGCCGTACCCGCAATCCATTCCCAGGCGCCGTCGTCCCCCATACCGTCCAAGGAATACACCGGCTTCCGCCGCCGTAATCGATCCCGGCAGAGGTTGGAGGTCACCCGCAACATCCAGGGGCGAAAAGGGCGATTCGGGTCGAAGGTGTGGAGCTTCGTGATCGCCTTCACGAACGCCTCCTGTGCGGCATCCTCCGCCTCCATCGCGGTGCCGAGCATTCGATAGCAAACGGCATACACCGGTCGCTGGTATAAGGCTACCAACTGGGCGATGGATTCTTCATCGCCGGCCTGGGCTGCCAGGATAACGCTTGCTTCCGTGTCCATAATCACCTCTTAATACGCGCGCGCCTTGCAGAGGTTGCAAAAAAGGGGCGACAGTGTGCTTGTCGCCCCTTTGGTCTTTGCGATGTTAGAAGGGTCGTTGTAGGTCGCTCAACAGGAAGGTGTCCGGTTCCTCTTCTTCCTCGCTCAGCAACGTTCCCTTCGGGAGTTCCTTCTCGATCCGTACCCCCTCGAAGGTCTCGATGGGGCCATCGGAGCCGACGACGTCGCCCCGGTATCCGGTCCCTGCCGGGATCAGCTTGCCGATGATCACGTTCTCCTTCAGCCCGTAGAGCAGATCCTCGCTGCCTTCGACGGCGGCGTTGGAGAGAATCTTGATCGTATGCTGGAAGGAGGCGGCAGAAAGGAAGGACTCGGTGCTTAGGGCCGCCTTGGTAATGCCCAGCAGAACCTGTCGCGCCCGCGCCGGACGCTGTCCCTGACCTACCAGCTCCCGGTTCGCCTTTTCCAGGTGCAGCCTTTCCACCAGATCGCCGGGAAGGAATTCACTGTCGCCCGCTTCGGTCACGAGTACCTTGCTCAGCATCTTCCGGATGATAATCTCGAAGTGCTTATCCGCAATGTTCACGCCCTGCGAGCGATAGACTTCCTGGACCTCAGAGAGGAGATGGCGCTGCACGGCTTCGCGGCCCTGCACCTGAAGGATCCGGTGGGGATTGGGCACACCCTCGGCGAGCTGGGTGCCCGGTTCGATGCGTTGCCCTTCAGCAACGAGCAGCCGGGAGGTGGGCGGAATCTCGTACTCGCGTTTGTCGACCACATCATAGATCAACGTGATTTCGGCACCTTCCCGACGGATGTGCCCGGTGGCCTCGGCGCGCATTTCTCCATTGCCTTCTTCTTCTCGCGCCAGCAGATTGCCCTCTTTGATATCGTCCCCATCCTCAACCAGGATTTCCCAGCCTTCCGGTACGGTGTGTTGGGCTTGCTCTACCTGGCTGTCGATGATCTCTACGGTCAGGACGTCACCCTCACGGACCACGTGCACCGTGCCTCCGATGTCGGAGATTTCGGCCTCACCCTTCGGGCTCTTTCGAGCTTCCAGGAGCTCTTCCACCCGGGGGAGACCGCTGGTGATGTCACCCGCGGTGGAAACCGTACCCCCGGTGTGGAAGGTTCGTAGGGTGAGCTGCGTTCCCGGCTCACCGATGGATTGGGCGGCGATGATGCCTACCGCCGTTCCCACGTGAACCAACTGACCGCGACCCATGTCGCGCCCGTAGCATTGTGCGCAGATGCCGTATTCTAGCTCACAGGTCATGGGGGAGCGGACGTAGATCTCCTCCACTTGCGCATCGTCGATGTCCAGGATCTTTTCTTCGTCGAGCTCCTGATTGCGCTCTACGATGACTTCCCCGGTTTCGGGATGAACTACGGTAGAGGCCGCAATCCGACCCAGCAACCGCTCACTCAGCTTCTGGCCGGCAATATCGTCACTGCGCCGAATCCAGAGCCCGCGCCGGGTTTCGCAATCCTGCGCGTTGACGATCATGTCCTGCGCCGTATCCACGAGGCGGCGGGTGAGATAGCCGGCGTCGGCAGTCCGCAGCGCGGTGTCCGCCAGACCCTTGCGCGAGCCGTGGGTGGAGATGAAGTATTCGAGCGCCGTCAACCCCTCGCGCAGGTTGGAGCGGATGGGGAGGGGGATGATGCGGCCCGCCGGATCGGCCATCAAACCGCGCATTCCGGAGAGCTGGGCGATGGGCCCAAAGCCGCCCTTCGATGCGCCTGACTTGGCCATGATCGCAATCGGCCCAAAGGGATCCAGCCCTTCCGCCACGGCCTTGGAGACATCCTCACGAGCCCGAGACCAGATCTCGATGGTGCGATTGTACTGCTCGTCTTCGGTGAGCAGGCCCCGCCGGTACTGTCGCTCGATCTCGGAGACCTCGTTCGTGGCCGTGTCCATGATCTCCTGTTTCTTTTCGGGCACCGTGAGGTCGTAGACAGAGATGGTCACCCCGGAGAGGGTGGCGTATTCAAAACCCATGCCCTTGATGTCGTCCGCCAGCTCCACGGTGCGTTCAGCTCCGAGGGCTCGATAGCAGAGTCCGATGAGCGCGTTGATCTCGCTCTTGCCCAGCGGGCGGTTGATAAAGCGCAGCTCGTCGGGAACGATCCGATTGAAGAGCGCCCGGCCCACCGTCGTCTTGACTGGCTGTTCGGGGGCTTCCTGCGCATCGTAGATTTGCGCCAGCAGGATGGGGGTGTGCAGTTGTGCCTTGCCCAGGATGTATGCCATCTCCACTTCGTCGAGATCGGCAAAGGCCAGGGGATCAGCATCTGCGAACGTCCCATCCATGGTCATGTAGTAAATGCCCATGCACATATCCTTGGAGGGCCCGATGATGGGCTGGCCGTCGGCAGGCTTGAGCACGTTTTTAGAAGCCAGCATGAGCGCCCGCGCTTCCTCTACCGCTTTGCGCGAGAGGGGGATGTGGACTGCCATCTGGTCACCGTCAAAGTCGGCGTTGAAGGCCGGGCAGACCAGGGGGTGCAGCTGGATGGCTTTGCCCTCGATCAGCACAGGCTCGAAAGCCTGGATGCCCAGGCGGTGCAGCGTGGGAGCGCGGTTGAGGAGCACCGGACGATCCCCGATGACCTCCTCCAGTACCTCCCACACTTCAGGGCGCTGGCGTTCGATCAGCCGCTTGGCCGCCTTGACATTGGTCGCGTAGTTGTACTCCACGAGGCGCTGGATCACGAAGGGGCGGTAGAGCTCCAGCGCCATGGTCTTAGGCAGGCCGCACTGGTGTATCTGAAGCTTCGGGCCCACCACGATGACCGAGCGCCCGGAGTAGTCCACGCGCTTACCCAGCAAATTCCGGCGGAAGCGCCCCTTCTTTCCCTTGAGCATGTCGCTCAACGAACGCAGCTGACGCCGTCCGCGCCGGCTCATGGCCTTGCCGCGCTGGCTGTTGTCGATGAGGCTGTCCACTGCCTCCTGCAACATCCGCTTCTCGTTATGGATGATGACCTCGGGGGCGCCCAGGTCGAGGAGCCGCTTGAGACGATTGTTGCGGTTGATGACGCGCCGGTAGAGGTCGTTGAGGTCGGAGGTGGCGAAGCGTCCGCCATCGAGCTGGACCATGGGACGCAGCTCGGGCGGGAGGACCGGGAGGATGGTGAGTACCATCCATTCGGGGCGATTGTTGCTCTTGCGGAAGGCCTCGACGACGCGAAGTCGCCGGGTGGCCTTCTTGCGCCGCTGCATGGAGCGCCCATGGCGTACTTCGTGCCAGAGCTCCTCAGAAATGGCCTGGAGATCGATAGTGCGCAGGATATCATAAACTGCCTCGGCTCCCATGCCTGCCTTGAAGACCTGCCCCCATTTCTGGCGCAGCTCGCGATAGCGGGCTTCGTTGAAAAATTGCAGGGGGGCCAGCCCCAGGAGCTCTTCCCGCTCAGCGTCATACCGATTGCGGATGGTCGTGATCTTTTCTTGGAGCTCCTCTCGCACACTGGCGACCTGTTCTTTGGTCACACTGGCCGGCAGCGCTTCTTCCCCGCTGACCTCACCCAGGGCTTCCTGTTCTCGCTCTCGGATTTCCTTCTCCAGGGCATCCAGGGCGTCTTGGGCCACAGCGCTCAGGGTGGCGTAGGTGTCCCGCTGCACAATCTCGCCGGCTTCGACAATCACTGTGTCGGTGGGCGAAAAGACCAGCGGCTCGGAGGCTTCACGCCCCACCAAGCCCTCCAATCGATTCTGAAGGCGCCGAGCCTCGCCGAGGATGGCCTCGGTCCGCTCGTTGAGCTCGGCCTCGAAGCGCTCTCGAATTCCTTCGCGATCGGATTCGACGGCTTCTCGTTGCTCGGTCAGCTGTCCTTCCAGCTGGCCGATGCGCTGCTCTGCGGCTTGTTCCAGCAGACGCGTGCGCTCTTCTTCCTGCTCGTCCAGGCGCTTGAGGGCCCGCTGCCGGGACTCCTCATCCACGCTGATGACGATGTACTGGGCGAAGTAGAGGACCCGGTCGAGGTTGCGCTTACTGATGTCGATGAGGATGCTGAGGTGGCTGGGTACCCGGCGGGTGTACCAGATGTGGGCTACGGGCGCGGCGAGGGTGATGTGCCCCATGCGTTCCCGGCGCACCGAGGAACGGGTCACTTCGACGCCGCACTTGTCGCAGATGATGCCCCGGTAACGAATACCCTTGTATTTACCACAGTAGCACTGGTAATCACGGCTGGGGCCGAAGATGGCTTCACAGAAAAGACCATCTTTCTCGGGACGCAGACGACGGTAGTTGATGGTCTCCGGCTTGGTGACCTCTCCGTAGGACCAGGAGAGGATATCATCCGGTGAGGCCAGATTCAGGCGCAGGGCCTTAAACGTACGCGCTTCGGTCATTCTTTCATCACGTCTCATCTTTCCCTCCCAGGATCACGACCTTCAAGGCCGTGGGAAAGCATTATCTCTCACAGCACAAAAGAAGCGTCTGAGCCTCCTCCTGTCGGGCAAGCTCAACGCTTCGAGGTAGAAAAAGCAATCCGGCATAAGTGGGCGCATTATAACGCACTTCGTTGGAAAGTCAACCGGAAAATGGGAGCAGATCTTGACGCAGCCACGGGAAAAGGGGCCTGGGAATTTGTCTCCCAAGCCCCTTTTTGCTTCCGTCGTTCGAAGGATCAGGCGTGACGCAGCCGTCGTACCATGACCATCAATCCTATTAGTAGGCCCGCAGCCACAACGAGCAGCAGCTCCCCCATTCCCGTATCGGGTGTCGTCTCTGCTGTGGTGGCGGTGGGCGTGGTCTCTGGGGGCGGAGTAGGCGTGACCCGAGGGGTGCGGGTGGGCAGAGGAGTGCGGGTGGGCGTAGCCTCGTCCGCGTCCTCCACCTCCCCATTTTCCTCGTCGACGTCCGGATCAGGGGTGGGGGTGGGGGGGATCACGCTCGTCGGCGTTGCTGTCGGCTCGGGAGTTTCCGTGGCGGGCTCGGGTGTCGGCGTCACCTCGGCGACATCCTCGGGTTCGGTCACTGGGGTCTCCTCTGCGATGCCGCCGTTGGCCAGTATCGCTTGATTGGTGAGTAGGATGGCTTGCGCTTGTTCCTGTTGGCGGGGGAGGAGCACTAACATGTAGACGGCGAAGACAGCGATGGCACAGAGTAACAGTCCACCCAGCACTGCAGCCCCGATGAGGAAGGTCCGGTTCTGACCTTCTCCCTCTTCCGCCAGCATGGCTTCCTCGTCATCCTGTTCCAGGAAAATATCATCCCCAAAGGCGTCACGTAGATCGTCCGACATAGATCTATCTCCTTTTTATGAAGAGAGAAGGTCTCAATAAGTTATAAAAACTATACCATGGGAAAGAGGATAATGCAAGATCCCCTGGGAGCCTCCTCTGTCGAGACTGAGGCCCCCACCTGCCTCACAATAGTTGTTCGAGATTGGGGAAAGGAACGAAGACGTCCTCTCCATCGAAATTGACCTGAGCGCCGTGCATCCGGGCGCCGCTTTCCAGGATGCTCATTCCCGGTGGCAGATCCACTACCGCTCCCGATTGGCCCAGGTAGGGCCAGCGTAACCCGCGCACCTTGCTTCCCACTTCGAGCGGCGTCTCGGGATTGACCGGGGCGGCGATCTCCGAGGGCATGGGGACCAGTAGGAACGGACGCTCGCGATTCCAGCGGGTCTTCAGCTGCCCACTGATAGAGACCTCGCGTCCGTCCAGGGATCGTAACAGCTTGAAGGTGGCCTCCGACATGGGAATAGTGCCGATGCCCTCCGTGACGACGACCGGGAATTCCAGGCTCTTCAGCCGGGGAATGAGCAGGGGTGGCACCCCACCTACGATGATGCCCCGGACCTGCATCTCGATGGCCTGGTCGATGGTCTCCTCGTCCAGGGAGGAGCCGCCCACGACGATAGCGCCCTGGGCCGATGCGTCTAGACGCTTCGCCCGCAGGGCATGCCGCGCGGCGCGCACCACGAGTCGTAACACGCCGAAGGCTTCTTTGCCGTTGCCCCAGGCGCCTTGAATGTGGGCCCCCTGGGTCTCGATGAGCACACCCCGTCCTTCCCAGACCTGGAGCACCGTACCAGGCACCAGCGCCTGGAGCTGATGGCGGGCCGCCTCCGCCTCCAGCAGCAACCGCCCACGTCCGTAGCCGGTGATGGTGCCCTCGAAGGGTGCCCGGCTCACCCGTCCGCCCAGCCCGCCTCGGGAGGCCAGCGTGGCCCCCTCCTCGACCCGGTCGCCCACCTTGACCTGCAGGGTGGCCTGGACCCGCTTGGGCGGTAACCCCAGCTCACGGGCCACGTTGACGATGCAGAAATTCGGCGCGAGCGTGGTCTCCGCCACGATCTGGAAGGGCTCGACGTGTTCGCCCTCCCGTACCAACACATCACCCGGTTGGGGTAGGTAGCGCGGAATTTCGACCAGTACCAGGGGATTGACGATGCTGTACGGTAGGAACATCTCAGCCTCCCACGTCCCAGATCCAACGTTGCAGCAGCCTTTGGCGCTGCTCTACATCAACGGGCAGCGTGAAGGGGCGCCCGCGTGCATCGACGACCAACCCGACCAGCCCGCCGATGGCCTCCACTTTCCCGCCGCGACCGGGGCCGCCCAAGCCCACGTCGAAGCGACGGTTGGGCTTGATGTCGAGGGTGGCTTTCTGTCCGGGCAACAAGGGCCAGATCTCCAGGTCGCCGTAGCGGGCTTCGACGTTGAGCTCGCTACCGTCTTCATACTTAATCTTCATGCGTAACACGGGATCGCCCAAACGACCCGTCCCCACAGGGGAGATGACGGTCCCCAGGGGAGCCAAGGTCCCCGCCTCCAGCGCGGAGGCCGCCGCAAGAGGTTTGATGGAGGCCACAGCGCCCAGCGCCGGGGCGGCCCGGTTGACGTCGAGCAGGACGGTGGCGATACCCACCGGTTGGGCTCCATCAAGGACGGTCAGGAGCGCCTGCCCGGGACGGGGCATGTTCACGATCCCCCCTCCGGAGATCAGGATGGGATCGAAGTGGGGCATGAGCTCCGCGCCGTTCCGTCCCGCCGTTCCGGGATCCCAGACGGGGCGGGCGGTCGTCAGCGCCGAGCGCAGCATCTCCCGCGCCACGGCCTGCTCGATCCACAGGTCGAAGACCTCCTGTGGGACTGTCCAGGGACGCAGTTCACGGTTATGTAACACGGCGAGCACGCGCTCCGGGTCCACGTCCTCTGGGAGCCAGCGCAACAGGGCCTCGAGACCGTGCTGCTCCACCCAGGCGACGGGACCAAAGGCCGCGCCCTGCTCTCCGAAGATGGAAAGGTAGAGCCGCCCCTCAAAATAGGCGGCGACGGTGGTGCTCGCCGCTCCCATGTCGACCCCGAGCACGCCCCGGCCCTCACTGTTTTCGCGGTGCCAGAGGAACTCGACAACGCGCCCGAAGGCCGGGGCCGTGGGCTGGACGCGCAGGCCGCTCCAGCCCTTGAGCGTCTCCACACCGGGTGTCTTAAGGAGTCGCTCATCGATGAAGTACTGCTCCAGCACCTCTTCCGCTGGGCCGAGATGTTCGGTATCTACGGAGGGGCGGACGTTATCGACCACCTCCACCGTCGCAATCTCCCCCAGGAGTTTGGTAATGCGGGAGCGGAGTTGGGCGTTGCCCGCATAGAGGATGAGGGGCCGCTGCTCAGGCAGGAGCATGGAGGTGCCGAGCGCAATGGCATCCGCCAGCTCCATCACGGGCCGGCTGGCCCCGCCATCGACGCCGCCCACCAGGAAGACCACATCGGGGGCCACATCTCGGACGGTGCGGGCCCAGGCTTCTTCGGGCGATTGCAGGCTTCCCTCGCGGTAGAGCATCGCCTCCACGCTGGTATAGGTCGCTGCCGCCGCGCGACGGGCGCTCTCCAGGCTCATCTCGCGCACTAAGCCGGCCACCACGAGCCGCAAGGGCTCCGGTGCGCTGAGGATGACGACGAAGGCGTCTACGCCCTGCAGCCCCTGGCGGGGGATGATCATCCGTCCGTTAGCATAGAGGGTGCGGCCTGTGACCTGCTCCAGCTCCTCGATGGCGTTGAGGACACCTACCGTCACGTCTCCCCAGGGCGGATTGATGGTGGTGAGCGATTCTGCCTGGGCAACAAAACGATAGCTGGCACCTACCTTTTCCAGCAGCAGGAGCTTGGTGACCACCGTGCCGCAGTCGGCGACGAGGATGGATTCGATAGTGTGCTCATCGGCCATGGATCAGCCCCCTATCAACATGGGAATTTGCTCAAACAGGACGACGATGATGTACCAGAAGCGTTCCACGAAGACGGTCAGAGCGGAGGTGAGGGCGCCAGCGTAGGCGGCTCCCAGCGCGACAGCAATGAGCGCGTGCCCCCCTCGTTGGAGGATCCGCTTCGTGCGGCGGCTTTCGCCTTCGACAGCAGTGGGGCGAGGGGAAAAGGAAAAGAGCACCAATAGCGTGCCCCCGAGAATTACCACTCCTTCAAGGAGGAGCATCAAGCCACCGGTGGTGGTGATCCCTCTCCCCGTCGCAAGCACCTGAGGGATGAGGGTTCCCGCCAAAGCGCCGGAGACGGCGACCGCCAGACCGACGCCCAGGAGGAACCCCATTGGGATGTTGGCCAAGGGCGCGATCCGGGGGAAGAACTTGAGCCAGATCAACAGCCCCAAGATGACGGGGGGAAGGACCTCCAAGTGGAGGCGGGTGCCGTCTATGCTGCTCCAGATCCAATCGAAGAAAAGAAAGTGCAGGGCTACTCCCAGGGCGTATCCCACACCGACGCCGACAAGGATTGCCAGCGCCCAGCGGTAGATAGGATTGTCACCGAGAAAGTAGGTCGCGATGGCGAGGGTGATACCCAGGCCAACAATGATGCCGAGTGCGTCCAACAGTGCAGGATCCATCTGCTACCTCTTCCGTCCGCTCGTGGTGAGTTGGTAAAGGGCACCCACGAAGAGAAGACCCGCCGCTCCCCACTGGGCCAACATCAGAGCCTCCAACCGCCGCTCTCCTTCCAGAGACAGCGGCTGCCCGCGTGCGGTTTGGAAGGCGGCGACGCCAGGATAGCCGGCTATCCAGCCTTCCACGCCCGGTGCTTCCAGGTAGGGCCGCGTGAAGGGAGCGGCGGCGCTACTTATACCCACCCCCAGTGGGAGCGCTTGATCGCCCAGCGTCGCATTCTGCTCGATCCACCAGCGCAAGCGGTTGGCGTGCCCCGTCACCACCAGGAGGTAGTCTCCTTCCACCCCTTGCAGATAGGGGACAATGCCGGGGGTGCCTCCGGGTATGTAGGTGCGCTCTGTCAGCTGGGCTTCTGCTTCGCTGAAGAGGACGTCGATGATGGTGAGCGCCTCGGGGCGAGTGGTGACAGCGTAGACTTCTACACCTCTCTGATTCAACGCGTCGACCAAAGCGGTAGTGATGGCGTTGAGCTCTCCCGCATAGGCACCACCATATTCAACGGCAAGGATGACCCGACTCTCTTGGTCGAAGCTCTCCAGAGTCGCGAGCAGGGCCGTTCCTCCGGCGTCTGAAGGGGGCCGAGACCAGGTGGTGGGGAGTAGGTTCCACACGGCAACGACGCAGGCGAAGAGGAGTACTGCCAGAACGATGACGCGTGCGATAAATTGAGTCCAGCCGGGCGGTTTTCCACGTCCACGCGCCACCGGTCGTTCCCGACCCCGGGGCTGCTCGAGCAGGTGTTGCCAGAGTTGGGCCTCCTGGACGACGCTCTCGGGCAACGCCGGTTGGCGGGTAACCTCGTAATCTTCAGGGATATCGACCAGCTCACGGGCCGGTAAGACGCCCTCCAGCCTCATCAGGGGGCCCTCGTCGACAACCAGGGCTTCGGCGACTACATCGAAGGGAGAGGGCTCCGCTTCCGTGGCTTCGCCGGAAGGGCGGAGCTGCTGGACCCAGTCTGGAATCTCTGCGCGGGTCAGCCCGGCGGCTTGCTCTTGCTCCTCCTCTTCCGGTAGGGGACCGGTCTGGGGCAGAGGGCCCGTCCCCGGCGGTCGCAAGCCCGCCAGCCAATCCGGCATCTGGGCTTGCTCCAGCCCTTCGGGGGGCACTTCGGGCGACGGCTCTTCCGCGGGCGCGAGGGATTGCAGCCAGTCAGGGATCTCTTCCGGTTCGGGAGCCTCCTCGCGTATAACGGGGGGTGGGGGTTCCGTTTCGAACTCCTCATCTTCTGCTAGCTCGGTGAAAGCGCTTGGTTGGCGGCCCTCGTCTTCCACGCGAGAAGGTTCAACATCGCGCAACCAGGCTGCCTCTTCCTCTGCTTCCCCCTCGGAGAGGATGGGTGTCGAGATCTCCTCTGCTACCTCTTCCGGCTCCTCGGGCTCTAGACCG
>NPIE01000600.1_pt2 | contig 38071 bp, 33 predicted proteins | sample 8637661 | NCBI WGS metagenome assembly NPIE01 (sample SAMN07420842, study PRJNA396082) | bioreactor metagenome | isolation source: sample BA12 brine-fed electro-methanogenic bioreactor BA | place: Japan: Kochi | collected 2016-12-09 | reverse complement strand
GGGCGGCTGAGGAGGACGCCTTATGGATTCCCGATCAAGTCGGGAATGACAATAATGGAAAATTAGAGGATTAGCTTCTGAAGTCCGCCCTTGTCGTGGGGGGATTTTTTTGTATAATGATATGTAAGTAAACTTCCCGCGATGCTGGGTGGTATCGTGGCGAGGGAATTGAATAACCGAAGGAGCTGGACGATGAGAATTACGTTGATACTATTTGCGGTTGTTATTGCCGCGGGATCGGCGCTGGGGGAGACGATCGCTTTGCCGCCGGTGCGCGAGGATATCGAGATGAGCGTTATCGACGCGATGGGCATGCGTCGGACTATCCGCGATTACACGGATCGGGAGGTTTCGGACGAGGATTTGGCGACTATCCTGTGGTCTGCATACGGTGTCAACCGCGAGAATGGCAAGAAGACGGTGCCTGTGGCTATCGGCGTGGATTACATGCGTATTTATGTCGCCCGTAGCGACGGTGCGTGGAAATATATTCCGGAAACCCACGAGCTGGAGCGTGTTACTGATTCAGATATCCGCGGCGAAATCGGGATGCAGGGGTTCGTGTCCTCCGCAAACCTCGTGTTGGTGCTCGTTTTCGATAGCAGTGCCTATAGTCTTGTTTTCGATATAGCCCTTTCGAAGGAAAGCCAGCTCGGCCACGGCCATGCGACATCGGGGTGCACCGCTCAAAATGTGCATCTAACATGCGCCGCTATGGATTACGGCACTTGTATGATAGCGATGATCAAAGAGGGGAAGATACGGAAGCATCTGGCGCTTGAGGAAAAGGAAATTCCGCTCTATATCATGCCAATTGGTGGTGTGGAAGAGGGGAGTTATGATTGAATATTGAGAGCTGTTGGCGAGATATTGTCGTCCCCTGTAATATGAGGACAAAAACGGACATAGAAAGAGTCTTATGACCGAAGGAAACACACGGGTCAAAGCGGAACATCGCCCAACAGTGTTTTCTTTCGACCAGGACATGGCAAGGAAAATGCAACAACTACAATATTCATTGGTAATGTTAACTTCTAAACGAAGGAGTGAAAATGGAATATCATGAGGAAAAACTCAGCCAGGAGGCCAAGGATTATCATCGCGCGATAAAGTCCATTATCGAGGAGCTGGAGGCCATCGATTGGTATAACCAGCGGGTCGAAGCGGCTCAGGACGACGAGCTTCGCGAAATTCTCGCCCACAATCGGGACGAGGAAAAAGAGCACGCCGCCATGCTTCTCGAATGGGTGCGCAGGCGCGACGAGGCTTTCAGCGCCGAGCTGGAAGACTACCTCTTCACCGAGGGCTACATCCCTGATCTCGAAGAGGGAGAAGAGGATTAGTTGAAATCGACCTCATTAAAAATTCTCACGGTCCTCATGCTCATGGGGGCCGTGACCGGGGTTTTGTGCGCGGAAAGTTTCGGGCGCAACAAGGTGCAGTATGAGACTTTCGACTGGAAAACGGTCGAGACGCTCCATTTCAAATTTTATTATCCCGAGGGTTTCGGCGATCTGGCTCTCCGCGCCGGGGAGATCCTCGAGGACGCCCTTCCGCAGATTCGTAGCGACCTCAGTCAGCGGCCTATCGACGAGTTTCCGGTGATAATCTACCCCACTCAGGCGGATTTTCAGGAGACGAATGTCATTCAGGCAATTTTGGGCGAGGGCACCGGCGGTTTCACGGAATCGATGAAGACCCGCGTGGTTGTGCCTTTCAACGGCAGTTACGACGATTTTCGCCATGTCCTCGTCCACGAGGTCGCTCATGCCATGACCTTCGATAAAATTTACGGCAGAGGCCCGGGCAAACAGTTTGCGGCGAGTTCGGTGTTCAATATTCCCCTATGGTTCGCCGAGGGTATTTCCGAGTTCGAGTCGATTTGCTGGGACGTAGAGAGCGATATGTATCTTCGCGACGCCGTGCTGAACGGCTACGTTGTGCCATTGTCTCAGCTTTACGGCTTTTTGGCGTATAAGCAGGGCGCGAGCGTGGTAGGGTATATCGCTACCCGCTACGGGCGCAAAAAAATCGGCGAGATTATCGGCAAAGGACAGGTTTATATTCAACCCGATGAAGCGATGAAAGCCGCGCTGGGCAGGACTCAGGACGAAATTTACGAGGAGTGGCTAAATTACAAGAAGCGCGAGTATTTCCCCGAATTCGGTTTGCGGAGCAGGCCTGAAGATATTGCCGAACGTATCACCGACCATGAGAAGGACGGTTCCTATTTCAACGTGATGCCCTCCTTTTCTCCCGACGGCCAGTATGTCGCTTTTATATCCAACCGCAAGGACTACATAGACTTATATCTCATCGACATCATTACCGAAGAGGTAACGCAAGTCGCCAAAGCAGAGCGGACCTTTTCGGCTCAGAGTTTCCATCCCTTCCGAAGCAGGGCGGGTTGGTCGTCCGACGGCAAGTTCCTGATTTATTCCCGCAAAGCTGGTGGGTCGGACGAAATCGCGGTGCATAATGTCCGCAGAGGCAAGATAGATAGGACTTTTGCTTTCGAGGGCATCCGCGAAATTTCGTCGCCTGTTTTTCTGCCGGGAGATACAGCGCTGGTCTTTTCCGGTCTGAGCGGTGACGGTTCGGATATCTACTATTACCATTTCGGCCAACCGGAACCTGTCAAAATCACCGAAGACCTTTTCGACGACCGGTTCCCCACGGTTTCCCCGGATGGCCGATACATCGCCTTTTCGAGCGACAGAAGTTTGAATGGTGAATCGCCCGAGGCTCCATCCGACGACGCCTCCGGGCAGATGGCATCGCCGGAACTCCCCGATTTCGAGTTCGGCGATTACAATATCTGGATTTACGACTTCGAGGCGGACACCTTTTCCCCGCTGACCATCGACGGCGAGGGCAACGACAATCCAATTTTCTCGCCGGAGGGCGGGAGAATCGCATACACCAGCCAGCGAAACGGCGTCAGCAATATATGGATAGCGGATTTGGACGGCGAGGTCGTGCATCGGCCATACACCGATTTACTCTCCGGCGCTTTCACTCCGACATGGGACCCCGACGGGCGAAAGATTGTGTTCAGCGCCTTTTACGACGGCGGTTTCGACATATATTACATGAAGGAGCTTTCCGCGCTGGATTCCCTCGTGCCGACGCCGTATATGCTCCATCGGGACACCCTTTGCCCTGCGGAGATTATCGATACCGATCTTCCGCGAGGCCGAATCACCGGAGATTTGCGCCGTTCGCGAATCGATGTTCCCGAGGATGACGAAGAAGAGCGCGACCTCTACGAGCCAAAAAATTACCGCCCGGAATTCTCCATCGACCTGATAGCGGGAGCTTTGGCATATGACACATATTACGGCTTCCGCGGCCTGACCCATCTGATGTTCAGCGATATGCTCGGAAACCACCAGATATATATCGCCACAGACCTGCTGGAAGACCTGGACAATTCGACAATCTATGCCACTTACGCCTACTACGGCCGTCGCGTGAATCTCGCGGCCATGGGTTATCATTACAAAAATTATTTCATCCGCGACTGGGACGATTATTTCTCCGACCGGGTTTTCGGGGGCATGGCGAGCGTAGAGTATCCCTTCAGCCAATACGAGCGTTTGCAGTTTAACGTTGACGGTTTCGTGGTGGATAGGGATTATTACGCGGTTCCTGTCGGGTCGGGGCTTGGAGATGTCGCGCCCTTTAATCTTCGCATGGAGCTTTCCGCGGTGAAGGACAACACCCTTTGGAAATCCACCGGCCCTCTTCGTGGCACGCGAAGCAAAATCGCTCTGGAATACGTTCCGAAGATGGGAGATAATAGTTTGGATTATGTCGGCGGGCGAGTCGATTTGCGGAAATATTACCATTTCGGCAAGGGTTACGGCTTCGCGATGAGGTTGGCCGCCGGCGGAGTCAGCGGGGATAATTCCCCTGTATTCTGGCTGGGCGGCTCGGAGAATTGGCTCAATTGGCAGAGCATCAGGCGGGATTATTTCGAAATCGACCGGTTTTACTTCTCCAATTTCGTTTTGCCCATGCGCGGATATCCCTATTTCGCCTTCGAGGGTAAATATTACGGCCTCGCGAATATCGAACTGCGGTATCCCTTCGTTAAACGTATAGATTTGGGATTCCCGCCAATCACTATAGGCGGAATCAACGGAGCATTCTTCGCGGATTTCGGCGGAGTCGCGCCATCGGATTTGAGCGAATTCAAAGGCGCCACCGACGGCAGATTAGACGACTTCAAGATGAGCATCGGTTTCGGGGCGCGGTCGTGGATTTGGTGGTTTCTCTTTTATTATGACCTTGCGTGGAGCACCGATTTGGGCGATATTGCCCCTAAACCGACCCATCATTTCGGAATAGGAACGGAGTTCTAAACATGTCGGGCTGGACGATAGCTGTTATCGCGGTGATTTTCGGAGTGGGTGTTCTCGCTCTCCTCTGGTGGATTGTATTCAATGCCTCGCGCAAAGCCGCTCTGGAGTGGAAAAAGAACAATCCCGGCGAGGAGGTTGTCCTGTATGCCAACGGCGCGAACTGTTTCGCTTTTCCGGGCGAAAAATTCACCCTGCGCGGAAACGGCCTGCTGGTGCTAACCTCGACAGATCTGCATTTCGATATGTGGGGTTTGAAGAAACAGCTGAAAATCGATCTGCGTGCAATCGAACATGCCGGCACGGTCAAATCCTTTGCGGGACGGCGCGGGCGATTGCCTCTGCTTCACATAATATTCCGCATGCCGGATGGCGGACAGCTCGAAACAGCTTTCGCGGTGGGTAATGCGCAAAACTGGGCTGATGTCATCCGCACGGGGATAGCGGGAGGCGGAAGAATCAATATTCAAAAGGAACGGAGGGAAGATGGCTCAGGAACCTAAAGCAAAAATCCTCGTGGTGGACGATGAAGAATCCATGCGCGAATTTCTGGACATCATGCTGTCGAAGGAGGGCTACAGTGTCCGAACAGCGGACTGCTACGACCGGGCCATAGAAATCCTCTCCGGCGAGTCTTTCGATGTCGTGATATCGGACATCAAGATGCCGGAAGTATCCGGAATAGAGCTTTTGCGTGAGATTCACACAATCGACGCAGGAACGGCGGTTATTATGATTACCGCCTACGCCAGCCTGGACAGCGCGGTTTCAGCCCTTCGGCAGGGGGCGTCGGATTACATTACGAAACCCTTCGAGGTAAATCAGGTCAAGTTCGCTATCAAACGAGCGCTGGAAAATAAGCGTCTAAAGGACGAAAATCGAATTCTTAAAGAGCAGGTTCGCACTGGCGGAGGGCCGGGTATCGAAGAGTTCATCGGCCAATCGAAATCCATCGAGGAAATCAAGGATTTTGTGCGCAAAATAGCTCCTACTGACAGTTCGGTGCTCATCACCGGCGAATCGGGCACGGGAAAAGACCTGATCGCCCGGGCTATTCACCGCCTATCCCCCCGTTCCGACGGTCCCTTCGTGGCGATAAACTGTGGCGCTTTGCCGGAACACCTTTTGGAGAGCGAACTTTTCGGCCACGTCAAAGGCTCCTTCACCGGCGCGATTCGCGACAAGGAGGGGCTTTTCTCAGCCGCCGCGGGAGGCAGTCTCTTCCTCGATGAAATCGCGACGGCTTCGCAGGGGATTCAGGTAAAACTCCTTCGCGCACTGGAACAGAAGGAAATCACACCGGTGGGAAGCACCAAGCCTTTTCATGTCGATGTCCGCCTTCTCGCCGCCACGAATGCGAACCTCGCCCAAATGGCCTCCAATAAAGAGTTCCGCGAGGACTTGTTTTACAGGCTGAATGTCTTTCATATTCACATTCCGCCATTGCGGGAGAGGCAGGACGATATTGTCTTAATCGCTGAATCTATTCTCGATAGGCTTGCCGCGAGAACAGGCGAAAGGAAAAAGAAGTTTACCGCCAAAGCCGAGGAGATACTCAAGAACTCGGTCTGGAAAGGTAATGTCCGCGAGCTGGAAAATGTCCTTGAACGGGCGCTTCTAATGGCAGAGGGGGATACAATAGGCGCAAAAGCCCTGCCAGAACAGTTCCGCGAAGAGACGCCATCGCAGAAAAAGGCTCCCGCCCTCGATTCCTGCGGCGATTTGCCCTCCATGGAAACCATCGAGAAAGCCTATATTTACTGGGTTCTCGAATCCACCGGCTGGAAAAAAACCCAGGCCGCAGAGATTCTCGGTATCGACGCCAGCACTCTATACCGAAAAATCGAAAAATACGGTCTCAAGGAAAAAACCGACGAATAGCCTTTAACATAAGCTTTCAACTTCAAGCCTCCATTAAAAAGTTAGTTTAAATGGAGGCTTTTCCATTTCCGTCTATGAAAATTACCTTTGATTTTTTATAAAAAAAGATTAAATTATAAGTATGAAATCAGTCAATTTTAAAATAGGTGGGTTCCGAATTCGGTATCTCGTAGGAGCTATTATTGGAGCACTATACTTGTTAGGATACTTTTATCCCAGGGAGTTATGGTTCACCAGTTCAGTTATATACTCGCCTCTCGGTGTTCAAATCGTATTCTGGGGTCTTTTCTGCCTGCTCCTTTTCGATGAAGTTCTGGGGCTGGCCGATAAGGCATTAGGCGGAGTCGGAGAGCTTCTTTTCGAAAAGATTCGCCCTTCGTTCAGGGCGATTTTCCTGCTAATCTTCGGCGCGGTTTTTATTTACATCTTTCGAGCGAGGCATTTTATCTGGGGTGATGCGCACGTAATTGTCCGGTATATCGAGGAGTTCTCGACGGGAGGCGGAAGCGTTACTCGAAGATATTTTATCGAGCTGTTTTTCTCGACTTTCGTGAAAGCCCTTTCTCCGCTGGGTTTGGATACATATACAATTCTGATGCTTCTCCATTCGGTTCTGGGAGGCGTTTTCCTTTGGCTGACCGCAAAGTTTGGCGAACACTTTGGGCGAAACACGAAGGAGCGGGCGGGGATTTTCCTGATAACAGCTTCATCGGGGCTTTTCCTGATGTTCACCCATCTTGAGTTATATGCTCCCGGGCTGGTTTGCGGCGCGTGGTTTCTCCTCTCTTTTTTGAAAAACCTCCATTCCAAGGGCTTCGCCAGATACGCTTTTATCCTGCCTTTGGCGCTGGCGATTATGCTTCAGCCCCTCTATATATATCTGCTCATAATAGTTCCAATGATTCTGGTAAAACGCCTCGACAAGCGAATTACCGGCCTCGCGATGATTATCGTCTCCGTTGGAGCTCTATGTTTCATCGGCACCGGGCTGGATGAGGCCACGAAACATAGTTGCCTGCCCATGTCATTTCCGAATTACTTTTTATCAAAGCATCATTTATGGCTTTTAGTCAATCTTATTTTATTCGCGACTCCTGCGGTTTTTATTTTGCCGTTGGAGTTCAAAAAACGGCCTGGCGAGGAGATTCAATATCTATCGGCTTTGGCGATTGCAAGCGTGGCACTGATAATCCCCCTGTTCCTCGAACTGGGCGCTCTGGACTGGGATCTTACGATGACTCTGCTTTTCCCGCTGGTTTTCATAGCCGCCATAAAGACCGTGAGAAAGCGTCCCGAACTTCGAGCTTTCATCGTCGGAATAGCTCTGTTAGTATGTTCCACCGAGATGTATCTGAACATCGACAACTACCGGGGCGAAAAGCGCGCCGAGAATATCCTTCTTATGCAGAGGACACCATATTACTTTTTCAGTCGCTCCCCCCTCGATAGGCTGGTTATGACGAACATCTACCAGCCGGAAAAGTTCTGGAATCCTTACAAAGTTACGCTCTGGGGTGATAGGCTAATCGAAGTTCAACCCCATTACGCCCGGCCTTACCTTTACATGATGAGTTTTAACCTTTGGACCGACCGAAAGAGCAGAGCGGCCAGTTATGCTTTTCAGGCTATCCACTCCGGCAAAGTGGGAGAGGATATGATCCCGAGGCTGATGAGGTTTTTCGAGGAAAGCCTTGTTCGTGAAGTGCCGTCTTACGATGAGGTTGAACGTATGTTTAACGACGGCGGCCCGTTCTCCCTCGACTTGGAGTTGATAAGAGAGCTTCAGGAACTGGCATTGACCGATAAAATGCCCTCGCCGAACCGGGAACGATCTCTCGAAGAGATTTTGCGCATAACACTCTATATGAACCAGATGGCCGTAGCCGGCAATTTCGAGGTTGTGGATGCTGTTCATCGTGCGGGAAAGAAGATTTATCCGAAAAGCGCAAACATCGAATTGGTTTATGGCGCGATATTGCTTATGGATAAGCGTCCGGTTGAAGCCAACGACGCACTTAGGAACGCCTTCGAGCTAAAGGGAGATATCGGGTCGATATTCTCCAATCTCGGTCTTGTGTGCGCGATGATGAATGATGTTGACCGAGGGCTGGCGGTGGTCAATAAGGCCGTGGAAGCGAGGCCCTGGCTCGCTAATTATCGATGCAACTACGCCCTGCTTCTAAATGAAAAGTTCGGACCGGATTCGGCATATAGTTACCTTCAAAATTATGGGATGATGGCCGAGCGGGGAGGATACCCCACCGAGGCGGCGGTTGCGTGGGAGTTCATGCAATCGCTGAAGTCGGCAGAAACCCCGTCTTATGCTTTGCCGGAACATTCCGGCGGGGACTAATTTTTTCTGCAATAAATCCCTTTTGTCACAGTAAATTTCCATTGACATTGGCATTCGAGAAAACTATCCTATTTATCTTTAATAGGTATAAAAAAGCTGTTTGTATCATATTCAATACCCTTTAACTCCACCGTAGGAGGAAGCTATGTCTAAGTCCTTAGAAGCCTTTATGGAAAACATCATCGCCAGGAACCCCGGGGAACCGGAATTCCATCAGGCGGTCCGCGAAGTCGCGGAAACCCTCATGCCTTTTATCGAGGCGCACCCGAAGTATAAGAACGCCAAGATTCTCGAAAGAATCGCCGAACCAGAACGCGTGATTATGTTCCGCGTCAGCTGGGTTGACGACAAGGGCGAAATTCAAATCAACAAAGGTTACCGTGTCGAAATGAACAGCGCCATCGGCCCATACAAAGGCGGCCTGCGTTTCCATCCGACCGTTACCCTCGGAATGCTCAAATTCCTCGCTTTCGAGCAGGTTTTCAAGAACTCCCTGACTACGCTTCCCATGGGCGGCGGCAAGGGCGGCTCCGACTTCGACCCCAAAGGCAAGAGCGACGACGAAGTCATGCGCTTCTGCCAGAACTTCATGATGGAACTCTTCCGCCACATCGGCCCGAATACCGATGTCCCTGCCGGCGATATTGGCGTAGGCGCAAGGGAAGTCGGCTACATGTTCGGAATGTATAAGAAACTCCGCAACGAGTTTACCGGCGTCCTTACTGGCAAAGGCAGGAACTGGGGCGGAAGCCTTATTCGTCCGGAAGCTACCGGCTACGGCACAGTATATTTCGCCCGCGAGATGCTGGCTACCAGAGGCGATTCCATCGAGGGCAAGACCGTTACCCTCTCCGGTTACGGCAATGTCGGGACATACGCCATCGAGAAGATAAACGAGCTGGGCGGCAAAGCTGTCGCAATCGGCGACGAATTCGGTTTCGTTCATGATCCGGACGGAATCAAAGGCGAAAAGCTGGAATTCCTCAAACCCCTATGGGCTATCAAACGTCTTCCGGCCAAAGCCTATGCCGATGAGTTCGGCCTCGAATGGCACGAAGGCAAACGTCCGTGGGTAGTTCCCTGCGACATCGCGATGCCCACTGCCTGCCAGAACGAACTCGACGGTGAGCACGCCAAAATTCTTGTTGACAACGGATGTATCTGTGTCTCCGAAGGCGCGAACATGCCCAGCACCCCCGAAGCCGTTGAAGTCTTCCAGGATGCCAAGATACTCTACGGCCCGGGCAAAGCCGCTAACGCCGGCGGAGTAGCCGTGTCCGGACTCGAAATGTCCCAGAACAGCCTCCGTTTCAACTGGACTCGCGAAGAAGTGGACGAAAAACTCCTCCGTATCATGAAAGACATCCACGAACAGTGCGTCGCTTTCGGCAAAGAGGGCGACTGGATTGATTACGTCAAAGGCGCGAACATCGCCGGCTTCATCAAAGTCGCCGACTCCATGCTCGACCACGGCGTTCTCTAAGAGTTACTCCGCAACAATGCAACTCAAAAACCCCGGTCATCTGGCCGGGGTTTTTTATTACGGGGGGTTGACTGGCGAAGCTGAATAGTTATATTTCGATGGAAAGAAAATGTAATCAAGAAATGGATCAAACAACGTGAAATTCACCAGTTGTTTTGAATATACCCGTAAACGAGCTGATAGGAAGCATATCAAAATGGAGTGGATTGAATATGTCGTGAAACATCCAATCGACGAGGAAGTTCAGGACGACGGCAGGATTAGGCGATGAGCAAATATCGCAGAAGCCGAAAATCGGTGTCTTAGAGTAGTTTTTTGGGAAGACGGCGAAACAATTCACAACGCATTTTTCGATAGAAGACATAAGGAGAAATCGTGAAAATCAAGTATTTCAAAGATACCGATACAATTCTAATGATATTCAAAGACGCCGAAATTGCCGATACGCGCGACCTGGACGAAAACACCCTTGTAGAATTCGACGCCGAAGGCAACCTCGTCAGCATCACAATCGAACACGCTACTGAACGGGCGAACATAAATGACTTTTCCTATGAACAGCTCGCAGTTACCTGACCATAAAGAGTTACCGGCGAACTGACGGCTATTTGCTTTATCGATTGCTATCTATGGGTTCAAAAACCCCGGTCATTTGGCCGGGGTTTTCTTTTATTGGTATTTGACAGCTGTCGAATTATAGATTGACTTTGAAAGGAAGTTCCCCTATTTTCTATAGATTATGCAAGGAGTGTCGATGAAGAAAATACTTTTAATAACTATATTCCTGGCCGCGTTTTTCACTTTGGGCGCCGAGTCCGATTCGTGTGTTAGAATCGGGCAGACGGAGCTGTTCTGTATCGGGTCTGCCGACGGCAACCTCGCGCCAGCTCAGCGGGCTTCAATAGCCACCCGTGCTATAGAAGACATCATGACCGACCGGGACGGCGAATTGGATTCGCTTAAGAAAGAAGGCTCGGACAGCCTTTTTACAATAGTTTATCGTGGAAAATTAGGAGGCAAGTCGAATCAAATTCTCCGCGTTATCGATGTTGTTCCTGACGATACTGTCGGCACAGGAAAAACCCTCGCAAAACTTGCCGATGATTGGTATTGGACAATCCGTAAGGGCATCTCTTCGGAAAGGCAGAGATCTCTCAGTTTCGATAATCTGGCCAAATTGGCTTTGGGGGTGCTCTTTCCCTTTTTGGTTCTGATTCTTTATTATCTCATCGATAAATTATACCGCACCCTTTCTAAATCGGTGGTTCGTCGCGACGGTGTTAATTTCAAAGGCATCAAAATCGGCAAGATGGAGATAATTCCGCCACGGCTTCAGGTGCAGATAATTTTAAAGTTCATGCTGATTCTTAAATGGGTTATCATCGCCTTAGCGATGTATGCAATGATATATGTCTTCTTTACCCTCTTTCCCACAACTCAGCAGTATTCTCAAATGCTCCTCGATACAAGCATCGAGTGGCTAAAAAAACTGGTCAACATTCTACTCGATGTGCTCAAATTCGCAATAGCGGGGTTCTTCCTCTATCTTCTTGCGCGAATTCTCTGGGCTATTGTCGATATGGTTTTCAAACACTACAGCGATAACCCTGGTGCCACTCGAATCCCCGATGACGCGATTTCACCATTAAAACGGCTTTTCAGAGCGATTATCGTGCTGGTTTTCGTTATCGCTCTCGTTGCCGTGATTCCGGGGCGCGGGGAGTATCTGGCATTCGGTTTGTTTATTCTTGCCGGTGTGTTTCTGGGCATCTCATCCTTGCCATATATCGCAGGGATTTTTGCAGGTTTGGCAATGGTTCTCGCCCGCAAAATCAAAATAGGCGACAGAGTTCGAATAGGAGAGCTGGAAGGGCGTGTCGATATGATGGGAATCGTCTGGACACGGGTCATTACCGACGACGGCGAAGAGGTTGTCCTCTTCAACACGAAGATAATTCAAGCCTCGCTTATCATCGAAAAGAAACCTGAACAAGCTCCCCCTGAGAATATAGAAAAGACAGATGTATAAACTGGTATTGACAATACTAATCCTCGCAGGAGTTTCATTCGCAAACCCATACTGGATATGGCTTTCGGACAAGGGTTTCGAGAAGGGTTCCGTCGAGGAGGCAATCGCCCTTGCGAAGGCTGAAAATAGCCTCACCGAACGAAGTATCGCCCGCAGAATCAAGGCTCGCGGCACGGATAACATTGTCGATTACCGGGACATACCGCCGTCGATGGCTTACGTCGGCCAAATCGAACAATCCGGCGCTCAGATCCGCACGACAAGCCGAACTCTGAACGCAGTTAGCGTTAATGCCGACCCTGATGTCCTCGAAATTATCGCTGAGCTTCCCTATGTCGAGAAGATTACACCCGTAGCGAAGCGGCCATATGTTCCGGAGCCGTCGAGTTTTGTTTCGGCAGATTCCGACATCGATTATGGCAATAGTTTTAATCAGAACAACATGGTTAATACGCCGTATGCCCATCGTCTCGGCCTCCACGGCGATGGCGTCCTTATTAGTGTTACGGACACCGGGTTCAAACTTGACCACGAGGCAATGGCCGGAACCGATTTGATAGCATCCTATGATTTCGTCGATGACGATTCAGTCGTTACCCTCGAACCGGGGGATCCCTCAGCAAGCGAGACTCACGGCACCAAAGCCTGGTCGGTTATCGCGGGAGACAGCGAAGGCAACCTGGTCGGAATAGCCCGTTATGCCAGTTTCCTTCTGGCGCGCACCGAGAACTACGACGACGAATACCCCGGCGAGGAAGACCACTGGATAGCCTCGGCGGAGTGGGCGGACAGTATCGGCGCGGACATAATTACTTTGAGTCTCGGATATTACGAGTGGTATTCTCCGGACTCTATGACCGGCGATATAGCGCCAATTTCCATCGCGGCGGACAGGATGGCCGAAATCGGCATAGTTGTAACCGCCGCCGCTGGCAACAACGGAGCGGGCGTAACGACAATTTCCGCTCCCGGCGATGCCGATTCGATAATCACCGTGGGCGCGGTTAATCCCGACGGCAACGTTTCTGGATTTTCTTCCCGAGGCCCCACCGCCGACGGCAGAATAAAACCCGAAATTTGCACTATGGGTTCCGGGGTGTGGACTGCCACTTCGTCATCGACGACGTCTTACGGCTATTTTTACGGCACCAGCGCGGCTACGCCTATAGCCGCGGGGCTTTCCGCGTTAATGCTTGAAGCCCGGCCATACCTTTTGCCCATGGATGTCCGCGAAGCGCTTATGATGACCGCCAGCAATGTTTCAAATCCGGATAATAATATAGGATGGGGGATTCCCGATGTTCGAGCCGCCCTGTCATATCCCGTTGCCGGACGTGCAGAACTCCCGGTTTACCGCGGCTGGAATCTCATGTCGATTCCTGTCGAGGGGACTTTGCCCGCGGATTCGGCTTTCCCCGGCCGGATTGGGGAAGTATGGAGTTGGAATCCGGACTCTGCGGATTATGTTTCAGCTTCGATAGTCGAGGGGGGAGAGGCTTATTTTGTCCTTTTTGACCACGACACGATTATCTCTATCGGCGGAGAACCGCTTTCTGAAATATTCAAAGCTGTTTCCCCCGGCTGGCATACCCTGGGCGGAATTCGTCCCCGAATATTTCTGCCGGCTATCGCTACAGCTTCCTCGGCGGATTTAGACATAATCATGTATCATTACGACCCCATCGAACAGAAATATATTCAATCGAAAACCCTTTCGCCCGGCCAGGGTGCGTTTATTCTCGTCCTGGATTCCGGCGATATTAACCTTACGGAATAATCATGCGCAAAAGCGGACTCCTCCTTGCAATCGTTCTGCTGGCTTTATCGTGTAGCGGAACTCCAGAAATGACCATAGAGCCTATCAACCACGATGCGGGGATTTTGATTCCCCAGGAAAAAATCGAAGTCTGGTTCGTTCTCGAAAATAGCGGTAATGCACCTCTGATAATCGAAAATATTCGGCCTTTGTGCGATTGCATAACAGTTTCGGAACAGCCGGAGACTATAGCGGTAGGGGTCAGAGATAGTATTCTGATAGAATATGTTGCTCCGGAAGAGCCCGGCAAGGACGAAAGCAGTCTGATAGTTAGAACTAATGCCGAACCTCAGAATACAAAACTCACGATAACCGCGGATATTATAGAAGCAAAGCTTGAAAAATCAGATTCCACTATCGCCGTGGTTCCCTTCCAGAATTCCGGTGTGCCCGGCGGCAACGAATTCTCCATCGACCTTTTTCGATATATAGTTGAGCGTTTCCCCGAGGGATTTCAGGCTGTCAACCCGAATGAATATGCCTCCGCGATTCAAGCTGATCCCCAATACGGCAAACTTTCTATTCAGGACGTCGCCCGGAAGTATAACCGCATAATGGGTGTCCGCTACGGCGTTTTCGGCGAGGTTAGGCCTAATCCGGCAGGGGGTATAGACGCCAGTATCATGCTGGTTGACGGCTTTTTCCATCTGCCCATCGGCAGGATTCTCGAGAATATGCCAAAAGAACAGCTTTTCAGCGCAGTTTCAGACACGGTGAACGCCTTTCTTCAGAAACCTCAGGAGTATATCAAGCAGGCTATAATGGTCGATATGCAACGCAAATGGGCGGAACAGCGAGCTAAGCTTCTAAACCAGCCCGCCCCGGAGATCACCGCCAAAGACATTCGCACCGGGGAAGACATCTCCCTAAGCGACTTCCGCGGAAAACCTCTCGTAGTCCAGTTCTTCTCGACCGACTGCGAACACTGCGAAGAGGAGATGGAGTGGCTCTCCGGCCTTGTTACCGAACACGAGGGAATTGCCGCGCTGGGGATTTCCGTGAATGTCGGCGAACGGGATTCCGTCATCGAATATATTCAGGATAAGAATCTCAAATACCCGGTCATCCTTCCCGACGAGGAGGGCGAAAAACAGCTCGATCCCTACTACGGCGGCGCTACGCCCCAGACTGTGATTATAACCGCCCAGGGAATAGTCGTTCAGTCCTTCGCGGGATACTCTAAAAGCGTGATGGCAAATTTCGAGAAACTTCTTGTATCCATGCTCAACCCGGAGACTCAAACCGCACCCAAACCGGAGTGATGAAATGAAAAAAGCCGGTGTTGTTTTAATCCTTCTGATGGTTCTAAACTTCGCCGCCAATGCCCAATCGGAGGGGCGTTGTGTTATTTCCGGCTACATCTCCGACGCCGCCACGGGCGAGGCTATTGCCGGCGCGAACCTCAAGATCGAAGGTGAACCACACGGCGCCGCCGCAAATTTATACGGTTTCTACTCCATCCCTACTGTCCCAACGGGGATCTATACTCTTAATATCTCGGCCATCGGCTACGAGACGATTTCCCGCGAGATTGTCTGCGCCGGCGAACCGATTCGAATGGATTTGGAACTCGAACCGAAAGCAATTGTCGGCGAGGAGGTTATAATCGAAGCGCGCCGCGTAGGCGGAATGGACGACCCCTATGTCGGCCACTCGATTGTCGAGCAGGATATCATCCTCCGCTCCCCGGGTTTCCTCGAAGCAGACCTCTTCCGCACGCTTCAGACGATGACCGGCGTCCTCTCAATCTCCGATTACTCATCAGGCCTCTATATATGGGGCTCAACGCCCAGCGGGAACATGGTCCTTCTCGACAACATCGAGGTCTATAACCCGACCCATCTCTTCGGGCTAACAAGCAGTTTTATCGCAGATGCCATCCGCGAGGCGAATCTCGTCAAAGGAGGGTATCCGGCGAAATGGGGCGGACGTCTCGGAAGCGTTCTCGAAATCACTAACAAAGACGGCAACCGCAAGGAATTCGACGGCATGGCAGAGCTTTCTCTGATGTCCGGCCAGCTTCTGCTCGAAGGCCCCGTAGGCAACGGCAGTTTTATGGCCGCTGGAAGACGCACATGGATAGACCTTGCCACTGGACTTATGGCCGAGGGAGATTTGATAGACGAAAAATTGCCATACAGCTTCTACGATCTGCAAACCCGCATTAATCAGGAGATTTCACCGCGGGACAGGCTGACATTGAGTTTCTATACAGGCGATGATGTTCTTCATTTCGAAGATGACGATGAGGACGAATTCAACGACGATTTCGAATACCGATGGGGCAATGTTACGACAAGCCTGCAGTGGAAGCACATCTTCCACGACAGACTTTTTGGGCATATGGTATTTGCCGGAAGCCGGTTCCGAGCCAAATTTAAAACCGGGGACGGTTTTTACGACCGCTTGAACACAATCGGCGATGTTACAGCCAAGGGCGATTTAACGTATTTTCACTCGAAAGAACATACCCTCAGTTTCGGAGGGATGCTCAAGTGGCGGGAAATCCGCAACAACGACAAAATTCTCGTCGAGGATTGGGACTGGGAAGCGGATACGGCAATAGAACGTATCGAGGAGTGGGATGATTACACAAATGCCTCCCTTATCTCTCTCTATGCCGAGGAGGAATACAAACCGAACGCCCTCTGGAAATTTCAGCTCGGTCTTCGTTCGGAGTTTGCTTTCAACGGCAACTATTTCCGAGTCGGACCGCGTTTCTCCGCCCAGCGGATGATAGACGACAAGACCACCCTGCGCCTCGCGACTGGTCAATATTACCAATATATCCACCTCTACAATCCCGCCGAGGACGACGGCATGGCTTTTCTGGATTTTTGGATTCCGGTGGACGAGAATGTCAAACCGGGGTCAGCCCAGCATTTTGTCCTCGGGTTCGATACAGACCACCTGCCGATGGCCCTTTCGGCAAATGTCTATTACAAGAACATGTCCAACCTCCTTGCCAATCGGGAATCGTTCGTGCTTATACTCGAGGATAACATCCGCACGCAGTTTTATGTTGGCAAGGGCAGAGCGGCCGGGTTCGATGTATCCCTCGACGGGGAGTGGGGGGATTTCGGCGGATGGCTCGGTTACAGCCTCGGATGGGTTCAATACAGCATGGGCGACTCCGCTGACGGTATCAACGGGGGCGATAATTATTCTCCAAAATTCGACCGGCGGCACAGCCTTAACTTCTCCCTGGGCTACAAAGTCTCGCCACGCGTGGATTTGACCGCAGTTTACACTTTTGGAAGCGGCCAGCCCACCACCGAACTCGACCGCTGGGAACTGGATTATTATTATTGGGAAGGCGATTCTGTGTATTATCCTGTTTACAGCGACGAATACAACGGCGGCAGACTGCCCTACTACAACCGTTTCGACCTGGGCATGCGATGGAAAATGGTTGACCGCGAAAGATGGAATATGTTCATGTTCGTGCAGGTGCTCAACCTTTTCAACCACACTAACTACCTCTTCAAAACCCCCGACAGAAAAGTTAACGATGTAATCTACTACAACGATATGGAGAATTTTCCGCGAATCCCATACTTCGGATTCCGAGCGGAGTTTTAGATTATATTTTATTGTAGCGTATGACTTTTCTTTTCTTGTCGGTTTTTTCGAAGCCCTATAAGCTTATAATCAAAAGTCACTGCTATATAGGCGTTCGCCGACCGTTTAAGATTTCCTTTTTACTCTGCGAAAAAAATCATTATATTAATAAGATTGTCATTTGAATTTTCAGCGGAGAAGGGCTTTGGAAAGATATCGCGAAATTAAAGAAATCGCCCGCCGAATAAGATACGACATTATTATGTCGGTTTTCAACGCCGCCAGCGGCCACTGCGGCGGTTCCCTGTCGATAGCCGATGTTCTCGCCGTTCTCTACGGGAATGTCCTCCGTCATGATCCTGTCCGACCGGATTTGCCGGAACGCGACAGGGTAATTCTTTCCAAAGGTCACGCCGCACCGGCTTTGTATGCGGCCCTCGCCGAAACAGACTATTTCGACCGCGATACTCTTTGGACATTGCGAAGATTCGGTAGCCCCCTTCAGGGGCACCCGTGCAAAATCAAAGGTCCACCGGGACTTGAGATGTCCACCGGAAGCCTTGGACAAGGATTATCCATCGCGGTGGGACTCGCAATCGGGGCGAGAATATTGGGCGAAAAATGGCGCACCTACTGCATTCTCGGCGACGGCGAGTTGGACGAAGGCTCGGTATGGGAAGCGGCTATGTCGGCAGGGCACCACAAATTGGACAACCTTTGCGCAATTGTCGATAATAACGGTCTGCAGATTGACGGCGCGTGCAGGGATGTGATGGATCTGGGCAGTCTCGACGAAAAATTCCGCTCTTTCGGCTGGCATGTCATCAGAACCGATGGACACGACATTCCCGCGTTGACAAAGGCTTTCGAAATTGCCGCGTCGAATGTCGAACGACCCATTTCGATACTGCTTTCGACCGTGAAAGGCAAAGGTGTCAGTTTCATGGAAAACCGCGTCGAATGGCACAGCAAGCCTCTTTGTGAAGAAGATGCACGAAAAGCGGTCTCGGAACTCGGTTTCGGCTGGGGCGAGCTTGGAGGAGAATTATGAGTGTCGCGACAAAACCCACCAGAGACGGATTTGGCGAGGGCCTTCTCGATTCTGCCGCTGTCCATCCCCGCGTGGTCGCGATTGGCTCCGACATCTCCGATTCCGTGCGAACCGGTTGGTTCGCCGAGAAATACCCCGAACGGTTCATCAGCCTTGGAATTGCCGAACAGAACGCCGCCGGAGTAGCCGCTGGAATGGCTTTGGCTGGGTTAATTCCCGTTACTGCCAACTACGGCGTATTCGCCTCCGGAAGGTGTTTCGACCAGATTCGCACCTCGATTTGCTACCCGAATCTCAATGTCAAAATCTGCGGCGCCCACGGCGGAATCTCCGTCGGCCCGGACGGCGCCACCCATCAGGCACTTAGCGAAATCGCCCTTATGCGGGTTTTACCTAACATGACTGTAGTTGTCCCCTGCGATTCTAACCAAGCCCGCAAAGCCACTTTCCAAGCTATTCTCGATATCGAAGGACCGGTCTATATCCGCACAGGACGAGAGCCGATTCCTCTTTTCACATCCGGGGAAGAGCCTTATGAAATCGGAAAAGCCATAGTTCGCCGCGAGGGCGGAGATGTCGCGATAATTGCCTGCGGAGCAATGGTTTATGAATCCCTTCGCGCGGCGGAAATTCTCGAAAAGCACGGAATATATGCTCGAGTAGTTGATTTGCACACAATTAAACCAATCGATAAAGCCGCGATAATCGAATCCGCTCGATGCGGCGCAATAGTTACAGTCGAAGAGCATCAGCGGCACGCCGGTATGGGAAGTGCGGTGGCGGAGGTTGTCGTGGAAAATTGTCCTGTGCCTATGAAGATAATCGGCATCGACGACAGATTCGGAGAATCCGGCACTCCGGAAGAATTGCTGGAACATTTCGGATTGACAGCAGAAGCTATTTACCTAAAAATAAAAGAGTTTTTTCGTAAAGGAAAATGACAGCACCAAAAGGAAATATTAAATCCCTCCTGCCGGCCTATCTTAGGACGGTCGTCCTCTTTCTTGTGCCTTTTTTGCTGATATCGAGTTTTCTTATTTTTCTACAGCCCTACCACCAGAAAAAGTCTATAGCTATTGGGTGCGAGAGCCTTTTCGAGAGCCGTGCCGTGGAGTTTTTCCTTGACGGCGGTCTCAATTCGATTTTAAGCGGGGAGAAAGATATTTCGGAGTTATCCGGTTTCTTCGGCGAAGAATTCGATATCCACGGCCTTTACAGATGGGATGGTCATTGGGTAAATCTGATTAACACGACCCATTATTTAGATGAAAAAATCACGCCATCCGGGATAACCCGTAACTCCATCAGTTCGCATAATATTTACTTTTTAAAACAGAATCGCAAGGCTTTGGACGACGATATTCCGCTGTATTATGCCGCGGAGATGCGAGGCGGGAAACTGTTTCTTGTTAGCGCCAGATTGAACACAGGATATGCTTTTTTCCTGCAGGCCATGCCGGGCAGACGCACCACAGCGGACGTTTTGCTACTGCTGGTTGTTTCGGCGATTTTCGCTGTTGGGCTTACTTTTTTGACAAAGGCATTCATCAATGAGTTTGCTCTGAAAATTCGCCGTTCGACGGCTTCGGCGGAGTTCAGTCTGCCCTCTCCAATCTTGGTGGGATTAGATAATATAGGCAAGGTGGCCATCGAATCGGCCAAATCGGCATATGAAGCCCGTCAGCAGAAGAGGAATATTCTTCTGCAGAAGCAATCTGAATTCGATTCGGAGCGGAAGGATTTTTCAATTGTCCGCGAGATAGCTCAAGCCACAGCCGCCGCCTCTGATCTTCAAAGCGCCGCTTTTGAAGCACTGGTTCCACTGATGCGAAAAACAGGTGCCCGTTGCGGAGCAATTTTCAGAATCCGCGATAACAAGCGTCTCGAACTCATCGGCGAAAACAATCTGCCGGCAGATCTTGCGGAAGCCTTATCATCTGAAGATTCAGAGATGACCGGCCTTCGAGCCTCCGCCGAGAATGTTGCTATCGAAAATACTCTCATAATGGAAATCCCCGGCGCGGAGGGAAGCCCCATCCTGAGCCTGCAGGGGGAGGGGCTTACAAATGTCTTATGTATTCGCCTCAGAATAAAAAATCGCGACTGGGGCATGATTCATCTCTACACGGCAAGTTCCGCCCATATTGACAATCGAGATCGTGCGCTCCTGCTGGCCGTTGCCGACGAGATAGCCCTGATACTCGAAAACAAGGGCCTTCTGGCAAAACTCGACGAGCGAATCAAGGAAAGCTTATCCTATTATGAGTTTAGCAAAGTGCTAATCTCCACAAACGATTTCGACATGCTTCTTGAAAACATACTTTGGCTTATCCACGAAAATTTAGGCGTGCCTTTCTGCAGTGTTCTCATAGCCAACGACGAGGAGCAGATGCTATATGTTCGGGCAATGTGGGGTTACGGCCAGGAACACCGAAACATGAAAATACCCTACGGCCAGGGGTTGACCGGATGGGTTGTCCAGAATGGCGAAGCCGCTTTGGCAAAAAATGTTAAGTCCGACTCGAGGTATCTGGAGGGATTCGATTGGGTAACTTCGGAGCTGGCGGTGCCGCTGATAGCCGATGGGAAAATCATAGGCGTGTTGGATTGCGAATCCAACGAAGTCCACCAGCTGGATGAATCGGATCTTCGCTTCATGTCGATGTTCGCCGACCCCTCAGCTCTGGCAATTAGACGAGCGCTCAATTATTCAGAGATGTCGCGCAAACTCGTGCTCGATCCAGTTACAAAACTTTACAACCGCAGATATTTCGACAATCTTATCGACAGCAACGGCGAGGAGCTTCTTCTGCGACACGGCAAGGTCTCCGTAGCTTTTATAAGCGTAAGTAATCTTGGAGAAATAAATAATGTCTATGGCTATCTCGCCGGGGATATTATTATCAAACAAGTGGCCAAAATGCTCACAAGCCTTTTCCCCGAGGGTATTATATCGCGTTACGGACAAAGCGAATTCCTGGTGCTGTTGCCCGGTGTGGGGGAGGAGGCTATGCTGAGGATGGTCGATGAACTCCGCGCCCTCCGCGAAGAATGGATGGAAGAGCATCCCGATGCCATACCGATAGCATTCTCGCAGGGTTATGCCACCACAAGCCGTTACGACGAACTGCGCAACCTTGTTTATCGCGCGGATTCGCAGGCCGCCCATTACAGAAGGCAAAATAATAATCAGAAGAAATCGGAAGGTTAGGCAGGTTTAGTCGCCTGAGAGGGCCTCGAAACCAGAGATAATATCCAAAAGCTCCGACGTGATGGAGTTCTGGCGCTGGCGGTTATATTGAGATGTAAGTTCAGCGAGACGCTCCTCGATGTTCTTCTCCGCAACCTGCATAGCCGACAGCCGTGCGGCGTTCTCGCTATTGAGCGACTCCGAAAAGGCGCGGAATATATTCACGAAAAGATACTGCCGAATCAGCGAGGGGAAAAGTTCTTCCCATTTCATCGTGAACATTGGCAGGGAGCGGGATTTCCACTCCATCGAGGTCAGCGAATGGAGCCATTTTCGGTCGGTGGGCAGAAGACGCACAACGGCGGGGTCGTAAGCGGCTTTCGATTTTGGACGATTATAAAAAAGATAGACGTTGCCGACATCCTTCTCGTCGCGCCACTGGAAGATTTTGCTCCAGATTTGCCTCGACGACTCGCCTATGCCATTTACCGATGCGGGGACTTCGTGACGTTCATCGACTGCAAAGCCTCTCGATTTAAGTATTCCAGAAGCTTTTATTCCGAGGGCGAGAACAGTTAGATTCTTGCGGTCGATTCCCATATCCCCTATGCTTTTCTCCATGAACTCTATGACATTCTCGTTGAACTGCCCGCACATCCCCTGATCCGATCCGAAGATAACCGCCGCGTAGGCGTCTTTGTCCTTCGAGAAAAATTCGTGCAATTCCGGCATTTCTTTCAGAACTACGGAAAGGCCCATTTCTACAACATCGGCATACTCTACCAGAGATTCGACCGCTTTCTCATATTGACGGATATTCACCGCCGCCATGGACTTCATCGTGCGGACTACGGAGCGCATATCCTCCGTGGCGGAGAGTTTCCGCTTAAGTTCCTCAGCTGTCTGCATTTTCCGCCCAATCCAGGGATTCTTTTGCGATTTCGATTATTCTATCGACCTCGGAATCTTCGAGTTTTTCGCCGCTTAGGATTTTCTCCGCGATATCGTCCAGACGCTCTCTTATAGCCTCCCGCACGCTGGTTTTCGCCTTCTCCATCTGCTTGATTGGAATGGAATCGAACAAGCCCTCGGTGATAGCCAGCAGGACGCCTATCTGTTCCGGCACGGGAATAGGCTTGAACTGCGATTGTTTGAGGACTTCGCGCACACGCCTGCCTCGTTCGAGGGTCTTCTGGGTATCCTCGTCGAGACGGGTGCCGAAACGGGCGAAGGTTTCCAGCTCCTCGAACTGGGAATACGACAGCCGCAGGTCTCCGGCGACCATTCTATAAGCGGGTAATTGCGTTTTTCCGCCGACACGGGACACTGATTTTCCCACGTCCACCGCCGGCAAAATCCCCTCGTGAAAGAGTTTTGGCGATAAATACACCTGGCCGTCGGTAATCGATATGAGATTTGTCGGAATGTAGGCGGACATATTCTGCGCCTGAGTTTCCACGATGGGCAACGCTGTCAGCGAGCCGCCGCCGAGGTCTTCGCGCATATGAGTCGAGCGCTCCAGCAGGCGGGAGTGAATGTAGAAAATGTCTCCCGGATAGGCCTCGCGAGCCGGCGGCCGGCGCAGAAGCAGGGAGAGTTCGCGGTATGCCCAGGCGTGGCGGGTTAGGTCGTCGTAAACCACGAGGGCGTCTTTGCCCTGTTCCATGAAATACTCCGCGATGGAAGTTGCCGCATAGGGGGCGACGTATTTCAACCCCGGCGGGTCTTCGCCGGTCGCGATCACAATCACACACCTGTCGAGGACACCGGCTCTTCGAAAATCTTCGACCACCTTCGCGACGGTGGATACTTCCTTGCCTATGGCGCAATAAACGGATATTACATTTTTGTCAATTTGATTAATAATAGTGTCGATGGCGATGGCGGATTTGCCCGTCTGCCTGTCGCCGAGAATCAATTCCCGCTGGCCTCTGCCGATGGGAATAAGCGCGTCGATTACCTGAATTCCGGTCTGTAGGGGGACATTCACGGGCGATCTGTCCATGATTGCCGCCGCAGGACGCTCTATGGGCAAACGCTTTTCGAAAGAAACCGGCCCGCCGTCATCGAGGGGGCGTCCAAGGGGATCGACAATGCGTCCAAGCAAACCCTCGCCCACCGGAACGTCGAGAATTCTGTTCGTCCGGCTGACCTGATCCCCCGCGTCGATGTCGTCGGAGTGGTCGAGGAGAATTACTGCGACCCGGTCTTCCTCAAGATTGAAAGCCATGCCCATACGTCCGCCGGGGAAGCGGAGAAGCTCGTCGGAACGGACATTCGGCAGACCGCGGACATACGCGGTTCCTTCGCCCACCTCGACAATCTCGCCCACCTCTTCGACTTTCAGATCGGCGCTTTTTTCGCCGAGGACATCGTCGTAAAGGCCGAACATGCCCTCCAGAAGGGCTTCCGGGGTTTTGTCGCTACTCATCGTCATCTTCCGATTTTTCTTTCCGCTCTTCGGTCATCTCGTCGAAAGCCACTCGTATTGCCTCCCGCAGTTCGCCGATGTATTCCTCGATACTCCATTCGAGCTTCTTGCCTCCCGCGCGAAGTTCGACACCGGCGATTTTGCCGCTTTCGATTTCCCAGTCGGCTTCAGAATCTCCGAATCGCTCTTTAACGGCGGTTTCGAGGGCTTTTTTGCCCTCGCTATCCAGCTCGAAAGCTGTGATGACGGACATCTTCCCGTCGGCATCCTCAAGGGCTTTCTGGAACTCTTCGATTTCTCCCTCGGGAAGGTCTTTCAGCCGATTTGCGAATTTATCGATGATACGGGTATTCAGGCCTTGGTCTGCGAGTTCGGCCAACGCTTTTTCGGCTGTGGCGATAACTCGCTCCGTGGCCTCTTTATTAAGGCGTTTGACGAAGTTTTCCTTGTCCTTGCGCAGGGTTTCGAGCCACTCTGTCTTCTTGCGATCAACCTCTTCGCGGGCTTCGTTCATGATCTTGTCGGCACGCTGTTTGGCGTCCTCTTTCGCCTCCGCGATGATGCTCTCCTTCTGGCGTTGGATTTCGTCCCGTTTCTCGGTGTATTCGCGTTCGATTTCCTCGGCCTTTGCCCTGGTCTCTTCGGCGTCGGAGATGCGCTTTGCGATACGGGCTTCGCGCTCGTCCATCGTGTCGATAATCCTCTTATACAGTAGTTTGCGCAGGATGATTAAGAGAATTAGAAAATTGACGACCTGTGCGATCAATGTAAACCAATCGATCTGCACGAATTAACCTCCTGCGTTTGCGATAACGTGATTCCAGAAAGGATTCGCGAAGATTAGAATAATCGCGATTACGAAACAATAAATCGCGGTCGATTCGACCATCGCCAAACCCACGAAAAGCGTTCGGGTGATAGTGTTCGCTTCGTCCGGTTGTTGGGCGATGGATGCAAGGGCTTTCGCAAGCGCCATTCCCTCGCCGAGGGCCGGAGCAATCGAACCAATGGCAATGGTCAGCCCGGAGATGATTATCGACGCCGCGCCGATGATACTGACAGTGTCCACCATATCCTCCTTATGTTATTTTTCTTCTTTCTCATGAACTCTGGTCGCCGAGGCGATGTAAACCGCCGCGAGGACCGCAAAAATATAGGCCTGAATCTGGCCGATCAAAATACCAAGAGCCTGCATAACGATTGGAATAAAAAGGGGCGCGACGGAGAGGAGAATCGCGACTATCATACTTCCGCTCATGATATTGCCGAAAAGCCTTACCGCAAGCGCCAATGTTCGGGATAATTCGCCTATGATGTTGAACGGCAACATGAAAGGAGAAGGCTGAATGTAATTCTTCAGATAACTTCCGACCCCTTTTTTGATTATTCCGAAAACGGGCACCGCAAAGAAAACGCATCCAGCCAACGCCGCGGTGGTGCTCAAAGAGCCGGTAGGCGCGGTGTAGCCCGGAATAAAGTCGAGTAAATTGGAAATCGAGATGAACAAAAACAGAGTCCCCAAAAAGGGAAGATAAATATCGGGTTTCTGTTGGAAAACATCTTCTATTTGCGAGCGCATGGCTTTTACAATAGTTTCCAGCAGATTCTGCCATCGCGAGATAGGCGTATCGACCTGAATGTTGCGGGTAGCGAGCCACGAAATCAGGATGATGACCGCCATCACCGCCCATGTGAACACGATGGTCGCGTTGAGCTTGAAGAACCCGCTCTCCCAAAAGATTGTTGTGTCTGGACTTATCTGCATATCAAAACTTTGCTATTCGGTTTCGGTTTGTTTTTCTTCGGTGACCATGCTTTTCTTCTCAAATGCCCCTTTGCCGATGGTTCGAATAAGTATCGACCTTACTATCAGCGCGCTCGCGAGGGCGATTACGAGATGCACCCAGTTGCCCCATTTCGCGATGGCGTAAAATGCCGCGACGAAAACAGCGATACGCGCAACGAAACTCAGAAGCATGAACGCCGCGGGGTTTTTCGCCGTGGGTATGGATTTGACCGACAGCCATAGCCCGCCGAAAAACACCAGCCCCACAAACCCTCCGGCAGTCACGGAAAGGATTATTCCGAGTATCCCTACTTCCGGCATTTAAATTTCTCCTTCATGCTCAATCTCCGCTCGATTCCTTCTGAACCCAATACCAGGCGTTCAGACATCCCATCACGATTCCGGCGGCGAGAAGCATCAGAGTCCAGCTCATTCCGCTTTCCAGCCGGCTGTCAATCCAGATTCCGATAGCCAGACTGGCCACGGTGGGTATCGCCACCGACCAGCCCACTATTCCGAACATCCCCAGCCCGAACCATACGCCCCGGTCTTTTTTTCTGCGCGCTTCAATCTTGCGCTCTTCCTTGCGCCCGATTTCTTCGGCCAGTTTTTCGGAATGCTTATTAATGCTCGTCACCTATTCCATCTCGATAAAGTTGCGGACGATGTCGGCCTCGAGCCTCGCCAGCACCGATTTCGATTTTTTTTCGCTCTCGTCCGCTTTAACATAATCACTCAAAACAGTGTCTTCCAGTTCCCCGAGTTGCTTCCCCTTGACTGCCCTCGGCGAGGAGACCATCACCCTGTCTCCTTTTTTGACAAGGACTCCGCCGTCCACAGCGACGAAAGATTCCTTCCCGCCGCTGACAAAACTTAGCACCCCCGGAGCCAGTGCCGACACGAAGTCGATATGTTTTGGCAGAAGGCAAAACTCGCCGTTGGGGGCCTCCGCGGTAACTTTGGAAACCTCTTCGTCCAGTAGAACTTCTTTTGGCATAAGGACTTTCAGCCTCATTTTTTCGCCTCGTCGATTTTGCCTATCATATATAACGCCTTCTCCGGATACTTTTCGAACTCGTCGTCCAGAATCCGCTTGCACCCTTCCAGAGCGTCTTCCAGCTCGACTACCTTGCCTTCGTGGCCGGTGAATTGTTCCGTCGAATAGAAGGGTTGTGTCAGGAATCTTTCCAGTCTTCGGGCGCGGTTGACCACCATCTGATCTTCGCGGGATAGCTCTTCCAGCCCGAGCATGGCGATGATGTCCTTGAGATTTTCATATTCGGCCAGAGTTCGGCGGACATCGCGGGCTATCCAGTAATGCTCCTCGCCAACCACTGTTGGGGTGAGCATCTTCGACGACGATTCCAGCGGGTCGATAGCCGGATAAAGCCCCTGGCTCGCCCGTTTGCGGGATAGAACCACTGTCGCCCCCAGATGCCCGAAGACATGCACAGCGGCTGGATCGGTAAAATCGTCCGCGGGGACATAAACCGCCTGAACCGAGGTTATCGAGCCGTCGGCGGTGTTGCAGATTCTTTCTTCGAGCTCGGCCAATTCCGACGCCAGAGTCGGCTGATAACCCACACGGGAGGGGAGTTTGCCGAGAAGCCCCGATACCTCCGTGCCCGCCTGCACGAACCGGAAAATATTATCGATTAGAAGCAGAACGTCCTGCTTGGCGTCGTCGCGGAAATATTCGGACATAGTCAGAGCGGTGTGGCCTACTCGAAATCTGGCGCCCGGCTGTTCGTTCATCTGGCCGAAAACGAGGACGGCATCGTCGATAACGCCTACGTCGCTGACCTCGGAGTAAAGCTCCTCGCCCTCCCTGCTCCGTTCGCCGATACCGCAGAAGATGCTCACGCCGGAATGTCGCCCGGCGGTGTTGTGAATGAGTTCCATCACCAGCACGGTTTTGCCGACACCCGCGCCGCCGAAAAGTCCCGCTTTTCCGCCGCGTTCGAGGGGCGCGAGGACATCGATGGCCTTGATGCCTGTAACGAAAGTCTCCGAGGATGTTATCTGCTTGTTAATCGAGGGTGGCCTGCGGTGGATAGAGCGGGTCTCGCCCTCCTCCAGAGGCTCTTTGCGGTCGATAGCCTCGCCGAAAACATTGAAAAGCCTGCCCTTGATACGTTCGCCCACGGGCACCATCAACGGCGCGCCGGTATCGATAAGCTCCGTGCCCCGCGCTATTCCGCCGGTTGCTGTTAGAGCGATACAGCGCACCTCGTTAGATGACTGTTGGGACACGACTTCGAGGGCGATTTCGCCGTCGCGGTCGCGGAGGAGGTTGTTTATCGCGGGGATTTCGCCCGGGAAGAACGCTTCGATGACGCTTCCGCGGACTGCTGTAACTTTTCCGATATTCTCGTTCGACATCTTCGCCTTTCAATTTCGCATTGCGCCCGATTAAGGCACATTGCTATAATATAATGAATTATAGGCGAGATTGAAAGGTTTTTTGGGGAGGAATTTTTGGGGAAGGGGATTTTGATGAGGAAAGGAATTCCAAAGTCCCCTACAGGACTTCGGCAAATGTTAAATGATAGAATTTCACGTGCCGTCGACTAGTTTAATCGAAAAAACCGCAAAATCGCTCAACCACGCGGCGGATTGGCCATCTAAATGCGCGGATTGGGCATCTAAATCTCAGGATTAGGCATCTAAATCTCAGGATTAGGCATCTAAAGCCACGGGATCGCTTCTGCAAAGCGGATTTGCTCCATCTAAAAGCGCGGGAGCACCATCTAAAAACCCGGCTATGCCATCTAAAAGTTCGGAATGCCTTCCAAATCCACGGGAACGCCGTCTAAAAGCCCGGCAAAGTCATCTAAAAGCGCGGCAACGCCGTCTAAAGCCCGGTTTTCGCTTCCAAATCCCGCTTTTTTGGGTCCCAAAGAACGAGTTATTTCAAATACACGATTCGCTTGGTCGCCGTTTCGTCCCCTTTCGGTCGCTTAGTGTAGCCTTGTTCTGAGCCTGTCGAAGAGCCGAAGGCCAAAACGACCGCGTTTCGATACGCCCTCCGGGCTACTCAACGACCGACCCTGCCCAATCATTGCCGTCGGTTTCAACCGACGAGTAGCGGTTGGTCACTGAACTTTGCCCTTAGGCCCGTCCGGGTCGAAGGGCCCGGTGGCTGAGTAGGCGATAGCCGTATCGAAGCCACCCTCCGCGCCATCAACTACCCCGTCTTCGCTAACGCGAATCCACCCCTTCACTCATGAAGGGGAATCATTCCCCTCTGAAAGAGGGGTGGCCGTAGGCCGGGGTGTTCAATATAAAATGCTACCGTCTTGATCGCCCTTACGGTGGCTGAGCCTGTCGAAGCCTTCTCTTTCTCATTTAGAACCTTCCCCCTTGTCATTTCGAACCTTCTCCCCTTTGTCATTTCGAACCGAAGGGAGAAATCTCTTTTGGCTTTACGGGAGATTTCTCGTCGTCCTTCGGCCTCTGGCGAAATGACAGGGGTAATATATGGGCGAGCCATCGGCTCGCCCATACCATTTTTCAGCGAGAATTATTTCAGATACACAACATGTTTCGTCACTGCCGTCCCGCCATCGGTGTTCGCCCGGACGAGATACACGCCGGAGGAGAGGGAAGGGGCGGGACGCCAGGTGGTTTCGTAGGGGAGACCCTTGTGGTCTCCCGTTGTGCGGGAGGGGACAAGCCCCTCCCCTACGGGCAATTGTGCGATTCTTCGCCCATTGACATCGTAAATTTCCACGCTAACCGGGAGGGGGGAACCGTCCCCTACGCCCTCGATGCTTATTGTTACAGCCGGATTAAAGGGATTCGGCCAAGCGGAAATCGTCAGAATTTCTGGAAGGTTTGGATTGTTCTCTTCGACCGAGACGGGGGTTGGCAGAGTATCGAAGGGGAAGGCGATTATTTCGGAAATCGACTCCGTCGGCCAAAGGAGGCCGGTAATTTCAGATGTAACAGTGTCTATTGTCGTCGAAGATAAACCCGAAGGAACAGAGAAATCGACATAGAAAATGTGAGTTTCCCACGGAGCGAGTGTAGGCGTTGATCCCGATACAGCAGTGAACCAGCCGAGCTGAGATGTAATCGTGTAGTTAAAGGCTCTTGAGTAGGAATGTTCGTTGCGAATCAGCACTTGCAGAGAATCGTCGTGTCCCGTAAAACTCATCACAGAAGCTCCAAATATTGAAACTTCCTCTATAGGGATACTTCCGCTGGATACAGTGGGGTCAGGCTCACACATAGCATTATAGCCGATAGGCGGGGCGATAAGACTATCGCCCATGATAAGAATATCCCCGGTTGGGTTGGCAACTATGACCCTATCACCAATAACCTCCGAAAAGTCGATGACATTTCCTGGCGAGTCGATCGCGATTAACTCTATGTAATCGGTGGCTATAATTGACGAGTCCGCCAGGTTTTCCAATATAATCTCCCGTCCTGCCAAACTGATGTTGTTGCCTCTGAATTGTGTGTCAGCACTCGAACGAGACTCACTTCGATATGTGCTCGACATGTGAATTATGTCGGTAACAAGCAGGACATTCGTCGTGCCGTCAGGGTCATTATATGCAATAACTACACCACCTGCGAAAGATAGGACAACTCTGGCATTGATAACAGCGTTGCCGCCATACACCCCAGTGCCTGAACCATTCCTGCCGGGGCGAATCTCGCCTCTATTTTCGAAATTATCGACATTCACGACAATATTGTCGCCGCCCTGTCCGGGGTCGCCGTCGCCGCCCTCAACTGTTCCGTAGTTAATGAATTCTCCCGTTCCAGCTTCATTAACAGCGACTATCAGAATATCTTCACCCATTCCGCCGGGGCTTGTGCCGCCGATTGTCGTTACTGCCCCATGATTTTCAAATGAGTGTCTTTTGGCCCATAAATGGACTAATTTGCCGTTGATATTTCCAGAGTTTTGTATGCCATCCGCCGAAACTCGAATTCCTTGATTTACAGTAATACTTCCGTCGTTCGCTAAATCGGCATTTTCAGCATCTATATTAATTGCGAAAGCGGAAATAAGGCCTTCTTCGTCGTTGAAAAACAGTTCGCCATCCACATTCATGTTCAGCAAATATGGTCCGCTAATCTCCCCTGTGTTGTGTAAACTTCCACCTGTATTGATGTTTTCTGCTCTCTCCATCGAACCAGTATTGATCAAAACATCAGCTACGTTCAAATTGCCGGTGTTCTGCATCGTGCCTTCATTGTTCAAGAATCCGCACTCGCCGCCGCCCTCGAGATCGACCGTAGATCCAGGAGGTATATCCACACGATCAGAAGCTCCGGGCACACTCGGAGGATCCCAGTTTGCGGGATCATGCCAACTTCCGCCATCTGGCCCGGTATAATTATGCTCCGCTAAGCAAGTAGAAATAGCTATCAGAAGAAAGAACAAACAGGGAATGAAACACGAAGATTTCATAATCTTACCTCGATTTGGTGTTGTAACTTGCAATATAATAATATCAGTAATTTACTTGGGCAAGATTTATTTAATGTAAGTGATTTTCTTTTGAAAAGTATTATCCCCAAATTTCGCCCGGACGAGATACACGCCGGAGGAGAGGGAAGGGGCGGGACGCCAGGTGGTTTCGTAGGGGAGACCCTTGTGGTCTCCCGTTGTGCGGGAGGGGACAAGCCCCTCCCCTACGGGCAATTGTGCGATTCTTCGCCCATTGACATCGTAAATTTCCACGTTAACCGGGAGGGGGGAACCGTCCCCTACGCCCTCGATGCTTATTGTTACAGCCGGATTAAACGGATTCGGGTAGGCGGAGATATCGAAATTCTGCGGCAGTAATGAATGTCCGGTTTCGATGGATGTTCCCGATTCCAACACCTCTTTGAGCTTATCCAGAAGCATCTCATCCTCGTCGCACGTAAACTCCCAAAACATCGCGCCCGCGAGATTTTCCGACATTATGTATCTGGCCTTTTCGCCGATGGACATCGTATCGTCGTAGCTTATCATTGTTCCTGTTGCGGAATTAAAAAGCCATGGGACGAATGCGTCTTCATTCCAGAATCTCTCGTATCCAGACATTCCTATGTAGTTGGCGTGAAGGTCGTCGAAATCGAACACGCCGTTTTCCCATGTGCCGAAGGAGGGCGGTCCGTCGTATTCGGAATAAAGTCCGTTTATGCCGCCATCTACAGAGGCATAGCCTCGACCGTAAAAGGGGAGTCCAAGAACGATTTTATCGCGGAGTAATCCCAACGCGAGAAGGGTATCGATAGTTGCTGATTGATTGAAGGATGACCGGAAGGGTTCGCCGATGGGGTTCGCGGCGGAGGGATAAAGCGCGGCGTTGAAGTTGGTCAATGAGTCTCCACTGCCGCCCCATGGGCCGTGATAATCATAGCTCATAATATTCGCCCAATCCAGATAGACACCTATCGAGTCAACTTCGATATTGTTGATTCTACTTGGTCCGGCGGGGGCGGCTATGGTGAGAAGATATTCGCGTCCTTCGGCGAGTTCCAGGGAATCGAGCTGTCGTCTCAGTTCCGCAAGTAGCAGTGTGAAATTGCGTCTGTCTTCGGGGCCGGGGTATTCCCAGTCAATATCGACACCGTCGAAAGAGTATTCGCGCACGAAATCGATGCATGACGATGCAAATCTCGCGCGAGTCGAGTCGTTCGATGCAACCGCGGGGAATTGGCTCGACCATGTCCATCCGCCCACTGATATCAGAGTTCGAATATGCGGGTAGTCTTCCCTAAGCAATATCAGCTGATGGAAATTGCCGCGAAGGGAATCTGTATCCCATGAATCACCGGGATAAAATCTATCTATGTCCGCGTATGGATCGCCGAGAGCTATTTTGCCGTCGGCAATGTTCGCGAAGGCGTAATTTATGTGAGTTACTTTATCCGCCGGAATGTTCGAAACATGGTAATCTCTGCCATAGACCGACCATGAGGTGAAATACCCGACGATTATTTTCGATTCGGATTGAGCGAGGATACCTGAGATGAATATTAGAATTATCAGGATGGGCTTTCTCATTTCGGTTGCCTTTCTAAACACGCCTCGAGTTTCGCTGAATATTCGATTATCAATTGTGATTTACCTTAGAATTTCCTGTTGATGGATGATACTTCTTGTCTCACTTCAGATACACAATTCGCTTCGTTGTCGTCTGTCCCGTAGGGGCGAGGTCTCCTCGCCCGCCGCCGGTCGCCCTGACGAGATAAACGCCGGAGGGGAGGGATGGAGCGGGACGCCAGATGTAAGAACACCCCTTACCCCCCTTGTTAAGGGGGGCAAATGAGGGCACTGAGCCTGTCGAAGTGTCTTTTTCTAATCTACCTGCTCCTGCTTCGACAGGCTCAGCATCCGCTATCTTCCGCCCTGAGACATCGTAAATTTCAACGCTGGCGGTCGTAAAATCCGCCCCTACGCCGGCAGGGCCGGAACCGATTTGCTCAACGCTTCGCGATTCGCTTCTATTGTCGATGTTTATCGTGATAGACGCATTAAACGGATTGGGATAGGCGGAGATGGACAATACATTAGGGAGTTCAGGTTCGGAGATATTAAGGGGAAAGTCGCTCAGGCAAAATGTTTCCATGAGGACATCGTCGTCGCGCCATGTGTTGAAACACAGGTCTGCGCTGTCTGCGAAGGCTTCTATATAATGATATGCTGATTCCTTATAGACCGTATGCGGACCGCCATCTACAGAATAGAGGGGTGCTCCGGCGCCGCCGGCAACAAAGTAGTGAACTCCTCCGGCATAGGAGTGCTCATAACAATGATCGTGTCCTGCCGCTACCACATCCACTCCAAGGGAATCGTAGAGGGGTTTCAGATATTCAAGAACCACAATGTTCCCGCCGTGGTTACTGGTCGAATAGGCCGATTCGTGTTGGACTATTACTGTCCAGAGAGAAGTCGGGGGAATCGAATCTATTAGAGTTGCCACCAGCCATTCATACTGTTCGCTTCCGGGGAGATAATTGCTGTAAAGATTTATGCAGATGAATGATACACATCCGACATGGGTGGCGAACCATTCTTCATTGCCGGGAAGGTCGAAGAGGTATTTATATATCGTATATGGAAGTTCGTGGTTCCCTATTGTCGATATGAAAGGCACTTTAGATGCTATGGTGTCAGATGCACGAAAGAACATCTCCCAATCGCCGACTTCCCATGCGGCATCTCCAAGGTCGCCGGTATGGATTACTACCCGAGGGGATTTCGCAACCATTTTCTCGCAAATCGAAGTGTGGATAGCTTCGCCGGTTCGGGAATCGCCGTATATACAGAAGTTCACCGGGCTTCCGGGTGTCGGCAGAGTTCTGAACCAAAATATGTCCGAGCTTTCCGTGCCCGCACTAATACGATAATAAACAAGACTGTTTGGGGAATACCCGGTTATTCGATAGCTTGCACGCGCATCGAACTCGCCTATGTCTGCGCTGTTTATCAATCCGCTCGCGGCAAATTCCGCCGAATCCGCCCATTCGATTTCCGCCGAATCCCATATGTCTTTGCCATATTGGACAACTGCGCCATCGGTGGAAGGGCATGTCAGATAGGGTCCATAATTTATGCCGGCAGAGCAGAAAGAAATAGGAATCAGGATTGTTGACACAAATGCGAAAACTCTCTTTTTCATTTTAGATAAACCACCCTTTGGGATTTCGCATTGTTCCCTACCTTTGCCCAGACGAGATACACGCCGGAGGGGAGAGATGGGGCGGGACGCCATATGGTTTCGTAGGGGAGACCCTTGTGGTCTCCCGTTGTGCGGGAGGGGACAAGCCCCTCCCCTACGGAAATATCATCGACGATTCTGCCGTTCACATCGTAAATCTCCACCCCTGCGGGGGGCGACGTGCTCAATCGCTTCGCGGATTCGCTTTCACAGTCAAAACTAATCGTTACCGCGGAGTTAAACGGGTTCGGCCACGCGGAAATCTCCATCTTCCCCGGTTTTGCCGGCGCGACAAATTCCTCCGCGCCGAGGGGGGCGTTGTAAATCCAGAGGACAGCATCGGCGATTACTACATCGCCGTTCACAGCTGTTCGGTCGCCGAGGCTGACATAACCCGATGTCCCCGCGTAAAATTCGTGGCACCCAAGATAATGCCATTCCGAGCCGGTGCCCTTCTGCGAGACTACCATGCTATCGTTCGCCAATCCATTCACCCGCACGAAGACGCTGTCGCAACGGTTCGCGCCAGCGAGCCACCACATGTAAACATCGTATTCGCCTTCGTCGGGAAGGTCGGGAGTCCATCGTGCCCAGTTGTCGCCGGTAACATCGCAGAAAATGTAATCACCCTCCCAGCCGCCGGAATAGGAGCCTGCAGTCCAGCTTCCGCCATTCGTGAACTCCGGGTCGCCGTTGTCAACGATAATCGAATCGGTCTCCGGAGGCGGGGAGCCGTAGGTCGGCGGAGTTATTCCCCTATGGTCGCAGAAACCCTTGGCATAGGCGAATCCCTGCCGCCCCTTGTGGTCGTTCCAGTTGGTCGAATACCGCCACGACTCGTCCCATCCCGCCGTGTAATCGATGAAAGTCCCCTCGCCGAGAATCGCGGGCATGGTGGTATTTACTAAAACATAGAAATTCGCGACCTTTGTCCCGCGGTCGTAATAGCCGTGGGCCCAAATCAGCTCGGGGTGGACTTCGTTGCGCATATCGAAGCTCTCCGAACTGCCGCTGGTGTAACAAAAAGTCTCCGTCCCCTGAACCGTGGCGTCGAAAGCGTTTTCATGGATTGACATAAACCGCTCCCACCCGCCGGAGTTGGCTATCGCGCAACGGTCGGCCAAGGAGAGGGTCATGTCCGTGCTTCGAGTCATTCCCACCGTAACGCTGGCCGCCTCGAGATAAGATTTCGCCTCGAAAGCGACATCCAGATTCGCGGTCTTTTCAAGGTAAGACGGCCCCGAAGCACCGGCATCTGTGCCGCCGTGGCCGGGGTCGAGAATGACATCTATCGCCATCGAGGAAAAAACGGCGGCGAGAAATATTGCAATAATCATTCCCCTCATCTCGAAAACACCTCCGCGCAATCCTTTTCTACTATGAGTCTGCCGTCGCGGGTGGTCATCAGAAGGCCGTGCCACGGGCTGTAGTCGATGTCCGTGATGACATGCTCCCAAACATCTTCGAGGACATCCTTCAAAAAGGCGATTTTGCCCTCCTCGATGCCGACATAAACTATTTTGCTCGATGTGATGTTCTCGCCGTCGTCCTCGAGCTGAAGTTGCAAGACTCCGAAGGGTTCACCCGATTGAATCCGTGGGTTATTATCCTCGATGAAAATCGGCCTGTCCCCCTCGGGGAGCTCCAGGATATCGCTGGTGTAGGGATTGAATAGAAAAACTGCCCCGCCGATATCCTCGAAAGCTACCCATTCTCCATTACTGGATTTCACCGGTGAGAAAGTAAACCGCCCCTCGCCCGGAAGGTCGATAGGCTTGGGCTTTCCGGTCAAAGGCTCGTAATAGTATGCGATTCCCGACCTGTCACAGAAGAAAAATCCGCCGCCGCCAACGGGCAAAACGACATGAGCCCCGCCGGGAAAGGACTGGAAACTGCTTCCGTCGGGGGCATAGACGAAAATCTCCTCGGAATTCGAGAAAACCACGCCCGCGCCCGGAGAAAAGGAGACCGGCCCGATATCCTGCCCCGAATGGATTTCCCACGCCCTGTCGTCGAGCAAATCGTAAACTCGCACGTGCCCGGGGCCGTCGATGTCCTCGTAGGCAGTGTAGGCGACGAGACCGCTCGGATCCACCGCCGGACGGTAACCCGCTTTCCATGCGAGAGTCAGAGTATCCAGCTTTTCGCCCTCCCGATGGATGAAAAGGCCGCGGTAATTCGTCTCGGTGAGCAGTATCTCGCCTTCGGGGAGCCATTTTGCCGACAGCCAATCCTCCGCGACATCGACAAAATCCCACGCCGAAGCTGTCAGGGTAATAATCGCAAACATAATCGCGCATAATCTCATAATAACCTCCCTTTGATTCAAGATAATTAAACGGCGGTCAAAGTCAACATTTGAGATTGATAAGTGGGCGGACACTGAGGTTGCAAAAAAGCTCCGAGAGGTCGAAGTGGACGTATCCAATCGGAGGAACCGTTGATTTTGGGTGGTTTAGCTGATATTTTGCAGTCTGCACGATGTTATCCTCTGCGGGAACGATACCTATCTTAGCATATTTGGTTTTATTCTCTGCAGATACTGTGTATTTATCTGCTAACTTGATACTATTCTCTACCTGCACGATATATTTTGAAGCACGCACTATCTCTTTCTCTGCAAGCACGATATATTTATCTACGGGCACGATGTCATTTGATACACGACAAAACGGCAGGATCTAACAGAGAAATTGATTTATTGCGCATCAATTTGGCAAAAGCTGGCAGATAATTGATTTCTTCGCGCATAAAAATGCATCATGTTGTAGGAATGTTATCTGAATACGCCTTCATTATGCCAAAATCCTCGCGCAAAATGGTTCAGGGCAAAGGAGGAGGGGGCAGACGCCGTTGCGAACGATACTTGTCCTGATACGGATCGATTGGAGTCAGCGTCAATTTGTATCCGGCTACCTCCAAAAGGGCTTCGAGGTTGTCCAGATAAGCCCCGGTTCGACCCTTTATGTAACGTTCGACCGTCGATCGGTTAAGGCCGGACATCTTGGCCATGAATTTGATTTCGAGACCGCATTCGGCAACGGCCTTTTTGACTTGGTCCTTGATTTTGCTCATTATGATAACCTCCTTTTTTCGCCGAAAAACGGCAATCCCAAATTTCCCCTATGTCCCGAAAAGCCTGTCTCCGGCGTCTCCTAGGCCGGGGCGAATGTAGCCGTTCTCGTCGAGATGCTCGTCGAGGGCGCCGAGGTAGATGGGCATATCCGGGAAATTATCGCTCAGCATTTCCACGCCCTCCGGCGCGCCGATTATCCCGCAGAATACCATGCCCGCTGGATTTCGTTTGGCTACCAAATCCGCCGCCGCGACCGCGCTTCCGCCTGTGGCCAGCATGGGGTCGAGGAGGTAGATGGTGCGTCCGGTGAGGTCTTCGGGGAGGGAATCGTAGTAGTAATCGGGCGCAAGGGTTTGTTCGTCGCGCTTGAGGCCG
>NPIE01001017.1_pt2 | contig 38181 bp, 29 predicted proteins | sample 8637661 | NCBI WGS metagenome assembly NPIE01 (sample SAMN07420842, study PRJNA396082) | bioreactor metagenome | isolation source: sample BA12 brine-fed electro-methanogenic bioreactor BA | place: Japan: Kochi | collected 2016-12-09 | reverse complement strand
CCCCACCAGAGCTGGCGGCTGATGCACCAGTCGCGGATGTTGTACATCCACTCGTAATAGGTCTTTTCCCACTGTTGGGGAATAATCCGGGTGCGGCCGCTCTCGACGGCGGCAATGGCCTCTTTGGCCAGCGGTTCGACCTTGACGTACCACTGCAGGCTCATGTAGGGCTCGATGACAGTCTTGCAGCGATAACACTCGCCGACCGCATTGAGGTGTTCGTCGGTGCGTTCCAGCAGGTCGGCCGCTTCCAGATCTTCCAGCACCTTCTGCCGGGCGGCGCTGCGTTCCAATCCTTCATAGACGCCGCCGTTGCTATTGATCACGCCCGATTCGTCAAAGATATTGATAAATTCAAGATCGTGGCGCTTACCCATCTCGAAGTCGTTGAAGTCATGAGCCGGGGTAATCTTTACCGCACCGCTGCCGAATTCCTTGTCGACATAATCATCGGCAATAATCGGGATTTCACGACCGACCAGAGGCAACACTATACTTTTTCCGATCAGGTCGGCATAGCGCTCGTCTTCCGGATGGACTGCCACAGCGGTATCGCCGAGCATGGTCTCGGGGCGGGTGGTGGCCACCACCAGCACCTGGTCGCTGTCCTTGACCGGGTAACGCAGATGCCAGAGGTTGCCCTTCTGGTCTTCGTGCTCTACCTCGAGGTCGGAAAGCGCCGTGTGGCAACGCGGACACCAGTTGATCAAACGATTGTCGCGATAAATCAGTCCCTCTTCGTAAAGAGTGACAAACACCTCACGCACCGCTCTGGACAGGCCTTCATCCATGGTAAAGCGTTCCCGCTCCCAGTCGCAGGAAGCACCAAGCCGTTTAAGCTGGTTAATGATCTGCCCGCCGGACTCTTCGCGCCATTTCCAGACCCGCTCGACAAAACCTTCGCGGCCCAGATCATGGCGGTCCCGTCCTTCAGCGGCCAACTGCTTTTCTACTACGTTCTGGGTAGCGATGCCGGCGTGATCGGTGCCCGGTTGCCAGAGCACCTCCGAACCTCGCATGCGCATCCAGCGGGCCAGGACATCCTGAAGGGTATTGTTCAAGGCATGCCCCATGTGCAGCACACCTGTTACATTAGGAGGAGGAATAACTATAGAATAACCAGGTTTGGAAGAAGTCTCATCGGCATGAAACATCCCGTCTTTTTCCCAGGAATCATACCATTTTCGTTCCACCTCAGAGGGCTCGTAACCTTTGGCAAGTTGTGCTTTCATGAACTAGGGATCCTTCCGGAAATACTGTTGCGGACGGTAATGTCCAGCTTGAAATCGGACAAAAAGAAATGGGGATTTTAGCAATCCCCATTTCTACCGTCAATAGTTGTCATTTCGTCGAATCGACTGAAAAATCAATCCCGGGCGTTGGTAATACGGCTGATTTCCTGTTTGATCAGACTTTCAGCCAGATCCGGCACCACTTCCCAGGCAATTCTTTCCAGCATCGTGTTGGCCAAACGTTCGATGACCTTACCCGCCACCTGCTCAACGATGGCTGCGAGTTCTTCTTCAGAAAGCGATTGCACACGCTCGACTACGGCATCTTTGCTGACCGGTTCGGCACCGGCAACTGCCACCTCGGGTTCAACAACAGGTACAGTTTCAGCTTCCTCGGTGCCAGCCAGCTTGGAGATCAGGCCCTCGCTACGGAAATAGCTCAAACCACCGACCGCGGAGGCAGCCGACTCAACAACAGGCGCTGGTTTCTCCTTTTGAGGCTCGGCCAGTTTGGAGATCAGGCCGTCGCTGCGGAAAAAGTTCAGGCCGCCGGCCTCGGGAGCAGCCGGTTCGGCAATCGCTGCGGGTTCCGGCAGGATATCAACAACAGGTTCTTCCTCAACGATCGGGGCGGGTTCTTCCTCAACGACCGGAGCGGTAAACGAGTCAAGAATCGACGGCTCTTCAGCTACCTCTTCAGCTACCTCTTCAGCTACCTCTTCAGCTACCTCTTCAGCTACCTCTTCAGCTACCTCTTCAGCTGCTTCATAAGTGAATGCGCCCACGGACTCTTCTGATGATTCCTGCTCTGAAGACTCATCTATGGTAATGAATTCGAACGTTTCTTCTTCTGCATCCGTATCGGCACCTGCCAGCGGCTCCGTGTCTACCAGCGGCTCCGTATCTACCTGAAGTTCCGTATCTTCCGTTTCATCATCGTCATCGAACAGCAGATCGCTTTCATCCAAAAACAGCACTTCTTCTTCGGGCACCTCACCTGCAACATCTGAAGCGGTGACATCGGCATCAGCGAAATTTATTTCATCGATCTCGCCAAAGACCGGAGCATCGATCTGGGCTTCCGGTTCAACACCTTGTTCTTCAACCAGACCTGGAGCTTCTTCCTCTTGCTCCAGCAAGGGTTCATCATCCCAGAGACCATCCGCTTCCAACTCGACTTCGTCGATTGTTTCGTTATTTTGAGCTGCTTCGGCTAAAAATTCTTCGGTGCTTTCCGTTTCGAGAGTGTCTTGCGTCAGGTCAGCCCACATATCCGGCTCAACCGCGGAAGGCTCTTGAACGCCAGCGGCCCCAACGGCAGCTTCTCCCAAAGCGGCAGGCGACGCAGAGCCAGCAAGCATCCCTTCGATCTGTTCGATCAACGCCGTTGATTCAAAGGGTTTGGCAATCCAACCATCGGCACCGGCAGTCAAGGCCTTGCTTTCGTCAAAGGCCTCAAAAGTTCCACTCAGCAACAATACGGGCACCCCTGCGAGGGTCGGCTCCTGCTTGATAGCGGCACACAACTCGTACCCGTTCATCCCCGGCATATATACATCGGCCAAAACGATGTCAGGTCTATCGGACTGGGCCATAGAAAAAGCCGCATCGCCATTGTCTGCGACATGTAGTGTGTAATCGTCATCAGCCAGAATGATCTCAACAACCCTCTGTATCGTGACGCTGTCGTCAGCGAGCAGCACTTTTTTACTCATTCATGCCTCCTTGTTTACCGGCAAATGACCGAATGGATATCCTGCCAATTCGTACCGGTTCGGCAATAGTCTGGTGCGAAAACCAAACATGCCAAGATATTGGCATACGCTGTTTCACTACTTATTCATGAGGCACTGCAAACCTTTTAAATACCATCGACGCTGTAAACCGTCAGAAAAATTTACCAGGCAAAAAGGGTTTACAAAGGGGCCAAAAAACGCCTTCAAAGCTAGCATAGCCTCTCCACCCTGTCAAGCGCTTAAACCGGAGAATTCAGGGGGTTATGGGGCATTCGGAGCCTTTTAAACCACCCTGAAAAACGCGCTCCAAACATCCGGCAAATTTCCTCGGCGAACCATTTTTCCCCTGCATTGAATTGAGAGTAAATGATCGCCCGCAACCCAGCTAAGCGATGCAGAAAACTCTCTTTGCAACACCAGGCTGGCTGAACCAGCAGCAAATTCTCTCAAAAAAGTTATTAAGGTTAAGTTGATATATCTGGAACACTAAACCAGGACTACTTAAGCAAAATCATGTTCCCCTATTTTGGACAACGCATAATCCTGTCCCAGACAAGGCAGATGGATAAAAGGCATTTTAATCTTTTAGGCAACCGTTTAAGCCATATTGAGATATAAGAATGATATTTTATTTGGACTTAAGAATACCTGCATTTTTACGTAACAGAATGTTGTTGGAATAAACTCCTTCTATATCTTTTCAATATAGACCTATATTGTTTTTTCACTTGATTTTAAGTTTAATTATAGTATTAATAATTTAGCGTCTAAAAACTATTACTAATTCAAAATAACAGGAGGACGTTTCATGGCTACCTTGCTTGAAATGGCTGCTGAAATCGTAGCGGCTCACGCATCGACTACCCCCATGTCCAAGGAAGAGCTTATTCAAGAAATATCAGAACTTCATAAAGCTTTGAGCTGTCTGGAAAAGGGTGAAGAAGTCGGTAGTGAAGCCATTGTCGAAGAAAGCTCTGCCAGCCCGGTCGTTACCCGTAAAAAAGCTTTTGGCAAAGATAAGATTGTTTGCATGATCTGCGGCAAGGCGATGAAAACCCTGGCTCGACACCTCAAGTCGGCGCATGGCTTGACCGCATCGGAATATCGCAAGCAATTCGACATTCCTCGCACCCAGCCTCTCGCTGCTCGCGCCTATTCTGAAAGTCGCCGTCAAATGGCTGTAGATCGTGGCCTCGGCGAGAACCTGGCAAAAGCCCGTGCAGCCCGCCTTAAAGCAAAAAAGAAATAGAGACAGATGACGTTGCAGAAAAAAGCGCCCGAATCGGGCGCTTTTTTATTTTAGGTTTTCCTACCTCGCTTACAAATTACAACAGCGTTAATCTTTAAAAAAACAACTAACGCCATCCGCCCAAAAGGACGAACAATAAACCTTCCAGCTACTTTTTCACTTGACCATTGGCCCTCTTTCACCATAATAAAAAGCATAAGAAAATCAACGGGCTTGATAAGGGTTATTCTGTATGAAACGTCTTCTGGTCGGCGATAATCGCGAAAATCTTCTGGCTACTCTCGAAACCATCCTCCGGCATTGGGGCTACCGCACACTGGTGTCTTCTAATCAACAAAGGCTTACATCTCTGGTCACAGAAACAACCCCGGACCTGTTGATTTTCGGCGAACAGGTTCTTCAGGACCCCTCCTCGCCGATCAGAAAAATAGTCGTCGAGAAAGTGAATGCGGGCACACCGTTGATAGTAATGACCGACAATCTAAAGTCTTCATCCCTGGACATACCGCACGAAACCTTACCCGTTCCTGTTGATATTTTTCATCTCTTTGAAAAGGTTCAAAAATACCTGGAAGAATTTCCCCGCAAAAACATTCGCCTGGCATTGCAACTGCCCGGAATGTTATGCCTCGGCAACAGTTGCCACCTTGCCGAAGTTCTGAGCCTCAGCACCCGGGGATTGTTTGTCAAAACGGGCTTTCGCCTGCAAAAGGGAGATAATTTCCGAATTATATTTCCACTGATGGGGATGAAAAAGGAATTGGAGGTAGGAGGACGCGTTCTTTATAGTGTCCGGCCCGACCCCGAGAACAACTTTCTGCAAGGAGTGGGGGTCGAATTTACCGACATCAACCAGGAGACACTTGAAGCATTACAGGGCTTCCTTGAAGGGTGTCTGCTCGACGGCCTGCCTGGACAGACCGGCGAAAAACTTGTTGCAGAAAATACAGCAAAGGACGGTACAGAAAAGCCGACCTTGCATCTGATCAACCCCGCCGCATAATACCACGCCTATTCAGCTAGTCCTGGCAAACTGTTTTATCCCGTCACTTTTAAAACCACCGACTGAGCTAATACACCTGACGCGAAAAGGTACCTTAATACAAGCTCGCGGCAAAACTCCGGCCGTGCTCCACGGTCAGACCATACAATTCCGCAATTGTTGCAGCAACATCGGCAAAACTTTGACGCACCCCCAAAGACGTACCCGCCGCCAGTTGGGGATGCCAGCAAAGCAGCGGAACGCTCTCACGGCTGTGATCTGTCCCCGGGATGGTCGGATCGCAACCGTGGTCAGCCGTCATGATCAACAGATCCGTGGGCTGCAAAGCTTCCAGCAAGCGAGGCAACCAACGGTCGAAATCTTCCAGGGCTTGCCCGAATCCGGCGGCATCGAGGCGGTGCCCATAAAGCATGTCAAAGTCAACCAGGTTCGTAAATACCAGGCCTTGCTTCAGAGACGACAGTGCCGACAGGGTCAGTTCCATACCTTCGGCGTTACTGTGACTTTTGAACGAACGGCTTATACCACGACCGGCAAACAAATCACTGGTTTTTCCGACTCCATAGACCTCCAGCCCAGCCTCTAAAAATTTATCCAGCAAGGTGGGACCATTGGGGGGCAAAGAGAAATCCCGGCGGCGGGTGGTGCGAGTAAAGGTGTCGGCGGCATCCCCGATGAAGGGGCGGGCAATGACACGGGAGATCCGGTAAGGATCGAGCAGTCGACGTACAATGCGGCAGATCTCGTAAAGCCGCTCGATGCTGATGACGTCCTCGTGAGCAGCGATCTGAAACACCGAGTCGACGCTGGTGTAAACGATGGGGCGACCGCTGCGAAGATGTTCTTCGCCAAGCTCACGAATGATGTCGGTTCCGCTGGCTGCAATATTGCCAATAACTTCAACCCCGATAGCCCGACTGACCGCGTCGATGATTTCCGCGGGAAACCCACCGGGATAGGCGGGGAAAGGTTCCGACTGAACCAGCCCGGAAATCTCCCAATGTCCGGTGGTGGAATCTTTGCCGGCTGACACCTCCAGCATGCGGCCATAAGCTCCGGACGGATGGGTTGCCGGTTCCACCCCGGCCACAGGCAGAATATTTCCTAAACCGAGGAGGGCCAGGTTGGGAAGGTCGAGCCCACCACAATACTCGGCGACATGACCTAGGGTATTGGCAGCGGCATCACCATAAGCTGCAGCATCGGCCAAAGCGCCAACGCCAACACCGTCCAGGGTGATCAGCACCGTTCGTTGCACTCTCTGCCTTTTCACGACGGCGCCCCGTTTAAAATCTCATGCATGATAGCAACGGCGTTACTGGTACCGATGCGAGTCGCTCCAGCGGCCAGAAATTCACGACAAGCCGCCAGGTCTCGAATGCCGCCGGCGGCTTTGACACCACATTTTCCCTGTACACGTTCAGCCAGCAAACGGACATCCTCCAACGTCGCCCCTCCACTGCCAAATCCCGTGGATGTCTTGACATAGCCAGCCCCGGCGCGTACCACGGCCTCGGCCAACGCTCCTTTAAGAACGTCACTCAGATAACAGCATTCGATAATCACCTTCACCGTGGCAGAGCCGGCAGCGGCTACTACTGCAACCATCTCCTCCTCAACCCGTTCGATAGATTCACTCAGGGCCTGGCCAGGATGGATCACCATATCGAGCTCGGTGGCACCGCCGGCAACAGCTTCCTTTGCCTCAAAAACCTTGCAGGCCGTCGTCTGGTAACCTAGAGGAAAGCCGATTACCGTGCCGACGGCTACCGCCGAACCGGCCAGCTGCTCAACGGCCTGGGGCACAAACCGGGGCGGCACGCAAACGGAAGCAAATTCCCAGTGACGCGCTTCTTCACACAAGCTGGATATTTGTCCAGCCGTTGCATCCGCCTTAAGGAGAGTATGATCCAGATACCGGGCTAAACGCAAAGCTTCGCCCGCATCGACTTCAGGTCCGGTAGTCGGCATTGATTTTGACGTATTCATAGGTCAGGTCAGAGGTATAATAATCAGCGCTGCCATCGCCCAGCGACAGATCGACAGTCACGGTAAACTCTGGCTGTTTCAGCACTTCAGTGGCTTTCGCCTCCAGCTCCGCGCCTGTACTGACTCCCTGCCGGACCACCGGCACATCGTCAAAACAGATTTCGACCCGCTCGGAATCGACCTCAGCTCCCGAATAACCGACCGCGGCAATGATTCTTCCCCAGTTGGCGTCTTCCCCGAAGAAAGCTGTTTTCACCAGGGACGAAGTCGCCACACTGGCAGCGGCCGTCTTCGCATCGTCGTCGCTGGCTGCGCCAATGATACGGATTCTTGCCAGCTTGGTCGCCCCTTCCCCGTCCCTGACGATCATTTTGGCCAATTCCAGCAGCACCCCGGTCAACTCTTCGACAAAGCGTTCCCCCTCTGCGGTACCGCGGCAGATCTCCTGGGTTCCGGCAGCGCCATTGGCCAACAGCAACACCATGTCGTTTGTGGAAGTATCGCCATCCACGGTGATGATATTGAAGGAATTATCCACGGCCCGGCGGATTGCTTCCTGCAGCAAGGCCGGCTCCACCTGGGCATCGGTCAATACAAAGCCGAGCATGGTCGCCATATTGGGATGAATCATACCCGCCCCCTTGGCGATACCGAGCACGCGATACGGAACATCCGCCACTTCCCCCTGACAGGAAGCCAGTTTGGCGAAGGAATCGGTTGTCATAATAGCCTCAGAGACCGCACCGGCCGCATCGGAACTAAGGCTCTGGACCAACAGCGGAACATGCTTCTCAAAGGAAGCCATCGGCAACGGTGCTCCGATCACGCCCGTTGACGAAACGGCCAGGTAATTTTCCGGAATTTGCAAAGCGGACGCAGCCAGTTCAGAGCAACGTTGTGCATCCCGCAAGCCGGGAGCCCCGGTACAGGCGTTGGCATTGCCGCTGTTGACCAGGACAGCCTGACACAAACCTTCGGCAACACGCGGTTCGGTCACCTGCAGTGGCGCAGCCTTGATCTTGTTGGTGGTAAAAACCCCGGCACAGCGAGCCGGAACTTCGGAATATATCAGAGCCAGGTCAAGGCGCCCGGACTTGCGAATGCCCGATGCCCCCGCCGCGAACTTAAATCCGGCTATTTCTTCTGTCTGGTTGGTCGTTACTTTCATTGCCACACTCCTCGGCACGAAGCTGTATCAATCATTAGGGGATATTTACGCCCCGCAACACTTTTTATATTTCCGGCCGCTGCCGCAGGGGCATGGATCATTTCGGCCGACTTTGGCATCTTGACGGGTCACCGGCTTACGCACCTGATCTTCGCCGCCCACATTATTGAACTCCATCCGGCGCCGGCGCTGCTGTTCCTCCATCCGCTCGACATCTTCCTCCCGGGCGAGCTGAATGCGGAACAGTTTTTCGATAACTTCCTGGCGAATGCGCCCCATCATCTCCATGAACAGCCCGTAGGCCTCCCGCTTGTACTCTTCTTTGGGATTCTTCTGGGCGTAACCGCGCAGACCGATCCCCTCTTTCAGGTGGTCGATGGACAGCAGGTGATCTTTCCACTGGGAATCGATGGTTTGCAGCAGCAAGACCTTCATGAGATGATCTAATACCGGAACGGAAAATTCTTCTTCCCGCTCTTCCAGGCGTTGGTGAACCTGTTTTTTAAGGTCCTCAATCAACTGTGCCTGAGAGAGATTTGCATCGACCTCGGCCGGAACAGTGAAAAGCATATTGAACAAGCTGTAGACATCTTCACTCAAACTGTCCCAGTTCCAATCTCTGGGCGGCGTCTTTTCAGGGCAGAACGTCGCCACCGTATCTTCGATCAGCTCATCAATAATGCCAACAACGATATCCCGCAGGTTTTCTCCGGCCAGAACCTCCTTGCGCTGGGTATAGATTACCTTGCGTTGAGTGTTCATGACATCGTCATACTCGATCAGGTGTTTACGGATTTCAAAGTTATGTCCTTCAACCTTTTTCTGAGCATTCTCGATCGCTTTGGAGATCATCCCGTGCTCAATCGGCTCTCCTTCAGGGATTTTCAAACGATCCATGACAAAAGCCACACGGTGGGAGCCGAAAATCCGCAGCAGATCATCCTCGAGGCTCAGGTAAAAATGACTCTCACCCGGGTCGCCCTGACGACCGGCGCGGCCGCGCAGCTGATTATCGATCCGCCGCGACTCATGACGCTCGGTACCGAGAATATAGAGACCGCCGGCCTCCAGCACTTCGGCCTTCTCCTGGCTGCATACCGCCATATGTTTTTCCAGCAAAGCCGGTAGGGCGGCTTCCGGGTCTTCTGCGGTGGCCGCCTGTTTTTGAGCCAGCAGCTCCGGATTGCCGCCGAGAACGATGTCGGTACCGCGGCCGGCCATGTTGGTAGCGATAGTCACCGCTCCCTTGCGCCCGGCCTGAGCGACGATTTCTGCTTCTTTTTCATGATGCTTGGCGTTCAGCACATGGTGCGGAACACCCCGCTTTTTCAACAGGCCGGCCAAAATCTCCGAATTTTCGATGGAAATGGTACCGACCAAGACCGGCTGGCCCTTTTCATGACGTCCGGCGATATCCTCGACCAGAGCGTTGAATTTTTCCTTCTCGGTCTTGTAGATCACATCGGACTGGTCTTTGCGGACCATCGGCCGGTTGGTGGGAATCACCACCACGTCGAGTTTGTAGATCTCATGAAACTCGGCTGCTTCCGTATCGGCGGTACCGGTCATACCGGCCAGCTTGTCGTACATGCGGAAATAATTCTGGAAGGTGATGGTAGCGAGGGTCTGGTTTTCGCTCTCGATCTTGACCCCTTCCTTGGCCTCCACCGACTGATGCAAACCGTCGCTCCAACGACGTCCCGGCATCAGGCGGCCGGTGAATTCATCAACGATCATCACCTCGCCGTCTTTGACCACGTAATCAACATCACGCTTGAACAATACATGAGCCTTGAGGGACTGATTGACATGGTGCAGAATTTCTATATTGCCGGGTTCATAAAGGTTATCGATATTGAGCAACTTCTCAACCTTGGCCACACCCTGTTCGGTAAGCATGGCACTCTTGGCCTTTTCGTCAACCGTGTAGTCCCCGGTATATTCTTTGACCGTCTGGCCGATCTTCCCGTCACGATGTTCAATGACCTCGCCCTTTTTCAGCATCGGAATAATGCGATTGGCGGTATAGTAAAGTTCGCTCGAATTCTCACTCGGCCCGGAGATAATCAGCGGAGTCCGTGCTTCATCGATAAGGATCGAATCGACCTCGTCGACGATCGCGTAATAGAGGGGACGCTGTACGTAATCGTCCAGAGAAAACTTCATATTATCGCGGAGATAATCGAAGCCGAATTCGTTGTTGGTGCCGTAAGTAATGTCACAGCTATAAGCTTTTTTACGCTGCTCGTCGGTGAGCCCATGAACGATGCAATCGACCGTCAAACCCAGAAAACGGTGGACCTGGCCCATCCATTCGGCATCGCGGCTGGCCAGATAATCGTTGACGGTGACCACATGAACTCCCTTGCCCGGCAAAGCATTGAGATAAGAGGCCAGGGTCGCCATCAGGGTTTTACCTTCACCGGTCTTCATTTCGGCTATTTTGCCCTGATGCAAAACCATACCGCCGATCAACTGCACATCGAAGTGGCGCATGCCCAGAACCCGCTTGGCCGCTTCGCGCACGACGGCAAAGGCCTCGACCAGCAGGTCATCCAGGGTCTCCCCCTGGGAAAGGCGCTGGCGAAACTCAACGGTTTTGGCGGCCAGTTGCGAATCGTCCAGGCCGGTATAATTCTCTTCAATGGCATTGATCTTCTCGACCAGCACCTGCAAACGTTTCAATTCGCGTTCATTTTTACTACCGAAAAACTTCTTCAAAAGGCTGTTAATCATCTATATGTTCTCCATAAATATTTATTTTGAACAGAAAATATCAAACAATTGAGAAACCCTGAAAGATTTCTGCAAAAGAACACCTGGTAAAAGTCTAAAAAATGAAAAATTTTATCATAGCGGTTCACGACCGACAAGGCGAAAGCAGCGCCATCCTAAAAGGGCAATAGAACCAAAGGCACTACCAACCGAGAGACTTGCTCCGCAAACCTGTCAGCCAGGGTCAAGAAAAAAGCCCCGGTGAACCGGGGCTTGTAGGTGTTGGCTAAGCAAAAAACGCCAAGTGCAAGGCGCGCAATTGTCGAGGAATGAGACGTACGCAGATACGTCGCAGCGAAAAGACCAATTGCAGCAACGCAGCAATTGGTGAGTTTTTGCGACGCCATCAAAGATATCGTTTTGGATTGACAGGAACACCGTTGAGGCGAACCTCGTAGTGAAGATGGGAACCGGTCGAACGCCCGGTATTTCCTACCGCGGCAATCTTCTCGCCCCGCTGGACACGCTGGCCGACCTTAACCAATATCTTGGAATTGTGTGCATAATAAGTCTGATAGCCGTAGCCGTGGTCGAGAACCACAATCTTGCCGTAATCGGACAAAGACGCCACCTTACTGACGACCCCATGAGCCGTAGCCAGCACCGGCGTCCCGGTTCTGGCAGCGATGTCATAACCATGATGCAATTTGCGGCGACCGGTAAACGGGGACAAGCGCCGGCCGAATCCTGAAGTTACCCAACCCTTGGTGGGCCACCCTTTCGGTTTGGCCGCCAGCATTGAATTCTGATCATTGAAAAAGCTCTGAATCTCTTCCAGGCTTTGGCGGCGCAAATCGATGTCGCGCCGTATCTGGTCGATGTGCCGCTGAAGTTCCGAAAGCTCCCCGGCCGCATCGACTTCGATCGGCCCCCCCAAACCGGCAGGCGTATCGGGTGCCGGTCTGGACAATTCCGCCATTAAGCGAACCTTGGCGTCATTTTGTGCAAGAACGACCATCTCGCGGCGCAAATTCTCAAGATCGACGGACAGAGACCGGATAAGCTCCCGCTGACTGCCATTTTCAGCCCGCAAATGCTTCAACTCGCTCCGGTCGAGGGTGGTCCGGCAGTAGTCAAAACCCAACCAGGCAATACCCAGCAAAAAAACAGCCATGATTCCTGCAACCAGCCGCAGGCTGCGAACCCCAAGACGGAAGCGCCGCACCCGATGGGAACCGTCAGGAATGACGATGATGGACATCTTCTGTTCAGCCAAGAGTGTACTCCTTCAACAAGCAATCGGACATCTGCTTGTATTTAAACCAGCCCCGCACCATCAATCCCCGGACTGTTTTTACAAGAGACAAAGCCCCTGTCCCATAAGTCCGGAATCCAGGCAACGGCTCTAATTAATAGAAAAAAACCTGTTCTCTGTCAAGGCGTTAATCCGCATGCCGCCAAAGACGACCGGCTACAAGTCGATTCGCATGGCAATTTCATCGCAATCAGGAAATTTGGGGCACTTGACGCAATCGCTCCAGATTTTCTGCGGGAGATCTGCCTTCTCAATATACTTAAAACCCATTTTCTCAAAGAATAGCGGCTGGTACGTCAAGGCAAAGACCTTTTTCAGGCCCAGTTCCCGCGCCTCATCAAGGCAAGCCTGCACCAGTTGCCGGCCGATTCCCTTTTTCATCTGACCTTCGGCAACGGCCAGGGAACGCACTTCCGCCAGATCCTCCCAGCAGATCTGCAAACTGACAGTCCCTAAGATCTCGCCGGAAACTTCGTAAACATAAAAGGAACGGATCACTTCATAGATATCCGGCAATGAGCGGGACAGCATCAATTCCTGCTGGGCATAAGTAAGCAGCAACTTGTGAATAGCTTTAGCGTCTGGAATACGTGCTTTACGAATGGCCATAATACAACTTTCACCTAGTATGTTTATATCGGACTGCACCGTACGAAACTATAGCTAAAGTGCCGATTGAGCAATAATCTCCCGGGCATGTTCCAGGGTACGTTCGGTGACTTGAGCTCCGCCCAGCATGCGGGCCATTTCTTCAATCCGCGCATCACCTTCCAGGCGTACCAGTCCAGTACAGGTACGACCGTCCCGCTCCTGCTTTTCCACCCGGTAATGTTGATCGGCAAAGGCCGCTACCTGGGGCAAATGGGTAATACAGAGCACCTGGGCATCTTGAGCGATAGCCTGCAACTTCCGGCCGACGGCGCTGGCCGCTACCCCGCCGATGCCGGCATCGACCTCGTCGAAAATGAGCGTAGGAATATGTTCGGCCTCCGGCGCCGCCCGGCGTAAAGCCAGCATAATTCGCGACAACTCGCCCCCGGAAGCAATCCAGGCCAGGGGCTTTGAATCTTCGCCGAGGTTGGCGGCCAGATAGAACTCACCCCGTTCCAGCCCGCCCGGTCCCGGTTGCGGCAAGGCAAAAAGGCGCATCTCAAACCGGGCCTTCGGCATGGCCAGTTCGGCTAATTCCTCTTCGACGGCTTTTCGTAATGCCTCGGCAGCAGCATGTCGTTTTGTTGAAATGACATCGCCCTCTTGCTGCAACTGCAGGCGCCTTTGCTCCAGGCGCTTGGCCAAATCCTCTCTGGTAGCATCGGCATGCTCCAGGGCCTCACTCTCTTGAGCGATTTCATTCCGGTAGGCCAACAGCCCCTCAATGGAACCGGCATACTTACGCTGCAAATCGGTCAGTTCCGCAAGACGCTTCTCAACCTGGTTAAGCCGCGCACCATCAAAAGAAACCTTGCCGGCATAACTGCGCAGCTGTTCGGCGACATCTTCCAATTGATACAAGGAGGAGCGCACCGTTTCGGCCAGGGGCGACAACTGACCATCTATCGCCGCGCTGTTTTCCAGTTCGGCAGCCACGGCATCCAATTGAGCACAAACCGCCTGCTCAGCCCCGTAAAGCGTTTCATAACCGGTCAAGGCTGAGCGCGACAAACGCTCACCATGCTGGAGCAGGGAGCGCTCGGCAAGCAGTTCCTCATCTTCACCGACCAACAGGTTCGCTCCATCGAGCTCGTCCAATTGAAACGTCAACAAATCCAGTCGCTGCAGACGACCGGCCTCAGCCTCCTGCAGTTTCTGCAGTTCTTGCTCTAACTCCTGAATCTCGTCATAACACCGGCGATAAGCGTCCAATTCCGTCTGCAATCCGGCGTAGCTATCGAGAAAAGCCAGGTGGCTGTCTGCCCGCTGCAAGCCCTGATGCTCGTGCTGACCGTAAATATTCATCAACTGGCTGGTTAAAGGCTGCAATTGCGCCAGCTTCGCCAAACTGCCGTTAATGTAAATCTTATTGCGGCCGTTGCGATTAACGACTCGCTTGATCAGCAATTCATCTTCGTCATCGAATCCGCCAGCAGCCAGAGCCTGGCGCACCGCCGGTTTTTCCCGCAAATCAAAAACAGCTTCCACCACCGCTTCTTCGCAGCCGGTACGAATGAGGTCGACACGTGCCCTGTCCCCAAGCAGCAAAGCAACAGCGTCGATGATAATCGACTTACCGGCACCGGTTTCGCCTGTCAAAACATTGAAACCGGTGGAAAACCCGACCTCCAGAGCGTCGATAATCGCAAAGTCCTTGATGTGAAGATCCGTCAACATGGCGTTTCTCTCGGTAACAACAGAGCGGTTTATCGTTCACCCCATCCCAGCTTGGTGCGCAACACTTCAAAATAGTCCCGGGACGGGCTATCGACCAGAAGCGTGCCTCGCCGGGCCTTGCAAACCTGAATAATATCACCAGCTTGCAAATCTACTGCAACCTGTCCATCTGCGGTAAAAACCACATGCTCGTTTTTGCTTTTCACCTCGATTCGAATCGTGGCATCGTCCGAAACAATCAGCGGCCTGTTGGCCAACATATGCGGACAGATCGGCGAAATAACAAAACAGTGCAACCCTGGTGAGATAATAGGGCCGCCAGCAGAAAGATTATAGGCCGTGGACCCTGTAGGCGTAGCAATAACCAGGCCATCGGCTTTAAAGGTCGTTAAATAAGCATCATCGACCGAAACCTCCATATCGACGATACGGGCAATGGCACCCTTGTTGAGAACGACATCGTTAAGCACCCGAAAGCGTTTAACTTCCCGGCCTTCACGAAAAATCACCGCTTCCAGCATCATTCGCCTGGACAGCTTGAAATCGCCCTGCAGAACCCTTTCCAGACAGGGAAACATTTCATCGCGGGTAATTTCGGTCAAAAAACCGAGACTCCCTAAATTGACACCCAGGATGGGGATATCCCTGTCGCCGTTATGCCGGGCCACTTGCCGGGCAACGGAAATCAAAGTACCGTCACCGCCCAGGACAACGATCAGGTCGACCATGGAAGGAATCTCCCGCCGTTCATACCCGGGCCGCTGCCCGGGCAACTGACAGGCCAATGCTTCTTCCAGGAATATTTCCTGTCCCCTTTCAGCGAGCCAGTCGACGACATCTCCAGCGACACGAACCGCATCGGGATGACTGCATTTAGCGTAGATTCCGATCCCTTTCATACCTTCCCTTTCCGCCACTTCCGGCATGCCGCCGAAGCTAACACAGCCCCCAAACAAAGTCCATCACTTTCAACAACTTATAGCAAGTCCAGCTTGTCGCAAAGCGCTTATCTATGCTAGAGTCAAGACCGTCCCCGAACCCACTATCCGGAACTGCCATGGATCTCTTCGAAGCGAACCAGGAACATAATTCGGCCTCTCCCCTGGCTGAGCGCATGCGCCCCAGAACTCTGGAGGAGATGGTTGGCCAGGAACACCTCCTTGGTCCCAACAAAATACTGCGCCGACTGATCGAAACCGACCAGCTCTCCTCGGCAATTTTCTGGGGGCCTCCCGGGACCGGCAAAACCACTCTTGCTCAAGTTATTGCCAACAGCACCAGCAGCCGCTTTGTTTTCTTTTCCGCCGTTCTGCAGGGAGTCAAAGAAGTACGCGAACTGGTCAAGCAAGCCCGGGAGGAACGGGCTTACCACGGTCGCAAGACTCTGCTGTTCGTCGATGAGATCCACCGTTTCAACAAAGCCCAGCAGGATGCTTTTTTGCCTTTTGTTGAACGGGGCGACATTATTCTGGTCGGGGCCACAACGGAAAACCCGTCCTTCGAGGTAAACTCCGCGCTGCTCTCCCGTTCCCGGGTCCTCGTCCTGCACGCCCTCGACGCAACACAGATCACACTTTTGCTCAAACGTGCCCTGACAGACCCGAGAGGCCTCAACGGCCGCCACCAGGGCACCACCGATGAAGCCCTGTCCTTTATCGCCGAACAGGCTGACGGCGATGCCCGGGCAGGCCTTAACGCTCTGGAACTGGCTGCCGCCCTTACGGGAAAGGGGGCCATCACCCTGCAAGCCGCCAAGGAAGCCCTGCAAAAACAGGGGTTGCGCTACGACAAGGGAGCCGAGGAGCACTATAACGTTATCTCCGCTTTCATCAAAAGCCTGCGGGGTTCCGACCCCGACGCAGCACTTTACTGGCTGGCCCGCATGATCGAGGCAGGGGAATCCCCATTATTTATCGCCCGGAGAATGGTGATCTTCGCCGCAGAGGACATCGGCAATGCCGATCCCCGGGGCCTGCAGATAGCGCTGACAACACAACAAGCGGTCCATTTCGTGGGCATGCCGGAGGGCCGAATCCCCCTGGCGCAGGCCGCCACCTACCTGGCCTGCGCCCCCAAAAGCAACGCCTCGTACAAAGGCATCGATCAGGCCCTGGCGGAAGTTCGCCGAAGCGGCGCCCTGCCGGTTCCCCTGCACCTCCGAAATGCCCCAACCAAGTTGATGAAAGACCTCGACTACGGCAAAGATTACCGCTATCCCCATGACTATGACGGCGGACATACGGCCCAGGACTATCTGCCGGAGAAGCTGCAAGGACAAAAATACTACCAGCCCTCCGAGCGCGGATATGAAAAAACCATGGGGGAGCGCCTGCGCCATCTGCAAAGCCAGACCGCACCGTCTGAAAACAGCAGAACCTCCTCTTCTAAAACAACTGCCCCAGGCCAACCCCAGGAAGCCGAGGACCGGGACAACTAGCCTTCCCGGACCGCCCCCTCAAGCCTTCCGCCAGGAGAAAATCCTTTTCCTGGATTAAAACCACTAAAAACCACCTAAACTCCTTTATCTTTCACCATTTTTATGGATTCAATGCTTGAATAAATTACCCTCCTATGATAAATCATTAAGCGAATTGCTCAAAACTTCATATCCAGTCGCCGCTGTTATTTAATTCGATTGCGATTTCCCTGATAAGGCTAGGGTAAATACCGCCTCATCCATTTGTGGAAATCGCCATAAAAAGATGGGTCGCCTCCCCATGGAATCTTGCAAAGGGACTGTTACCGAGCTTCAGCAGTCACCCACCGAAGGCCGTACTGCCCCCAGCGCCCCTCCATTTCAAAGCGTTAACCTAAAGTCCCTTATAAACAAAATCAACTATATCCACTTTCTCGACGGCACCATTACAGCGACCTTCCGGCACAAACGTTACGGCACCCAACTTTCCTTGCTGGTCAAACCTCACCCCTGTACAGACAAAGAACTGATCTGCTCCTGGGAAACCAACGATGAGCTTCTGAAAAAATTGCAGTCCCACCAGTTTGAGCACCTGCTCGTAAGCGATGGGACCAAAACCCTGCTCGTCAAACCTTCACTGGTCCAAATCAATGGCGATGTTTTATTTTTCACCTTACCGCCAGAATGCTCGGAATTGCATTCGCGAAAGACCCGGCGCCATCGGTGTGTAGAGGTCGAGGCCCAACTGATTCAAAATGGCAGCAGTTTTCATGGCAGCCTCATTGAATTCAGCACCACCGCTTTGCAAATCAGGGTTCACGCCAACCCGCCGCAAACATTTCAATGGCTCAACCCCGAAGCACCGGCAGCCCTGATCCTTTCCAGGCAGGGCGAAACAATCTATTCGACAGAAGGCATCATACTGAAACAGTCCTGCGGGCAGCATATGCGATCCATCATATTGAGCCCAATCAGTGACCGCATATACAAGTTCAAACCCAAAAAATACCGCAGCAACCGCCAGCGCCTTATTCCCTCGCCCAGCATCAACTTTCAACATCCCTTAACCGGCAAAACGATCAACCTCGATGTGGACGATGTTTCCGGGTCCGGGCTCTCCGCAACCGAACATGTCCGAGATTCCGTCCTGCTGCCTGGGCTGATCATCCCAAACCTGGCCCTGACCTTCGCCAACAGCGACAGCATACAATGCAAGGCTCAAATCGTATATCGCATCCAAGCCGAAGGAGCAGGCAAAGAAAATACGGTACGGTGCGGGATTGCCTTTCTCGACATAAGAACCGAGGAACAATCCAGACTCCTGGCGATGCTGTATCAAGCCGACAACAAGCATTCCTACCTGAGCAACCGGGTCGACCTGGATGCGTTGTGGAAGTTCTTTTTCGATTCCGGCTTCATATATCCGCAGAAATATCTACACCTTGAAACCAATAAGACCGCTTTCGAAACAACCTACCGCAAGCTTTACGAAGAAAAACCCAATATTGCCAGGCACTTTATCCATCAAGCCAACGGCACTATCCACGCCCACATGTCCATGATACGTTTTTATCGCAACTCATGGCTGATCCATCATCACGCGGCCACAAAAACAGAGACGAGAAAAGGCGGGTTATCGGTACTTAGCCAGATCAGCCGTTACGCGAATGAAGCGCACAACCTCTATTCCGCACATTTAGATTTTGTTTTCTGTTACTTTCGGCCCAACAATCGGTTTCCACGCCGGGTTTTTGGCGGCGTTGCGGAATACATCGACAACCCGAAAGGCTGCTCGGTCGACAGTTTTTCCTACTTCCATTTCAAAAGAAGCTTCAGCAACCATTGGAACATTTCCCAACAATGGAGCTTTAACCGTGCAAACACGGAAGACCTGCAGGAACTGAAACGCTTTCTCGAGCATTCCTCCGGAGGGCTCATGGTGCCGGCATTAGACCTGGATGCTGCTCCACAGAGCGAATCCGATTTATTTGAGGAATATGAATCACTGGGGATGAAAAGGGAAAGACACCTTTTTTCAATAAAGGTCAAAGGAATCCTAAAAGCTGTCGTAATTTTAAATGTTTCTGAAATTTTCCTCAATATGTCCGACCTGACGAATTGCTTTAAAGTCATAGTCATTGATCAAGAAAATTTAACTCGTGACATCCTCTTTATGATGTTATCAATGCTATGCATAAAATTCGACATGGACAATATTCCTGCTTTAATATACCCCACGGAATTCTCGGAAAAGGTAAATATTGAAGTAGAGAAGACATACAATCTATGGATACTGAACTTACAGCACCTGGATAGCTATTTTGATTACTGCTCCAAAATCATACCGAACTTTACCAAGCCAACTTCTGTTTATTCGGATGCTAGTTTATGAATGATTTTAATACAAACCAGACTCCTTTATATAACAGTCGAATAATCGACAATTATTTAAAGCTTCTCAAAAAGAAATACCCTGACATCGGCATAAGTGAAATATTGACTCACGCCAATATGAAGACCTATCAGATTGCCGACCAGGCTCATTGGTTTACTCAAGAGCAGATTGATCGATTTTACGAAAAACTTGTCGATTTGACCGGCAACGACAGGATAGGCCGTGAAGCCGGGCGTTACTCCGCCTCACCCGATGCCCTGGGTATCATGCGGCAATACGCTCTCGGCCTGGTAGGCCCCTCGAATGCCTTCAAGCTCATCGGCCAGGCCTCCTCGAATTTCACCAAATCGGCGATCTACCAATCAGAATCGCTCGGTCCAAATAAAGTTAAAATCACAGTGACCCCGCACAAGGGCGTCCATGAAAGAATCTTCCAGTGTGAAAATCGGCTAGGCTTTTGGGAAGCGATAGTCACAATGATGGGCTATAAAAACCCACAGATCGAACATACGAAGTGTCTCTTTAAGGGCCATGAGAACTGCACCTATATAGTTTCCTGGGAAAAAACCCCCAGTCTGGTGCTGAAAAAGGCGCGTCTATATCTTGGTACCGCATGCATCCCTACCGCTATTGTAGCGTCTTCGTACCAACCCGAAATAACAATTAAGTTTTTGGCCCCCTTGATAATTCTGTTTTTTATTATCCTGTCCTACTTTATTGAAAACCAGGAAAAGAAAGAAATACTCAAAACTGTTGGAGGGATTAAGGACTCTACGGACGAACTTCTTGCCCAGATAAATAGAAATTACAACAATGCTCTGATGGCCAACGAAATTGGCCAGGCCATCAGCAATCAAACCAATTTTGAGCATCTGGAACAATCCATTGAGGATACCAGCAACATCGACGGGATTCTGAAGGACGTTATCCTGACCCTGCAGAAGCGCCTGGACTATGATCGGGGACTTATACTTCTAGCGACTCCAGACCGCTCGAAGCTGGCCTTCAGAGCAGGCTACGGGTACTCCGAGAAGCACCAGAACATGCTCAGAGGCACTTCTTTCCATCTGGACAACCCGAACTCCAAGGGCATGTTTGTCGTGTCGTTCCACAAACAGGAACCCTTCCTTATCAACGACATCAGCGAGATGGAAAACAGCCTCTCCTCCCGCAGCCGTGCTTTGGCGGAAGCTCTTGGCGTACATTCCTTTATCTGCTGCCCGATCATCTGCGACGGGGAAGCTATCGGAATTCTGGCGGTGGACAACATCCGCAGCAAACGCCCTCTGGTCCACAGCGATCTGACCCTGCTCATGGGCATCGCGCCGGTTATCGGCATCAGCATTCGAAACGCCGACCTTCTCAGCGCCCGCCGCAAGCAGTTTCACTCCATCCTGCAGGCCCTGGCCAAATCCATTGACGCCCGCGATCCCATGACTGCCGGCCACTCGGAAAAGGTCACCGATTATGCCCTGGGCATCTGCCAGGAACTGGAGCAGCCCAAAGATTTTTGCGAGATGATCCGCGTAGCCTCCTTGCTTCACGATTACGGCAAGATTGCGGTCCCCGATGCCATCCTCAAGAAACCCGGACGCCTTTCAGGCGACGAGTACCAGATCGTCAAGACCCATTCGCAAAAAACCCGGGAAATCCTGGATCAGATCAATTTCGAAGGAATCTACCGATGCGTTCCGGAAGTCGCTGCCGGCCATCATGAAAAGCTGGATGGAACGGGCTATCCCAACGGTCTCAAAGGGGACGAGATTCCCCTTGGATCCAAAATCATTGCCGTTGCCGACTTTTTCGAGGCCATTACCGCCAAACGTCATTACCGTGAGCCGATGCCCCTTAAAGTCGCCTTTCAGGTGCTGAGAGAAGAAAGCGGCAAGCACTTTGAGGAAGAGATCATCGAGGCCCTGATTCGCTACTTTGAAAAAAATCATGTCCAGGATTTCAAAAACCGCTGGAAAGACCTTGAAATACCCGAGCGCAAAAGCCTGCGAGTTCCCTGCAAGGCTCCCGTCTCCTACATCATGGACGGCACCCTGGTAGCAGGTACCAGCGCCGACATCAGCGCCAAGGGTATCTTTGTCGAGAGCGAACGGGACATGAATGAAGGCGAAAAGATTCAACTTTCCTTTACCCTGCCCAACCTCGAGTCCGAACTGTACGAAACCAGCGGACGCGTGGCCTGGGTTAATCACAAAGGAATGCCGCGCAAGCGCGGCCTCCCCATGGGTTTCGGTGTCGAGTTTCTCGACCTTAACAAAAGAACCTTCGACGCGGTGCTCAGCTACGTTATCGCCAACCACCTTCCGGCATTAACCAACCAGCCCTGCTGATCCCGCATTTTCCAGACCATTAAAAAAGGCGTGCAAACCGATGTTTGCACGCCTTTTCTAGTTTATGGACTGGGGACTCTATTCGGCGGGCTTCACACCCCGCGCACAGAGCAGGGGCGTATAAGTAAAACGCCTGGGATCGGCGAAAAACTTCTGGAACTCGTCTACAAACTCAACGAACCCGCCATTGTATTCGGAAAAGCAGTAATTCGAATTCTTTGCGGCTACCTGCACTTTCTGGTTCCAGTTATAGGAATCAACCTCATTAAGCTCGCCGCTGATAAGATGGTGGGCCGACAGATCCACCGCAATATCCTGAAAATCAAGATCGTACAAAAAGGAATAGAGCTTCCTGCCCATATAGGGATCGAAATCGGCTTCAAGCTCAAGCTTTTTAGTGATATTGGCAATGGCCCTTTCAAGCCGTATCGGGATGCCGGCATGGGTCAGGCAATTATAATCAAGGTCAATAAGGCAGAGAATCCCGCCAGGCTTTAAGATCCGGCTGAGATTCTGAACGATCTCGAAGGCCTTTTCGCGATGGTACTCCAGAACAAAACGGACCCAGACAAAATCAAAGAGCCCCAGATCATCGAGAGGCTCATAAAAGTTTCGACAGCAATAAGAAAGCCCTGCGGCTTTATAGTTGCTTTCAGCATGTGCGATGCGCTCTGCGGATCCATCGACACCGACAGCCTGACCGAAGGGCTGGCAAAGCTCATTGAGCATAGCTGTCGTTTTGCCGCTGCCGCAACCTATATCCGCCACACGCATGCCGGGTTTCAAGCCGGCCCAACGCGATTGCCTTTCAACAGCGTCACGGCCGGTTTTCATATCGAGGCGCAAAGCTTCGTCGGCATGTTCCATTATGTAGTTAGCTTGCACAGTCATCTCATTCCCATCGATAGAATCATTGATATTTATACATAACAAAGCAGGACGTATAACACATAAAAAAACTTAATTCAATAAAACATAAAATTAGAACAAACCACCATTAACCTACACTTCTTTGGCAAGATTAATGCGGTATTGTTTGACTTGATTTAGTATTCATGTATAAAAAGTGTTGTTTATGCTTGTATACAGCACTGTATCTTCGACATTTTCTTTAAATGAATTGAAGTACATTTGGCATCATCCGGAGGGACCATGAAAAGAACAACCAAAGGCCATAATCCATTCCTGTTTTTCTGCCTTGCCTTGGCGCTGCTTACTTGCCTGGGCGTTTCCCAAAGCCATGCTTCCGGCTTCGGCATTTTCACCCAGGGGGCCGACGGCCTCGGCCAGGCCAACGCCACCGTGGCCCATAGCGATGGCCCGTCAGCGGTCTATTTCAACCCGGCTCTTCTGACTTCCCTGACCGGCACGCAGATCGAGATCGGAACCACCGCCGTCATACCTTCGCGCGAGTTTAAAAGTGATCTCGGTGGCAGCCGCGAAGAGACAGAAGATAAGGTTTACTTTCCCAGCACTTTTTACCTGAGTCATCAGTTCAACGAACGCTGGAGCGCCGGCCTGGCCGTATTCAACCCCTTCGGCCTGGGCACGGTCTGGGACAGCGACTGGGAAGGCCGCTATATTGCCACCAAATCGCGAATCACCACTTTCAACATCAACCCGGCGGTTGCCTGCCGTGTTACCCCCAAGCTCTCTATCGGAGCGGGCATTGATATTCTCCTGCTCGACGCCAAGCTGAAAAATAAGATCAACCTCTCAGGGTTTGGCCAGCCGGACGCAGATCAAAAATTTACCGGAGACGGCGAAGGCATCGGTTTCAACCTCGGCTTGCAGTACCAACTCACCGACTCCCTTTCCTTCGGCGCGGCTTATCGCAGTGAGGTAAAGATCGACGTCGACGGAAAAGCCGAGTTCAATGCACCGGCCCCGGTGGCCTTTCTCTTCCCAGAGACTGACGGCGAAACCTCCATCACTCTGCCCGCCCAGTTCACCGCCGCCCTGGCTTACGAAGTTTCTCCAGCCTGGACCATCGAAGTCGGCGCCCGATGGGAAGAATGGTCATCCTTCGACGAACTCACGATCGATCTCGACCAACTTGTGGCCGGCCAGAGTTCTATGACCTATCCAAGGGACTGGGAAAACACCTGGGCCTTCAACATCGGCACCAAGTACCGCCTCAACGACCGCATCGCCCTCATGGCCGGATATCTCTACGGCGAAGACCCTGTCCCCGACAGCACCTTTGAGCCGGCCATCCCCGACTCGGACACCCACCTGTTCACCGTCGGCAGCGAATTGACTTTCGACCAATTCAAGGTGACTCTGGCTTACGGCTTTCAACTCCAGGAAGACCGGGACAAGGATACCAACGAATACGGAACTGTCGCCAACGGCGAGTACGAAAACTATCTTCATCTGGCGGCCGTCAGTCTGAGCTACGCGTTCTAAAGATCGCTTGAATAATCAGAAAAAAGCCCCGGCAAGATACCTTTTCTTGCCGGGGCTTTTCTTTTTTATCAGCCGAGGTGTTCCTGAAGAAAATCCAGCACCTCCTGAGGATGGCTTTCGGCCTTTCGAACCTTGGGCCAATGCTTGAGAACCTTGCCGTCCGGACCGATCACCACCGTCGAACGTATGGTCCCCATAACCTTCTTGCCGTACATGGTCTTTTCGCCAAAAGCCCCGTAAGCTTGCATTGTCGTCGTCTCCGGATCCGACAACAAAACAAAAGGCAGTTCGAACTTGGCGATGAACTTGTCGTGCGCAGCCAAACTGTCCTTGCTGACCCCCAGCAGCATCACATCCAAAGTGTTCAATTCCGAATAGAGATCCCGAAAAGAACAGGCCTCCTTGGTGCAACCGGGGGTATTGTCCCGGGGGTAGAAATATAGAATCAGGGTCTTTCCCGCGTAGTCTTTTAAATCGTGAATCTTTTTATCGCTTCCCTCCAGGGCGAAGTGAGGGGCGCTCTTTCCTTCCAGATTGTTCATACAAGACTCCTGTTTAGACGGTATCGATTTAGAGATGTCAGTGCTTTCCCTATCAGGAATACACCAAAAACTTCATTGCCGAAATTATATCCGCAACATCCGTTATCGGCAACAGACCGGAGCTCGGGAAGAAAACACCCGGGTGAATCCTGCCGATCATCAGAAGAATCGGGGGCCGTATACATGTGCACCAATTGCCAAGCCAATAGGTATTGATAAAACCGATAAGAACAAACGCTAACATTAATAAATACAATTAGACATAAGTGGTCGCATTTGTTAGTTTCCCCCTCAAATACTTCTTTTTTCGATGGAGGAACACATGAAAAAGCTATCGTTTATCAGTCTGGTACTGATTGTTTCCGCTCTACTGGCCGCCGCACCGGCCTTTTCCGACAGTTTGGCCCCCTTCAAGGGCGAAAAGGGGACGTTGAAGGTTTCCGGCGGCACGGCACATATCCCGGTCATGAAAGAAGCCGCCCAGCTAGTTATGATGGCCAATCCCGAGATTCAGATCAGCATCGCGGGCGGCGGTTCGGGCGTCGGCATCAAGCAGGCCGGCGAAGGCCTGGTCGACATCGGCAACAGCGGCCGCAAAGCCAGCGACGAAGAGATCGAGCGCTATGGACTTAAGCTGCACAAATGGGCCATCGACGGCGTCGGCCCGGTGGTGAATCCGGCGAACAAGGTCCAAGCTCTGACTCAAAACCAGCTGATGGATATCTTCTCCGGCAAGCTGGACAACTGGAACCAGCTGGGCGGCGCAGACCGGACCATCAACATCTATACCCGCGACGAAGCCAGCGGCACCCGTGCCGTGTTCTGGAAAAAAGGCCTGAACAAAGGACCGATCAGCTCCGGCGCTCACGTGGTGGTCTCCAACGGCGCGATGAAATCGGCCATTGCCCAGGATCCCTACGGCATCGGCTACGTGTCCGTCGGCCACATCGACGAGATGGTGGCGCCGGTAGCCCTGGACGGCGTGGTACCGACCATTCAGACCATTCAGGACGGCAGCTACAAAGTCGCCCGCGGCCTGTACAGCAACACCAAGGGCGAGCCGACCGGCCTGACCAAAAAATTCATCGATTTCCTCTACACCCCCGAGGGGAAAAAGATTATTGAGAAGCGCGGATTCATCCCCGCCCGATGAAACGATACCGGGAGCGGATTGCGGAGAGGGCCTTTCTCCTCTCCGCATTGGCCAGCTCTTTCATCACCGTAGCCATTCTGGGTTTCATGGTATTCATGGGGCTTCCCCTGCTCAAGCAGGGGGGGCTCCATCAGCTTCTGCTGAAACCGTGGGCGCCCTTTCAGGGGTCGTTCGGCATCTATCCGATGATCATGGGCACTGGTGTCATCTCCCTGCTCAGCCTGTTGTTCGCCTTCCCCTTGAGCCTCGGCTGTTCCTTTCTGATCGGCTCCATCGCACCGAAACCAGTCAGCAAAGGCTTGCGCCGCGTAATCGAATTGATGACCGGCATCCCCACAGTCATCTACGGCTTTGTGGGCATCTTCCTTCTCGTCCCCATCGTCCGCGAGCTGTTTAAAAGTGGATCGGGCCTGTGCATCCTTACCGCGGCCCTGGTGCTCGGCATCATGATTTCGCCCACCATGACCCTGTTTTTCTGCGACAGCTTCGACCGGATCCCCAAAGCCTATCTGGATGCCGCCGATGCTCTGGGCGCAAGTCCCGTGCAGAAGCTGCTCTACGTCATTCTGCCTGCCGCGAAACACGGCATGCTCAACGGGGTCATCCTTTCATTGGGGCGGGCCGTAGGCGACACCCTCATTGCCCTGATGCTGGCGGGCAATTCGGTGAGGGTCGCCGAATCGGTGCTGGAACCGGCCCGGACCCTCACCGCCCATATCGCCCTGGTCATCGCCGCCGATTACGAGAGTCCCGAGTTTCGTTCCATTTTCGCCTGCGGGGTGGTGCTCTACCTGTTCACCATGACAGTGACCTTTCTGGTTCGCTACCTGAGCTTCAGAAAGGACAGAACGGTTTGAGATACCGCAGCCTCGAACGCCTCACCATCATCTTTTCCTGGCTGGCCGGATTGCTGCTGCTGTCCGCAGTCGGCCTGCTGCTCGGCTACCTGTTCGTCAAAGGCCATCAAGCCGTCGACCTCAGCCTGATCTTCGGCGACGCCTCCCCGCTACGGGCCATCCTGTTGCAAGAGAGGGTATTCAGCGGCCTGTTCCCGGCCATCGTCGGCACCCTGGTCCTGGTCCTGCTGTCCGTGATCTGGGCCATCCCCGTGGGCATGGCCACCGGCATCTATCTCGCCGAATACGCCAGCCCCCGGGCCAAGCGGGTACTCGATGCTTTCTTCGACGTGCTGTCCGGCATCCCCTCCATCGTGATCGGGCTGTTCGGTTTTGCCTTTGCGGTATTTCTGCACAAACACTATTCCGACCGCATCGGCCCCTGCCTGCTCATATCGAGCATCGCCCTCTCCTTCCTGGTCCTGCCCTATATCATTCGCACCACCCAGGCAGCCCTCGAAGGCATCCCGCGGGAGATTCGCCTGACCGCCCTGGCGCTGGGGGCCACCAAATTCCAGAATATCTTCCTGGTGCTGATCCCCAAATCCCTGGCCGGAATCATGAGCGGGATCATCCTCGCCATCGGCCGCTGCGCCGAAGATACCGCCGTCATCATGCTGACCGGAGCCGTCGCCTCCACCGGCCTGCCCCGCTCGCTGTTTACCCAATACGAAGCGCTGCCCTTTTATATCTACACCATTTCGTCCCAATATACCGATCGGGCCGAACTGATGCAGGGTTACGGCGCCTCGATCATTCTCCTGCTGCTGTGCGCCGTGCTGTTTTCGGTCGCCTACGGCATTCGCAAGGGCCTGACCCATTTCGCCCTTTACCGACCATGAGCCTGCCATGACTCCAGATATCAAGATACGCGTCGCCGATTTGAATTTCGCCTACCGGGACCGGACCATTCTCCAGAACGTCAGCCTGGAGTTCGCCGAGAACAGGATTACCGCTCTCACCGGATCTTCCGGAGCCGGAAAATCGACCTTTCTCATGACCCTTAACCGCCTATGGGAAAATATCTCCGAGGCCAAAATGCAGGGCACGGTGGAGATCAAACTTCAGGACCAGTTCCGCAATATCTACGCCCCCGATCTGGACGTGACGGAGTTACGGAAAATGGTGGCCATGGTATTTCAGGTACCCAACCCCCTGCCCATGAGCATCAGGAAGAATGTCGCCTTTCCTCTCAAACTCAGCGGTGAAAGAAACCGGGGTTTGGTCGACCAGAAGATTGAACAGGCCCTGAAAATGGCCAACTTGTGGGATGCAGTCAAAGACCGCCTCAACGAGGACGCCCGCAACCTCTCCGGCGGCCAGCAGCAGCGGCTCTGCATCGCGCGGGCCTTGGTGTTGGAACCGGAAGTGCTACTGCTGGATGAACCCACCTCGTCGCTGGATCAGGCCTCTACGGCGGTTATCGAAGAGCTGCTGTTGAAGCTGAAGGATCGCCTGACCATCCTGATCGTTTCCCATCATCCGGAGCAGGTTGAACGGATTGCGGATAAGATTGTCGAGTTTGGGGATAAGGGCGTTGTGCCTGCTGTCTGAATATTATCGAAACTGAAAAACAAGAAAGGCCCCTCCTGAAAAAGTGGCGGGGCCTTTTTATGTCCCCCCCCTAATCAGGCAGGGGAATGATGTCACGCCAACTGCCGGCAAAGATTTGTCCTTCCTGATCCCAGTCAACCAGGGCTACGGTCGATTGAGCTGAACGGAAAGACAACAGCCGCCGCCCGTTTTGAACAGCCACGCTTTCCGCGTCCCGAAAGTCAAGGGTCCGATCGGTTCCGGTGCGATTACAGACCAGCAACGGCAGCCCGGTCGCGCTGCTGCAGCGCTCCCATTCGCCATCGGGACCGTGGAACCCGGGTGCCCAGGCAGCGGAAGAGACCAGAATCTGTGCTCCTTGATCCGCCAGGCTCGCGGCTATGCCAGGAGAAAAGGCGTCGCCACAGATTAGAAGACCGACCTTGGTCTCCCCTGGCACCTCGATGGGTACCGCTTCTGTCCCCGGGCTTGACCAGGACTCCGAGCCTTTGCGCAAGGCGTTGATTTTACGATGACGGCCAACGGAGGTGCCGTTTGCAAGCACGAACAAGGTGTTGAAAAGTTTATCGCTGCCCGCATCCCGCTCGGGATGCGAAAGAAACAGCGTGACGCCCAGTTCAGCGGTCTTCCGGTACAGGCCCGCCCTCCAGGGATCCGGATGCGATGTAATCCAACTGGTACCGATCTGTTCGGCAAAGGTGTAGCCGCAGACGACCAGTTCGGGAGTGATGATCCAGTCAGCGCCTGCAGCCACCGCCAGGTCGATTGCCACTTCGACAAGCCTGCGGTTATGCTCGAGTTCACCCGGTTTTGGGGCCAGATGCAGTATGGCGATACAGGTCATGGTCTTCTTCATCTCAGGATCTCGTTACGAATAGAGGCCAGAACATTTTTCACAACAGCAACCTGAACGGTTCAATCGATTATACCATTACCCCCTTCGCCCTTGCCCACAGCTCTGGATTACCCACCAAAATCGACCTATAACGGGTATTTGCTGAAGTAAATTCCTGGTGTTTCAATAAATATACCTGACCCGTCCCCGACACCGCCACCAAACAATTTACCGTTATTTCTTGCAGGGTTGCTAGATTTTTCAAAAACTAGTAGCATGGAGGTGTAGTAGATTTATCTCAGTGGTTCTAGATAAAAACCGATAGCAATATTTCTCCGGAATGGAGGATAAATAAATGGAAAAATCGAATAGAAAAATATGCGAAATTAGTGACCCTGGCGAACTTCGAGAAGAGATTTTGAGAGACAAAGGCGGCGAATATTCGTGCGTCACCTGCTGCGCGGTTTCTCACGACAAAGTGGATCTCTGCCAACCGGTCAAGACTGAAGATGCAAGAATCTTCTGTGATATAGAAGTATAGGCAACAGAAAAAGGGACAGGCACCATGACCAACAAGGTGCCTGTCCCACCTATCCTTCGTATATTTTCCATTGCCACGAACCCTCGCTTGCGATAGCATCTCCCCCATTTCCAGGACTGCCGGATAATAGCAGCCGGTAACTCGCTCATTTCACACGGCACGACAACGATCGCGCCGTAGCCCGTTTGTAGTTGAATTTCCTGACATGACCAAAGACTCTTGTATCAGCTATCGCCCCATCGGCATCCTGCGATCCCCCTATACCCGGCGCATCGATGCACCCCATCAAAGCACAGTGGTGGAAGGCACCGAAACCGGGGCGCTCGCCACAGCTACCCTGAAACTTGAGGATTGGCTGGACGAGAAAGTCCTTCAAGACCTGGACGGCTTCGAGCGACTTTGGCTCATCTTCGCTTTTCATCGGAGTGAAGGCTGGAAAAGCAGCGTCAAGCCGCCCCGAGGTGGACCGAAGCGAGGCGTTCTGGCCACCCGCTCCCCCCATCGTCCCAATTCCATCGGCCTTTCGGCGGTGGAATTGACCAAGGTCGAAGGCAGGACGCTGCACCTTCGCGGCGTGGATCTCCTTGATGGCACCCCTGTTCTGGATATCAAACCCTACGTGCCCTACGCGGACGCCTTTCCCGACGCCAAAGCCGGCTGGATCGACGATCTGGATGAAAAGCTGGGACGTTATTCCGCGCCAGGACCTCGCAGGTCCAGGGATAGGTAAGAACGCTGCCGTGGCCTACCTTACCGGGAAGTTTTGCCCCAGAACTCCGCACATAAAAAAGAGGCTGCAACTCACACATCGCAGCCCCTGTCGTTATCATTCAATTCCCATCCCGTGCTAATGCCAGCGAATGAAAGGTTCGATTTCGAACTTCTCTTTCTTATATTCCTCCTCTTTATCTCTAGGCCACCAATGAAGAACCTTGAGCCCCTTCTGATCGATGGGATTTGAAGAAAGGGTGGTCTGATCTTTGAGGTCCATCGACTCATAGCGCAATAAAACCGGATTCTCAGGAAATTGCTCGATCTCGATGATGTCGTCCAGATAGATTTCGTCCACCTCATCGAAGGCATGGGTGCCATTACGAATCGCCGTGAGTTTGTCACGCATGGCGCGGACCGCCTCTTCGGCACTGCCTGCGGAAAGCATCATGGTGAAATATCCGTGCTTGGAATGGTTTTCCTCGTCGAAAGTGAAATGTGCCATATATCTCATGGAGAACTCTCCTTTTGAAAAGTCGGTATTTATATGGCCGCAATAGCCATAGATCCATTTTACTCCACCAGGTACTGACAGCGAAAGGAACTGAAGAATCGGGGCTCCATTTTTACGAAATAGGACGGCACAGACCAGGCGTTTGTCAGATCTTGAGACCTGTCCCCGCACCATTTGTTTCCGAAGTCTTATGACGATCGGAGCAGATTCATAAGCAAGACCCCTCCTGAAAAATTGGAGGGGCCTTGCTTGTTATCTTGGAGGCTGGCTATTTTGGGCCTTTTGGGGACACCCCTTGTTTCCCTGGTGGAATATGGCCATTTTCAAGCTGACTGCAACTAACCCTTATCAAAACGGGCGGTTGCTGAAAGAAACGGATTTTTGCTATAGTCGGATTCAATGATATTTAATTTACTTTTTTCAAAAGGAACCCCTTTATGCCCAAAACAAGTTGGATCTGCACTGTCTGCGGCTATGTTTATGTCGGGGAAGAGGTACCCGCTTATTGTCCTGTCTGCGGTGCCGACAAAAGTTTGTTTGAGCCGAAGAAGGAAGGCGTCGACGCACTAGAGCAAGACGCTGCAAACTCCTGGAGCTGTCTGGCCTGTTCCTATCTCCACCAGGGCGACGCTCCGCCGGAAAGCTGTCCTGTATGCGGTTCCATGGCGGACCATTTCGAGCCCGTCGTGTTGGACCAGCCGGCAAAAGAAGATCGCCACTGCACGGATACGATTGTCATCGTTGGCGCCGGCATTTCCGGCATCTCTGCTGCTGAGGCTGCGCGAAGAGCGGTATCGGACGCCAGGATTATCGTGGTGAGCCGGGAAAAGGACCTGCCATATTATCGTCTTAATCTTACCCGCTACCTCGCCGGAGAATTAGCCGAGGGGCAGTTACAGATGCATCCTGCCGCCTGGTACAAAGAGCAGCGAATCGAACTGCTCCTGGACAGCGATGTTAACCGCATCGACGTTGCGGACAAATCCCTTGAAATTGCGGGCAGAGAAAAGCTTTCATACGACAAGTTAATCCTCTCGATGGGGGCTCATTCGTTTATACCGCCTATCGAGGGGAGCAACCTGGGCCAGGTTCAGGGGCTGCGTACCCGGCAGGACGCCAGCAAGATTATGGAAATGGCCCAGCCGAAAAGCAGCTGTGTCGTCATCGGTGGCGGTGTCCTCGGCCTTGAGGCGGCCGCCGCTTTGGCTCAACGGGGTACCAAGGTAACCATTATCGAAGGTTTCGATTGGTTGCTGCCGCGCCAACTTAACCGCAGTGCCGGAGAACTGCTGGCCGGGCACGTCGAAAAACTCGGAGTGCGTCTTATCTGCGGCGGCAAGGTGTCCAGGCTGGAGGGAGGCAGCAGAGTTGAAAAGGTAATCCTCGAGTCGGGTGAGGAACTGGCCGCCGACCTGGTTATTTTCGCTGCCGGGGTCCGTTGCAACAGTGCCCTGGCCCGCCAGGCGCAACTGGAGGTCAACAACGGTATTCTCGTTGACAACAGCCTGCGGACTTCCGATCCGGATATCTTCGCCGTCGGCGATGTGGCGGAACACCAGGGGGTGATTTACGGCACCTGGATGCCGGCCCAGGCGCAGGGCGCCATCGCCGGGCTCAATGCCACAGGAGGCGATGGCCGGTTTTTGGGCATACCGCGCTCCAACAACCTCAAGGTGCTGGATGTTGATCTTTTCAGCATCGGAAAGATTGCTGCCGAGGACGGTAGTTATCAACTTTATGAAATCAATGATGCGGGGAGTTATTATCTTTTCGTTTTCCGCAACGGGCATCTGGTGGGCGCTATATTGCTGGGGGACACCCAACTCTCGGCCCGGGTTAAAGACATCATTGAAAACCAGTCCAGCTGCAGCGAAATCTTGGCAGCTGCCGAAGACGGCGGAGACCTCAGGCAGTTGTTAAGTGAAGAGTCTTAGCCGCTTGCGGTAATACGATCCTCTCCCGGTTTTTTCGGCGAGAAAAAGGGGCCGGTTTGAAATCCGGCCCCTTTATTTTTGCGACGTAGAAATAAGGCGTAAAGGCTTACAGCATCCCCGAGTCCACCCCTCTCATTATCGCCTCATCCCCCCCCTGCATGATGGTTCCAAGTACTGTCATCTTTTTGTTCTGAACTTCTTGGGTAGCTGGCAGGGGATTTCATTATTTCGACACGTAATATGGATTAGCAGCCAATCTTACTTTGTCGATGAGTTCTTTTTTGTATATTTTGACTGCCGGTTTTCCCCAGACATTATTTACTTTCATCCAAATTATTTTCGCCAAAATTCCTGAATCCACTCCAAGATCTCTAATAAGTATTTCATGTTCTTCATTTTGTACTATGTTGGCACTGTCAAGGTTTTTCATTTCATAAGCTTCGATCAGATTAGACTCTACCTGATCCATGCAAGCTTCCGTATTCTCGTAATCACATACTATTTCAAAAAAAATCTGGAAATTTTCATTTTCATAATAATCGTACCTCGGTGATGATATCGGGACACCACCGAAGGTTGTTACATCAGTTGGTTTGAAATAGGATGACACCATGGTTCTTGATTGTTTAAAAATTTCTTCTGCATCGCTATCAAGGCATGGCCCTTTGACGCAAGTCATCTGGAGATTTGGCGGCAGCCCAAAGTCGTTAAACTCAAATGACTTTGTCTCAGGGGCGATATTTTGGTCCGACAGTTTTTCTGCATGAACAGAACTCGAAATAAGAATCAGGCATAAGATCAAAAAAGCACTCGTTCTTTTCATACGTCCCCCATGTTCGAGCTTAACCAGCCAACCGAGTCGTATCTGAGGCCAAAAGGCCGACATGGTGCCAGACTCAAAAGGCCACCAACATTTTATGTTAGGCAAAGCACATATTAAATTGTCTCCAATACTGCTTTTTCTGGTTAGTTTTGTCAAATTATATTGAACATATGAACCGTATAAGCTTTCCAGAGATTTTGACTATCCGGCATGATAGATAAGTGCTATGAATTAGGGCGTGCAGAACCCGGTTCCTGTAACTGTCCCACTGACAAGATTCGGCTATTGAACGTTTAAACGCTCTTTTTAGTGATGCCTGCGGCTTACCCGGGAAAACGACCATGAATCTGAAACAGCTTGAGGTGTTTATCGCCGTGGCCGAAAGCGGCAGTTTTTCACGCGCCGCGGAAGTCACTTTTCTGACCCAGTCGACGGTCAGTCAGCACATCTCCTCCCTGGAAAAAGAGTTTGACCTGAAGTTGCTGGACCGGACCGGGAAAGGGGCTTTTCTCACCGAGGCGGGCAAGCTGCTGCTGGAGCATGCGCGCCGGGTGGTGGCGGAAGCCAAAAAAATTCCCCTGGCCTTGAACCGTTTTCGCGGACTGGAAGACGTTGTACTGAAAATCGGCGGCAGCAATATCCCCGCCTGCTATATGATCCCGCACTGCGTTCCGTCCTTTCAAAAGGAACATCCCGGGGTGGTGATTTCCCTTATCCAGGGGGACAGCCGGGAAACTCTGGACCGGCTCAACAACGAAGAGGTGGAGTTTTCCCTGGTCGGTACCAGCTTTCCCGATAAGGGACTTGCCTTTGCCCCCCTCACCCTGGACAGAATCTCCCTGGTAGTGCCTGCGGGACATCCCTGGAGCGAAAAGGAGTTTATCTTTCCGGAAGAGCTGATCGGAGAATCCTTTATCTTTCGGGAGACGGGATCGGGAACGGATCGAACCCTGCGCGAGCAACTGGTTAAAACGGGATTCGACCCGCAACAGCTGAAAACATCCATGGTCCTCGGCAGCAACGAAGCGGTGAAACAGGCGGTCCTGCACGGTGCCGGGGTTTCCTTTCTGTCCGAACTGTCGGTGAAAGAGGAGTGCGAGCGTGGTGAAATGTGCATGGTCGACGTCCGGGGATTGGAGATCTGCCGCCACATTTATCTGGCAACCCGAAAAGCTCGGGAACTGGCTCCGGCCGCCAAGGCCTTTATCGACCAACTTGTCAAACGTTTTGAACCGGCGAAGTGATTGCCGGCTCGCACTGCTCCCCTGCCTCCGGCCTGAGAATCCGTTTATAAAACAAGCAATTGCATCAAACGACCTGATCGAGTATCATGCTGCCCCAGTGTCAATACTCCATGGAGATCCTCATCTGAAATTGCTCCCTCCCGGTTGCTAACAGCATACTCCTTGTGAGATAAGGCAGTAATGCGGTCGTGATGCCCCCATAGCAAGCGGCGGCCAATATTGATCACATCATCATCCAACAGCCGCTCAAGGAAAAAGAACGCATGTCCCTTCTGAATATAGTCATCGACGGTCAAACGACTCAAATACCTGTTGGCGGAACAATTCTCGATGCCGCCAGACAGCTGAAAATAGACATTCCGACCCTGTGCCACCTGGAGATGGAAGAACAGCTCAACCAACAGACCGCCGCCTGCCGGGTCTGCGTGGTGGAAGTGGAAGGACGGCGCAACCTGGCACCGGCCTGCGCCACCCCGGTCACCGATGGCATGGTCGTCCAAACCGACACCCGGCGGGTTCACCAGGCGCGCCGCACGGTGGTCGACCTGATGCTCTCCGACCACCCCATCGACTGTTTGACCTGCGAGCAGGCCGGCGCCTGCAAGCTGCAGGACCTCTGCTACCGCTACGAGCTGGAGCAGACCTCCTTCCCCGGCGAACGCAACGACTTCGAGCTGGACGACAGCAACCCGTTCTACAGCCGCAACCTCAACAAATGCATCGGCTGCCGCCGTTGCGTCAGCGTTTGCCAGCGCTTTCAACAGGTCGAGGCTATCGACTTCGGATCGCGCGGTTTCAACACCCATCCTGCAGTGCCCTTCGACGGCGGCATGGCCGATTCGGAGTGCGTTTCCTGCGGCAATTGCGTCTCGCTCTGCCCGACCGGCGCCCTGTTGCCCAACAGCCGGGAAAAATTCCGCAGTTGGGAAGTCTCCAAAGTTAAAACCACCTGTTCCTATTGCGGGGTCGGCTGCGAAATGAACCTGCTGGTCAAGGACAACAAAGTGGTCGATGCCGAGCCGGTCTTCGGCCCGGCCAACAAGGGTCTGCTGTGCGTCAAGGGCAAGTTCGGCTTCAACTTCATCAACCACCCGGACCGCCTGAGCAAACCGCTGATCAGAAAAGACGGCCAATTCGTCGAGTCAAGCTGGGACGAAGCACTCGACCTGGTGGCAGGCAGGCTCCGGGAAATCAAGCAGCAGCACGGCGCCGACGCCCTGGCCGGGCTGGCCTCGGCCCGGGTTACCAACGAAGAGAACTACCTGTTTCAGAAGATGGTTCGCGCCGCCTTCGGCACCAACAACGTCGATCACTGCGCCCGGCTCTGCCATGCCTCGACGGTCGCCGGTCTGGCCACCACCCTGGGCAGCGGCGCCATGACCAACAGCATCGACGAGACGGCGGGGACCGAGGTCTTTTTCATCACCGGCTCCAACACCACCGAGACCCACCCGGTGATCGGCGCCCGCATCCGCCAGGCCAAAGCCCGCGGCGCCAAGGTCATCGTCGCCGAACCGCGCCGCATCGATCTCGCCAAGGATGCCGACGTCTTTTTGCAGATCACCCCGGGCACCAACGTTGCCCTCTACAACGGCCTGATGAACGTCATCATCGAAGAGGGCCTGCAGGATGAAGCCTTCATCGCAGAGCGTACCGAAAACTACGCCGAGCTGGTCGAAGTCATTCGCAACTACCCTCCGGAAAAGGTCGCCGAGATCTGCGGCATCGACGCCGAACAGCTGAAAGAAGCGGCGCGCCTCTACGCCAAAGCCGGCACGGCCGCCATCTACTATTCCATGGGCGTCACCCAGCACAGTACCGGCACCAGCGGCGTCATGGGCATCAGCAACCTGGCCCTGTTGACCGGCAACGTCGGCAAGGAATCGTGCGGCGTCAATCCCCTGCGCGGACAGAACAACGTTCAGGGCGCCTGCGACATGGGCTGCCTCCCGGGAGACCTGCCCGGCTACCAGAAGGTTGCCAATCCCGAGGTCCGGGCCAAGTTCTCCGAGGCCTGGGGCGTGGAATTGTCCGACAGGCCGGGCCACACGGTGACCGAAATCATTCCCATGGCCGGCCGCGATGAAATCAAGGGACTGTACATCATGGGCGAAAATCCCATGCTCTCCGATCCCGACCAGAAGCACGTCCAGCAGGCGCTGGAGACCCTCGACTTTCTGGTGGTTCAGGATATTTTCCTCACCGAAACGGCTCAATTGGCCGACGTGGTGCTGCCCGCCGCCTCCTTCGCCGAGAAGGACGGCTGCTTCACCAACACCGAGCGCCGGGTGCAGCGGGTGCGCAAAGCCATCGAGCCGGTCGGCGAGGCCAGGGCCGACTGGCAGATCCTGACGGAGGTCATGAACCGGTTCGGCTATGAGCAGAGCTATGATAATGCCGGCGAGATTCAGGATGAAATCGCTGCCCTGACCCCTTCCTACGGCGGCATCAACTATGCGCGGCTGGAAAAGGAAACCCTGCAGTGGCCCTGCCCGAGCGAGGACCATCCCGGCACCAAATTCCTGCACCGGGACAAGTGTGCCCGGGGTCTCGGCCTGTTCAAGCCCTGGGAGTTCCAGCCCAGCGCCGAACTGCCCTGCGGCGACTATCCGCTGATCCTGACCACCGGCCGCATCCTCTACCACTACCACACCAAGACCATGACCGGTAAAGTCGACGGTCTGAACAAACTGTTCCCCGGCTCCTTCGTCGAGATTCATCCGGAAACCGCCCAAAAGCTCGGCATCGAGGACGGTGAGAAGGTTTCTGTCGCGACCCGCCGCGGCCGGATCGAAGCAGAGGCCAAGCTGACCGGCAAGCTCAAGGAGAACGTGATCTTCATGCCGTTCCATTTCGCCGACGGCCCGGCCAACGCCCTGACCAACCCGGTGCTCGATCCGATCGCCAAGATCCCGGAACTTAAATCCTGTGCGGCCAGTGTGGCGAAGCTTCACACGCCATAACGGCAGAGCAGAACGGTGCGGGGAAGGTGATTTTTCCACTGACTCTGTGGTATAAATACGGAACTATCTACTAAAAAGTGATTTCCCCAATGTGCCTTAGCTGTGCCTCCTGAAATCTTCTCACCGCAGAGGACGGAGAGTACGCAGAGGAAACCAGGGGGCTTCACAGGGTTG
>NPIE01000905.1_pt1 | contig 38196 bp, 17 predicted proteins | sample 8637661 | NCBI WGS metagenome assembly NPIE01 (sample SAMN07420842, study PRJNA396082) | bioreactor metagenome | isolation source: sample BA12 brine-fed electro-methanogenic bioreactor BA | place: Japan: Kochi | collected 2016-12-09 | reverse complement strand
GTCCTCGCTGGCGACGACGACCCTCGGCGTGCGGCGCATCTCGTTGATGCGCGTCATAATGACGCCCAGGTTTTGCGCCTGGATGGCCCTCTGGGTCTCCGGGCTGGCCTCGGCCAATACCCCCGACTCATCCAGCAGGGTGCGGATGGCGTAGAGCACCTCGCCCCAGACGGTGGCCTCATCAATCACCTTGTTCATAATGCCGCTGACGATGCTGGCGGCTTCGGGCTGGGCCGGGTCTACGATGACTTCAATCGCACTGGGCGTGTAGGCTTCGATATCGCGGCTGAAGCCGGCGGGGATGACGATGGCCGCCGAAACGGCCCCCTCTGCCACCCGCGCTTCGGCAGCCGCCACCGTGCCGAGCGTCTCTACCGCGAGCACGTTGATCTCATTCAGCGCTAGGGTGATCTCTTCACCAAAGATGCCTTCGTCCAGGTTGACCACTGCAACGTTCACCAGCACCGAGGGGGCCTCATCGCCGCCCGCAAACTGGAGGTTGATGGAGCCATAGAGCGTGCCAAAGAGCAGCGGCAGGAGGAAGAGGATCACGAGCGAGCCGCGATCACGGACGATCAATTGGATTTCTTTCCAGGCGACGGATAGGGTGTGCTTGATCATGGGGTCTCCTCCTACTCGAAGCTGAAGCGCCACAGGCCGATGGCGAAAAAGAGCGCCGTGAAGCCCAGCAACGCGCCGATTTCGGTGGTTACGCTGGCGAATCCCAGCCCCCGGATAAGCAGGTTCTCGAAGGCGCGGTTGGCCCAATAGTGCGGCACGATGCGGGGCAACGTCCCCAGGAACTGCTCCAGGATGAAGAGGGGCACGAAGCTGCCGCCCAGAACGCCGGCGCCCCACAGGATCAGGCTGCCCAGCCCGCCGATCTGGCTCTCGGTGCGGGCGAGGGCGGCGATGGTGATGCCCAGCGCGCTGGAGCAGAGGGCGATGGCGACCGCCACCAGCAGCACGGCGCCGGGCGCGCTGCCCAGCGAGAGGGGCTGCAAGCCCATCAATCGCAATCCTACCAACCCGAAAGCGAAGATCACGGCTGTTTGAACGAGGGCCGTGAAAAAGTTGGGCAGCGTCTTGCCCGCCAGGAGCGCGGCCTTGCTCAGCGGCGCGGCGAGCAGCCGCCGGAAGGAGCCGAGCTTCTTCTCCTCGTAGATGGAGTGGGCGGTGGTCTGCGCGGTGAGGAAGACGAAGAGCACGGTGAAGGCGGGCACGGCCAGCTGTACGGCGTCGGGGAATTCGTCGGCTTCGCGCTCGGCGATGCGGGGCACGCGCTGCGTCACGGCGATCAGCGGTTGCACGCGGGCGCGCTCGAATTGGCTTCGCGCCTGGGCGATCATGCGCTCGGCGGAGAAGACCTCGCTCGTCTCTGGATTCGCTGCCTGCATGGCTCCCATCTGCTGCAAGCTGGCGACGATCTGGTATTCGAGCGAGAGGTCTTGCGCCACGCCTTCGAGCACCAGCCGCACCGCCTCGGTGCGTTCCACGTCGGCTTCGGGATGATTGATCAGGCGCACCGTCGCCTGCCGCCCGCTTTCCAGGTCAGCGCCGAAGTTGGCGGGCAGGGTGAGCACCCGGCCCAGCTGGCGCTCCTGTAGTTGCCTCTCGGCTTCCGCCGCGTCGTACAGCTCCACGCGTATGCCGCCGGCGGCTTCCACATCATCCATAAAGCGTTGCGCCAGCGCGCTGCCGTCGAGATCCACCACGGCCAGCGGGATGCGGGTATCCTCTTCCCCCGCGCTCCCGATGGCTCCCAGCGCCCCGCTGAAGACCACGATGAAGACCAGGGGCAGCAGGAAGAGCTGGAAGAGCGTCCCCTTCTCTTTACTCAGGAGCAACAGATCCTTGATGGCGATATTCAAAGCACCCATAGCATCCCCCTACTCGCGCAGCTTCTTGCCCGTGAGGTGGAGGAAGACGCTCTCCAGGTTCGGCTCAAGAATATCGAGGGAGACGAGCGGCAGATCCTGCTCATTAAGCCAGCCGATCACGTTGACCAGCGCCTGCCGGTTGTGCTCGGCAACCACCTTGATCACCACATTCTCCTCACGGGCCGGAGCCAGTTCGTCCTCACCGGGGGCCGCCGCTTCTGCCAGCGCGGCCTCCCGCACCGCCGGCAACGCTGCCAGCTGCGCCAGCTGGCCGTCGTCCAGGCGCGGCAAGCCCAGGTAGATCACGCCGCCGCCGAGCATGGCGATGAGGTTCTTGATGGTATCCAGCGCGATGATGCGCCCCTCATCAATAATGGCGACGCGGTTGCACAGGAGCTCGACCTCTTCCATGTAGTGGCTGGTGTAGATGATGCTCATGCCGCGCTCGCGGTTGAGCCGCTGCACGCTCTCGAAGATGTGGTTGCGGCTTTGCGGATCCACGCCTACCGTCGGCTCGTCGAGGAAGAGCAGGCGCGGCTGATGCACCAGCCCGGCGGCGATGTTGACGCGCCGCTTCATGCCGCCGGAGAAGGTCTGCACCGCCTGGTCGGCGCGCTCGGTGAGGGAGACGATGCGCAGCACATCCTCCACGCGCTCGCGCAGGGCTTTGCCGCGCAGGCCGTAGATCCGCCCGAAGAAATCGAGATTGGCGCGCGCGCTGAGGGTGGGGTAGAGCGCCAAATCCTGGGGCACCAGGCCGTTGAGCCGCTTGGCCTGCTCCATCTGCGTGCGGATGTCGTACCCGCCGATAAGCGCCGTGCCCGAAGTGGCGGGCAGCACGCCGGTGAGCATCGAGATGGCCGTGGTCTTGCCCGCGCCGTTGGGGCCAAGCAGCCCGAAGACCTCCCCCTCCTCGACGGCGAAGCTCACGCTTTTGACCGCCTCGAAGTCGCCGTACTTCTTGCTCAGTTGTTGAACGTCCAGAATTGCTGTCATCAGGCCTCCTGAGAAAATCTGTAAATCAAAAAATCTCAAATTCGATATTGACCACCGACCACCGACGACAGACCACGATTTCCCAAAAGTCGTCCGTTGTCCGTCGTCTGTGGTCAAAAGTGCGAGTAAACCTCTTTCAAAGCAGTTTTTGCCGTGCGGGTGGCAACTTGGGTTATGATAGCACTATACCGCATTTGCGCGCGGGGAGGATGGCCCAAAGGTCACAACTGGGGTCACATTGGGAAGCATGACGTCACACGACAATTTTGGATTTATGATTTGGGATTTTGGAGCTACCGACGTGCTGACTGAGGACTAACCGACTACCTGACTACCTGACCACCCAACTACCTTACAGCAGCCCCAATTCCCGTGCTTTGAGGGCCGCCTGGGTGCGATCGCGCACGTCGAGCTTGTTGAAGATGCTGGTCAGATGATTTTTGACCGTGCCCTCGGCGATGAAGAGCGCGGCGGCGATCTCCTTGTTGCTGGCGCCCTGCGCCACCCAGCGCAGCACCTCCAGCTCCCGATCGGAGAGCGGCTCGACGAGCTCGGCGAACATCGGCTCCCGGCCCGCCAGCCGAGTGAACTCCGCCACCACTTTCGCCGCCACCGAGGGTTGCAGGAAGGATTCGCCACGCGCGGCGGCGCGCACCGCCTCGAAGAGCTTGGCGGACCCGGCATCCTTGAGCAGATAGCCCAGCGCGCCGGCCCGCAGGCCCTCGAAGATGTCTTCATCATCATCGAAGGTGGTGAGGACGATGACGCGCACTTCGGGATGGCCGGCGCGCAAGCGGCGGGTGGCCGCGACGCCATCGAGCACGGGCATCCGCAGATCCATCAGCACCACGTCCGGGCGGGCGGTGGGACAGAGGCGCAGGGCCTCCTCGCCGTGCGCCGCCTCGCCCACCACCTCGAAATCGGATTGGGTGGCGAGCAGCGTTCGCAGCCCCTCGCGGAACATGGCCTGATCGTCTACCAGCAGAATGCGAATACGGCTCATGGGGGGCTCTCCTGTAGTGTGATGTCTAGCGCAAAGCCCGCGCCCGGCGCAGAGCTGATCTCCAACACGCCGCCGAGCAACTGCACCCGCTCCCGCAGCCCCACGAGGCCGAAGCCCCCCGCGTGCTCCGCGCTGCCGATGCCGTCATCCTCCACGCGCAGATGGACGCTGTCGGCGGCGTAGGTCAGCGTTACCAAGGCGCGCTGCGCCTGAGCGTGCTTGCGCACGTTCGTCAGCGCCTCTTGCGCAGCGCGATAGAGCGCCAGCTCGAATGCGGGCGGCAGGGGGCGCGGCGCGCCTGTAATCGTGCAGGCTGCCGTGATGCCGGAAGCGCGAAAATCCTCCACCAGCGTTTCGAGCAACAACGGCAGGGATTTACCTTCCAACGGCGAGGCTCGCAGCGCGGCCACAGAACGCCGTACCTCCTGCAAGCCCTCCTTGGTGAGCGCCTGTGCCCGCTCCAGAACGCCGGACAGCTGCTCTGGACTGTCCACCTGCACAGCCCGGGCCGCCTCCAGCTGTATGTTGATGGCGGTAAGGTAGTGGCCGAGACTGTCGTGAATCTCGCGAGCCAGCCGGTTGCGTTCTTTAGCCGTCGCCAGCTCCTCCACCTGCACCGCATACCGTGCCAGTTCCTCGTGCGCGCTCTGCAGATCGCGAGCCAGCCGCTCCACCTCCGTCCGCGCCCGCGATTCGTTCAGAGTCACCTGCGTGAAGATGACGACGAAAACCACGCCCGGCGAGAAAGACAGTGCCGCGCTCACCCCTGCCTGCCAGCCATTGGGGATTCCAATCAGGACCCCGAAGAGCATCAACACCGCGCCACAGACCGCGACAATCCCCCAGCGCCTCAATAGCACGGCACTGTGGCTGATCAGGGGTAGCCAGAGCAGCCAGAGGGCCCCCTCCAGCTCACCCAGCAGCAAAATGCCGGTGCTCAGAGCCAGCTGGAACACGAAATAGAGGGCCCTGATCTTGAGGGACGATGAGAAGATATAAACGTTGAACACATAGGTCCCCACCCCAACGTAGAGCAGCCCCAGGCCCAGCAGGAGCGTCAATTCGGAAGGAGCAAAAGCCAACCCGGGCTGGACAAGAAGGGAGATGTAGGCTGCCACAACGACGACAATAAACGCCCAATCGGTGGCCTGGAAACCGCTCCGCGAGTGAGAAGCGCGCTCAGTGCTAGCAACCATCCCCGCTGCTGGGTCAGATAACTGCATCCTGTACCACCTCCTGTGTCAACCGCAAGTCGCGCGTTTCCCCACCTCGCCCGCTAGCGAGCACGAGCATGATATAGCATTTCGCCCGTCTGTCCACTGGCCGGGCGGATTTCCCGCAGACAAAATCAGGCGGGACACGAAGCCCGGAGGAACTCTTCCTTGTCAGGGAGCCCCTCTTTCACGGCAATCCACTCGCCATCCCGCAACGCCTGGTAAGCCCGAAATCCACACGGCACCCCCTGGGCCTCAAGAAGATTTGCGCGATCCATCAGGTGGAAATGCAGGTGGGGCGCCGTGGAGTTGCCGGAATGCCCGACTTCTGCCAGCAGCTGCCCCCTTCGCACCTTCTCCCCCGGATGGACTTGCAAGGAGCCACAACGGGCGTGAGCTAGCAAAGCGTAGACCTCTGCCCCGTGCAGCTTGAGAATCAGATAGTTACCCAGCGCCACGCGCAGATCGGAGTTCTGCTCCGGACTGAAGGTCAGGGCGTTCTTGAGCACCACGGCCATATCAGTCAGAAGGTGTGCCCGCTTCCGCTCCCCCCAACCATCCTCCGCCTTCACCACCTCCCCATCAAAGGGGGCATAGATGGGTTCGGACCAACCGTAACAATCCTCGAGCTTCACCCCGAACAGGTAATAACGCAGGGCCGAGGGCCGGAAGAACTTCAGCCCATCGCTCCCCGGTTCAATGCGCATGAAATCGTAGGCGTACCGCTGTCCCAGCTGATCGGTCCCATGGCTGGGCACCTGCGCTGCCGGTGTGTGAACAGCAACCCACTCGCCGCGCAGAGGAAAGTCCACAAAAACAGTCTCTCGCTCTTCATTCATCACTCTGAGTGCTCCAGTGTTCACGTTACCGCCATCCGGTTGAAGCGGATCACGCCCCAAACGAAGAACAGGAGCGCAAAGCCGCTCAGTATCCCCAATTCGAGCCCGAGCGCCTGTACGCCGACGCCCTGCGCCAAAATGCGGGTGTAGGCGCGCATGGCCCAGGTGGTCGGGAAGACTTGCACCACCTGTTGATAGAAGGGGGGGGTCACCTCCAGAGGCCACCAAGCCCCTCCGATCGCCGCAAGAAACATCGCCAGTCCGGTGGTCGCGCTGCCCGCCTGCCCCGGCGTCTTGACCAGGGTCGCCAGCAGGAGGCCCAATCCGGTCACCGCGAGGGCAAAAGCCAGCGAGACGGCAATCACGGCCCACCAATCCTGGCCCCAGGAGACGTTGAAGAGCCATACCCCGCTCAAGAACAGCAGGGCCATCTGCAAGAGCCCCAGGAGCAAACGCGCCATCACTTTGCCGCTGAGGATGGTGGCCCGCGCCGTGGGCATCACCACCAGGCGCTGGAGGGTGCCGTTGACCCGTTCGTTGACCAGCACCGCCGAGGTCGCCAGCAGGGTGATCTGCACCCAGGTAACGAGCTGCCCGGCAGAGGCCTGCTGGGTATTGGTCGCCAACGCCTCATCAGAGACGTAGGAGGCCCAGGCCGTCTCGGTTACCACGGGGGGCTGCTCCAACACGCCGATCACCTCCACCAGCAGCTGGACAGTGAAAGCATCCTGAGCAGCGGCAGTGGGAAAGGAGGCGTGGGGCGCCAGCTCCTCGGTCCCCGCGCGGGCGACGACGCCCGCCCCCCCAAACTGCCGCAGCGCCGCATCGACGGCCTGCTGGACGGCGACGTTGCGGTTGTCGGTCCCATCCACCTGCAAAAGCAGCGTTGGCGAGCCACCGCGCAACACCTCTGCCGCGAAATCTTCGGGGATGACCAGTCCAAAACCTTCGGGAGGCAGCGTCGCTGCGGGCCGCAGTTCCAGCCGGTTGGTCTCCAGTGCGGCGACGAAGAGGTCAACGAGCGTTCCGGTGTCGTTGAACACCGCCGCCACCGGAACGCTGATCTCGGAGGGCGTCTCGGCGCCCCCCATCATCCCGCTCAAGCCCGCCGAGACGGTGGCGGTGAAGACCAACGGCAGCACCAGAAAGAAGATCAAGGCGGAGGGGCGGGAAAACTCCCGCAGAAAGTCCGCTCTGACGATAGCTATCAAGTTACGCATAGAGTCTCCCTCACACAAACTGACGCCGGAAACCAAAAACGGCGACGAGGTAGTAGCCACCGGTAAGCAGCAGCAGCCAGCCCCACAGGGGCCACAGTTGCGAGAACCCTGCCCCCGCCTGGATACGGGTAAAGAGCTCCAGCCCCCAGCCGTTGGGAAAAGCCAGACTCACGCTCTGCACCCAGGCCGGTAAATTCATCCGGGGCAGGAAATTGCCGGAGAGGGCGGAAGCCCCCAGCACCAACGTCGTCCCCAACGCGCCTGCCTGTGCCTCGTTCCGCGCCCAGGCCGCGATAACGGCCCCGAGGCCCGTCGCACTGATCACCAGCAGCACGAGAGAAAGCAGGACTGCGAAAGGCTCTCCCCAATCCGCCCCGGTCAGGGACGTCGCGCCCCACAATACCAGGACCTGCAATAAGCCGCTGAGGGCTACCCCTGCCATCTTGCCCACCAGGATCAGGGGAGCCGGGGTGGGAGAGACCAACAGCCGGGACAGGGTCCCCTCCTGGCGCTCGGAGAGCAGGGTCCGGCCCCCACCGGTGGCGGCGAACATCAGGAAGAGGATCGCCATGCTGGGCGCGAAGTAGTTGAGCCAATCGAAGGCTCGCCCCGTCAGCGAGACGACCTCGAGCTGCGGCTGTGCGCCTGCCGCTTCCATGGCCTCCATCCGTGCCTCGAGCTGCGCGCCGAAGGCCATCATCCCGGCAGCGTCGTCAGGTGCCAGCGCCCCCGCCGCGACCAGCTCCGCCAGCACCAGGCGCACGCCCTGGGCCGTCATGGTCGCGCGCTCCACGAAACTGACCACGATGGAACGCACCACCGACGAGCCGATGGGCCGCAGGGGAGAGGCGTAGACCTCCACCACCGCCGGGGCCGCGTCGGCAACCACCCCAGCCCCCATGACCCGCTCGGTGAAGTTCTCCGGGAGGGTGATCAGCGCCACGGCAGCGTCGGCTTCAACCGCAGCTCGGGCCATCGCCTCGTCGGTGACCGGAGCAGCCTCGACCATGCCCGCCACCCCCTCCGATTCGAGGGCCGGCAAAAGGTATCCCCCCAGCCCCCCCGCGTCCCGGTTGGAGACCCAGACGGGCAGGGCCGTGATGGTGACCTCTCCCCCGCCAAAGGCCGCCGAAACGGCCAACGTCAAGGCCAGGGGCACCACGATCATCAGCACCACCCCTCCCACGTCACGATAAGCGACACGCACCTCTTTGAGAATCAAGGTGAATAGTTTTCTCATATGTATCTTCGCTCCCTTTTCGATGGCCTGCGGCGACTCAGTCCCGCAGTGCGCGCCCTGTCAGATGCAGGAATACGCTCTCCAGGTTGGGCTCACGAATCTCGATGGTGCGCACGCTCAGCCCCAGCCCGGCAGCGATACTGATGACCGCTGGCAGGGCGGCCTCCGCCGCCGTCACGTTGATCACCACCTCACCATCAAGGGCGCTGGCCTCCGTCACGGTGTCCACGGCCTGGAGCTGCCGGACGAACTCTTCGCTCCCCGGCCCCAACTCCGTCCCCAGCTTGAGGATGAGGGTCTCGTGCTGACCGACCAGCTCCGTCAATTCCGCCAGCGTTCCCACTGCGATGAGCTTGCCACTATCGATGATGCCGATCCGGTGGCTGAGCTCCTGCGCTTCCTCCATATAGTGCGTGGTGTAGAGGACGCTCACCCCCTGCTGATTCAGCTCCTTGACCCAGTCCAGAATATATCGCCGGCTCTGCGGATCAATGGCTACCGTGGGCTCGTCCAGCATCACCAGGGGCGGATTGCCCAGGAGGCCGATGGCCAGGTTGAGCCGGCGCTTCATCCCCCCCGAAAACGTTCCCACGCGATCTCTGGCCCGCTCGCTCAGTCCGGTGAGCTCCAACTTCTCTTCGATCTCGTGGATCAGGGTCTGGCCGTGCAGATTCCGAATTTCGCCCCAAAAACGCAGATTTTCGTAGGCGGAAAGATCGTTGTAGATCGCCACCTCCTGGGGCACCACGCCGATGCTCTTCCGCACTTCCATAGGTTGGGCGACAACATCGTAGCCGTCGACCACGGCCTTCCCGGAGGTGGGCTTGATCAGCGTGCTCAGTATAGAAAGCGCGGTGGTCTTTCCCGCCCCGTTGGGTCCCAGCAGACTGAAGATTTCACCCTCCTGGACTGAAAATGAGATCCCGTCCACGGCGTTGGCACCGTCGGGCGTATACCGTTTGACCAGCTCGGTCACTTCAACTAAAGCCATATCCTTATCGCTCCTCGTGTAAAATGGTCAGGTAGGGACGCCTCGCCGAGACATCCGCGCTCTTTCTTCAAAAATAGTAAGGGGACCAGAACTCTTTGCCTACAGCCCCTGGGCTTCCTCAGCCTCCATCTGCCGGCGGAGGCTGAGCGGGCGCATGTCCGTCCACACCTCTTCGATGTGGTTTAGACACTCGTCCTTAGGCCCTCTGAAGCCGGCATCCCGCCAGCCCAGAGGCAATTGCCGCTCTTCGGGCCAGATAGAGTACTGTTCCTCATGATTGACCACCACGATGTACATCATCTCTGCTGCTTGTTCTTCCATCTCACCAGCTCTCCTTCAGAAAATCTACAAATCACAAATCGACAAATGGCGAATGCAGACCGTTGCCCTACTCATAGGCCAGGGTTTCCCGCACGCTCAGGCGCACCGCTCGCTGCGCCGGGAAGTAAGTGGAGAAAGCTGCAAGCGCGACCACGACCCCCAGCCAGATCAACACACCGCGCCCCGAAAAGCGATAGGTCAGGGGAATGTTGAAGAACTGCATCCCGACCGCATCGCTGAGCCACCGCCCCACCAGGACCGCCGCCGGGACGCTGAGCGCCCAGCTGATCAGGCCGATGAACACCCCTTCGACCATGAAGATCTGCAACACGGCCCCGTCGGAGGCGCCCACCGCCCGCATGACGCCGATCTCCCGGGTGCGCTCCAAGACGTTGAGGCTCATGGTGCCGGCGAGGCCCAGTCCGCCCACCCCGCCCATCAACACCGCCATGATCAACAGGAGGGTCACGATCACGTTGAAGAGGAAAGCGTTCCGCGCCTCCTCTCCCTTCGCCGTCGTTCTGGCTCCCACCCGCAGCCCTCGGCTTTCGAAATGCTGCTCCAGCGCACGGGCGATGTTCAGTTGCGATTCCGCATCGTGGGCCTCGGTAACCACCTGGATGCTGCTTGCCTTGCCCGCCTCACGGCTCACCTGCGCAAAGTGCTCGTAATTCACGTAGACCAGCGGGCTGGGCGCCACCGTCTGGACCACGCCCACGATCTCCCACGTCTCCTCCCGTCCATCGAAGACCAACACCAACGTCTCTCCCACCTTCAGATCGCCCTCCTCGGTCCAGAGGTGGTTGTTGATAACGATCTGATGGGTGTCGCCGGGCCGCAGCCAGCGTCCGGTGACCAACTGTGGCCGCAACATCTGGCTCCCCGCCGGCGGGGCAACGACGAAGATACTCCCGCTTTCGACCCCATCGGGGCGCAACCGATAGACGTGCTTCGTGCCCCAGCTTTCCACGCCCACGACGCCGGGCACCTGCCGGGCACCCTGCTCCAGACGTTCGATCCGGTGGGGCCGCAGAAACTGCACCTGCACATCGAACTGCCAGTATTGCTGCGCCTCGGCCAGGGTGGCATCCAGCGAGCTGCGCACGCTCACCACCGCCACAAAGACACAGCCGGCCACGATTAGGGTCAGCAACGTAAGCCAGAGGCGCGCCTTCCGCCGAAAGGTGTTGCGGATGGAGAGCAACAGGGGCCGAGGCAGGCCCTGCAAGCGCTCCACCAGCCCATCGAACCAGCCGCTGCCGAGACCTTCCTCGCCGACGCCATAGGAGGCGATGGCCTCCCGCACGGTCAAGCGGGCCCCGTTGAGCACCGGGACGAAGGCCGCCGCCACGGGGACAAGCAGCCCAACCAAGATCTCCAGGGCCAGCACCCGGGGCGGAAGGCTGAAGTCCCCCACCCGGAAGTTGATGAAGTAAGCGGTGATGTTGATGGCGTGCCGTGCTACGAAGACCGCCAGCGGAACGGCGATGGTCAACGCCAGCAGCCCGAAGATCACGACCATGCTGAGATACATCTTGAGAATGTCGGAGGACTGCGCGCCCACCGCCTTCATCACACCGATCTGCCGCACGTGCTGCGAGAGCAGCGCCGCGATCGTGTTGATGACCAGGAAGGCGGCCAGGAAGAGGGCGAAGCCACCCAACACACCCAGAATGGTCGCGATGGCCCGGAACTGGGCATCGAGAGGTAGCTGGCCCGGCTCAGGAGTCTCTACCCGCACTACTGTGTAGCCACTCCGCTCCACCCGCTCGCGGATGCGGCTGGCCCGGGCGTTGAGTTGCACCGCGTCGTAGGGGTCGCCCGTGACCAGCAGGTGGAGCTCGTTGTAATCGTCGGCGACGCCCAACCAGGGCAGGGTGGCAAAGGTCACGTACCCGTAGGCCTGCCCGGCGAAGGTCGCCGGAACGCGCGAGAAGTCGTAACAGAGGCCCGCCAGAGGGATCTCGCGCAGCTTCCCCGTGGGCGTCTCCACCACAATCCGGTCGTGTTGCGCCACCCGCCGCCCCAGCCCCAGGTCGGCCATGAGCAGCGAGGTGCGCTCCAGCAGCAGGGCGCGCTCCGGCGGCGGCCAGACAGCCGGCTGGGGCCAGGCGAGGGGATCGGGATCGAAGACCGTCTCCGGCAGCACCTTGTTGATGCGAATGTCCTCGTAATCGGGGATGGCGAAGATCTGGAGCGGGTACCACTCATCGTCGTCCATGCGCCGGAACTTGACGGTGAAGCTGCGCCGTCCCTCGGCCTCGCGCACCCCTTCCCAGCGTCGAACGGCGGTGACGAAAGCCTCGTCAAAGCCCTCCTCGGTGTAGAGGATGAGCTGCGCCGGATTGACGGCGGCGTAGCTTGCCCGCAGATCCTCATCGATAAGATGGCGCATGTGCGTCACCGTCCCCACGGCAAAGACGCCCACCGCAATCGAAAGGACGACCAGCAGGGTGCGGGATTTGTTCACCCAGAGGTCCCGCAACACCTTGCGCCAGCGGGGACTAAGCATGGAGCTGCGTCTCCGGTTGCTCAGAAGGCTTCCCCACAATCTCGCCATCGCGCAAGCGCAGGGTGCGCGTCACCCGTCCCGCCAGCTCCCGATCGTGGGTCACCATCAGAATGGTCTTGCCCGCCGCGACCAGGTCCAGGAAGAGCGCGAAAACCGCATCGGCGGTCCTGGTATCGAGGTTGCCGGTAGGTTCGTCGGCCACGAGCAGGGGCGGATCGTTGGCCAGCGCCCGGGCGATAGCCACCCGCTGCTGTTGCCCGCCGGAGAGGGCCGCCGGCAGCTTCCGCGCCTGATCCGCCATCTCCACCTGCTCCAGCAACATCAGGGCTCGCTCCCGGCGCTCCCGACGCGTGTAGAGGTTGCAGAAGTCCATGGGCAGCATCACGTTCTCGATCACGGTCAGCGTGGGCAAGAGCTGGAAGAACTGAAACACCACTCCGACGGTGTGCCCCCGCCAGACGGCGATCTGGTTCTCGCGAAGGTCGCTGACCTGCACGTCCTGGACCCACACCGCGCCCTTCGTGGGCCGGTCGATGCCCGTGATCATGTTAATGAGCGTCGATTTGCCGCATCCCGACTTCCCCACCACGGCCAGGAACTCGCCCGCCCGCACCGTCAGATCGATCCCCTTGAGCGCCAGGAAGCCCCCCGCCGCCGTCTTGTATTCCTTCTCCACACCCTCCAGCCGAATCAGAACCTCAGGGAGCGATTGCTCTTTTTTCTTGCGCTTACCCATCTCCACGCTCCCATACCTGAGAAGAAATCTCCAGGGGACGGCCCTCCCGGACCAGCCGCTCCAACAGCGCGACCGCCACCTCCGGCCCCGGCAGCCCCGCCATCTCCCCTGCCAGCCGCCGGGCGCCGGCCCGATACTCGGGCGCTTCCAGCACGGCAGCCACCGCTTCCAACACACTCTCCGCCGTCAGCACGGGAACCTCGCCCGGTCGAAAGTGTTCGGGGAAGAGACCCGGCTCGCGCAATAGCACCCGCCCCACCCCGAGATCGAGACAGCGCCGCGCGTGCAGGGGATGGTGGGCCGAGATGGGGATCACCACCACCGGCAGGCCCTGCGCCAACGCCGCTAACGTCGTGTTGAAGCCCCCGTGGGTGATGACCGCATCACAGTGGGGCAGCAGTGCGGCCTGGGGGATGTAACGTTCCACATGGACCTGCTCGGGCAGTGGGCCCCACCGTTGCGGATCCAGCCCCTGTCCCACCGTCACGATCACGTTGATGGGCAGAGAAGCCAGCCCGGCGAGAATCTTCCCGAAGATCTCCACCGCCCGGTTGAAGACCGTCCCCAGCGTCACGTAGACCGTCGGGCGCTCCGGCAGATCCGCAACCCACTCCGGGAGCGCCGCCGTGCCCCCCTCGGCGAAGAAGATCGGGCGCACGGGATGCGCCGTCGCCGGCACGGAGAAGTCCGGAAATTGGTAGCTCGGCGGGAGATAGGAGAGGTGCAGATAGCGCGTGAGCATCTCCAGCGCCGGATAAGGGGGCAGGCCATAGGCGCTGCGCAGGTAGGCCAGCCGGGGCTCCATCCCCAGCTTACTCAAGTGCTGGGGAATGAAGAACTCGATCCCCACGGCAGCATGGGGCAACGAGAGCGCCTCGGCAGCCACGCATCCACCATATTCGAAGTGCTCCCGCACAATCAGATCGGGCTGCCATCCCGGAGCCAGCTCCAGCAGATCGTAGGCCATCTGATGGGCTGCGTCATCGAGGAAGATGTCCGAAATCAGCCGGGAGCGCGCGTCGGGCGCCAGCCCCCGGGCCTCGGGGAAAGTCTGCTCCACCTGCGATTCCAACCAATCCACGCCGGCAGCGAAGGCCGAAAAGCCGGCAGCCTCTACCCGAGCGATAAACGAGGCCGCACAGGCGAAGGCCACCGTGTGCCCCGCCTCCTCCAGCGCCCGCGCCAGGGGGAGCATGGGATGCAGATGGCCCAGGCCCGGCTGCGTCGTCATCAGAACTTTCATGCGTCAACCTCTCTCTCCGGAAATCGAAGAACTACGCCCTTCCCCATCACAACATCCCCCGGCTGAGCTGCTGCAACGTCCCCAGAAACAGCGGCGCCATGCTCTGAAGATAAAAATGGCCGCCGGGGAACATCCGCACCGAGAACGCCCCCCGCGTCTGCTCTCCCCACGGCTCCAGCTGTGAGCGAGGCAGAGGTAGATCGTTCAGCCCACCCAAAGCGACGACGGGGATATCAAAAGGCGGTCCGGCGCGATACTCGTAGGTGTCGAGCACCTCGAAGTCCGCACGGAGGGTGGGGAGAATCAGCTCCAGAAGCTCCGGATGCTCCAGCACCGCGGGCGGCGTTCCACCCAGCCGCCGGATCTTCTCCGCCAGCTGGGAATCGGAAAGCAGATGGTGGGTCCGGTCGGGATTGGGGAGCTGGGGCGCCCGGTGGGAGGAGACCCAGAGGGCGCCGGGCAACGGACTCCCCGCCGCCCGCAATCCACGCGCCAGCTCGAAGGCGATCAGGGCCCCCATGCTGTGCCCAAAGAAGACCATCGGGCGGTCGAAGTAGGGCACCAGCCCGGTCACCAGCGCGGAGACCAAAGCCTCCATCCGGCGCAGGGGCGGCTCCTGGAGCCGCAGTCCGTGTCCGGGCAGCTCCACCGCGCACACCTCGACCGCCGGCGGCAGCGCCGCCTGCCAGTCACGGTAGAGCACCGCGCTTCCGCCGGCGCAGGGGAAACAGAAAAGCCGTAGATCTACCTCCACACGCGCTTGATAATAGGGTAACCAACCCTTCACTGTCATCGAATCACCTGCCTTCGCCAACCCGTACCCGTTGGAAGCCACCATAGGCGGCGGCGAGGAGAACGCTCAATTCCGCAACACTCAACAGCACCAAACTCGGTCCATCCAGGACGGAAGCCAGCCCCAGCCAGACGTAGGGCAACGCCGCGTTCACACCGATCAGTAGCAGCGCGAGGAACGAGACACCCCGCCGGTCCAGATCCTGGCCCCATCGGAAACCCACGCCGCCCAACAATAACAGCAAACAGAGGTACCAGGGCCAGAACCAGAGCGCGGGGGGTTCCCACGCCGACCCGGTGCCCACTACATCGGCCAGCTGCGCGGCAGCAAGGGCCGAAATCCGCTGGGTCGTCCAGCGGGCGGCCCCGCCCCCTCCTTCGAACCCATGAAGGAGTAAGGAGACGCCATACCCCAGGCCGGCACCGATCTTGACCAACATCTGTACCAACATCAGAAAAGCCAGGGATGCCCCCGCCCAGACGGACGAGGGGAAAAGTGACCACGCCATCCGCCCGGTCCGCTCCGGCGCCCCCTCGCCCACAGAGACGGGCAGGGCCGCCAGCGTGGTGCGCATGGCCTGAGCCAGTTCCTCCACGTAGGGCGTTTCCAGCAACACCTCGTGATGACCGGGGACCTCGTGAACCCCCACCGGCTGGGTGACGTAGCGGGACCAGCCCCACGTGGGATCGTGATAATCGGGATGGCCCGCGTCCAACTGCCGGGGGCCCGGGTCCCGGGCGCGGTACATGGTGAGCCGGCCCGCGTAGCGCCCCGGTCGATACCGATCCGCCGCCTCGACGTTCGTCACGTGCAGGGCTACCTGCCGCGCGATCACCGCCAACGCCCGCTCGGAGAGCCCCACCCCGGCAGCCTGGACCTGCTCCAGCAGTTGTGAGAGCTGGGCATCCGGCGGCAGCGCCGCCACCGCCTCCCAATCCACCGTCACCTGTCGGTGCTGGGTGCGCTCGACCCAGGTCACGACCGCCTCCAATAACGCCCGCCGGAAGCCCTCGGGCGTGTACCCCGGCGCCGGCACGTCGATCAAGCCTAGGAAGGCAACCTCCTCACCGGCAGCCTGCAACACACACGCCATCTCGAAGGCCACTACCCCGCCGAAGGACCACCCACCGAGGTAGTACGGTCCCGTGGGCTGCACCTCACGCACGGCTCTCAGGTAATGCCGCGCCATCTCTATCACGCTCGTCAGCGGGGGGGTGTCGTCGTCCATCCCCAACGCCTCCAGGCCGTAGACGGGACGGGTACTCCCCAGCCTGCGGGCCAGGGGAAGATAACAGAGCACGTTGCCCCCCGCCGGATGGACGAGGAAGAGGGGCGGCAGCTCCCCTCCCCCCTGAATCTTGAGGAGATTGGAGCCGCGCCGGGTGGCGAAATGGCGTCGCAGCTGGCGGACGGCGTGTCCCAGCATCAGCGAGGCGTCCGCCAGGGCCGCGCGGGAACGCACCAGAAGCGCCGGGACTACTGCGCGCCCCTCCCTGGCCGGCGCCAGCGTTTCGCACCCCACCGCCAGCGCCGCCAACTCCTCCTGATAGCCCTGGGCCAGCGCTGTGACGGTCGTCGGCGCGTGCACCGCCGGGCAGTAGCGCCACTCCCATCGCATCCGGCCCTCCACCACCAGGCCGCTCACCTCGATGAGATACTCGCGCTGATTCTCCCCCCCCTGCGTGGGGCCCGGCGAGAGCTTCGATAGCCCAAAGAGCTCCAGCCCCGCCAGCCCGGGATCGTACTGCCCCAGGTAGTTGAAGGAGAGTTCGGCAGCGGGCAGCGAACGCAATGCCCCCCCCACCTCCTCCGGGGCCAGATAGCGCAACAACCCATAGCCGATGCCCCGCTGCGGCACGGCGGTGAGCTGCGTCTGGACGGCTCGCAGCGTCTCTTCGAAGTTGACCTTCGCTTCCAGCTCCAGCACCAGCGGATAGACCACCGTGAACCAGCCCACCGTCCGCGAGACGTCGAGCTCGGCGAAGAGGTCCTCCCGCCCGTGCCCCTCCAGATCGATGAGGAAACGGCGTTCGCCCGTCCACTGCGCCAAGGCTCGCGCCAGGGCTGTAAGCAGCAGCGCCTCGATGGGCACGCCGTAAGCGGCTGGCGCCTCCTGCAACAGCACCCGGGTCGCCTCCGCATCCAGACTGATCGCGGCAGTCTCCGCCTCTGCCACCGTGTTCGCGGCACGCCCGTCGGGACGATCCAGCGGCAGCGCCGCCGGGGGCCGCCGCAGCCGCTTCAGCCAGTAGTCCGCCTCCCTCCGCAGCGCTGGCGAGTCGGCGTGCTCCTGAAGGCGCTCGGCCCACTGCTTGAAGGAGGTCGTCTTGAAGGGCAGCTGGACCGACTCCCCGCGCTGGGCCTGCTGGCAGGCCAATTCCAGATCCTCGACCAGAATGCGCCAGGAGAGCCCATCCACGGCCAGATGGTGAACGACGATGAGCAACCAGCCGGGAACCCCATCAGGGCCGCCCGTGAAGTAGACCATCCGCGCGATCTCCCCTTCCAGGTCGAGGCTCGCCTGGACCGCGGTAGCGTGCGTCGTCAGCGCCGCCTCCTGTTCCTCCGGCGGCAGCGCCGCCAGATCCACCACCGCGAAGGGCAGCTCAGCAGCAGGGGGGGCGTTAACCTGACGCACCCTCCCTGCCTCCCGGTGATAGCGCAAGCGTAGCGCGTCGTGCTGCACCAGGAGGGCCTGTACCGCCTGCGCCACCACCTCCTCGGGCAACGCCTCGCGCACCTCCAACAGTAGCGCCTGATTCCAGTGGTGGGGTGCGGCGAACTCCCGCTCGAAGAAGAGGCGCTGGATGGGCGTCAGCGGCACCGGGCCGGTGACCGCCCCCTGCTCGGCTTCGATCTCCCCCACGTCCTCGGCCACCGTCGCCAGCTCCGCCACCGTCTGATGCTCCAGGAATTGGCGCGGCGTGAGCTTCAGTCCCACCCGGTTGGCCTGCGCGATGATCTGCATGCTGACGAGCGAGTCGCCCCCCAGTTCGAAGAAACTGTCGTGAATGCCCACCTGCTCCACGCCCAGCACCCGCGCCCAGATAGCCGCCAGCAGCGCCTCTCGGGAAGTGGTGGGAGCGACAAAGGGCCGGGCCGCCTCGCGCATCCGCTCCGGTTCCGGCAAGGCCTGGCGATCCACCTTGCCCGAGGGCAGCAGGGGCAGAGCCTCCAGCAGTGTGAAGGCGCCGGGGGTCATGTAGTCGGGCAGCTGGCGGCTCACCCAATCCCGCAGGGCTGGCAGGGCCGGCTGCGCCCCGGCGACCGGCACGACGTAGGCTGCCAGCAGCGTCGCGTCACCACGCTGTTGCGCCACCACCACCGCCTCCTGCACCTCGGGCGCCGCCTCCAGCACCGCCTCGATCTCGCCCAGCTCGATGCGGTAGCCCCGCACCTTCACCTGCGCATCCCGCCGCCCCAGGAAGAGCACCTGCCCCTCCGCCGTGAAGCGTGCCAGATCCCCCGTGCGGTATAGCCGACCACCGGGCTCTCCTCCCAGAGAGTCGGGGACAAAGCGCTCCGCCGTCAGCCCGGGATGCCCCAGGTAGCCCCGCGCCACCGCCGGGCCCCCGAGGTAGAGTTCGCCCACCGTGCCCAAAGGCACCGGCTCCCCATGGACATCAAGAATGTAGACCCGCGTGTGCGCCAGGGGACGCCCGATGGGCATCGGTGCCTTCGGGTCCACAATGCGCTCTCCCTCATCGCAGTAGAGGTTGTCGATGGTGCCCTCGGTCACCCCGTAAGAGTTCACCACCTGCGTCTCCGGCCCACAGAGCCGGCGCAGCCGCGCGTACTCACGCCCGTACCAGACATCCGCCCCCACGATCACCAGGCGCATGAAGTCGAGCCGCTGTCCCGTCTCCTCCAGGTAATCCAGCAATCCCCGGATGACCACGGGGACGAACTCGGCGCTATCCACCTCTTCCCGCACCAACAGCGCGTAGAGCTGGGCGGGGTCCAACAGCAGCTCCCGGGGAGAGAGTACCAACCGTCCGCCGAAGCAGAGCGCGCGGATCCAATCTTCGGTGAAGACGTCGAAGGCGAAGCTCGCCATCTGCAAGAAGCAGCGCTTTTCGTTCAGACGATAAGCTTCGGCCCAGGCCTCGACCCCCTGCCGCAACCCACGCTGGGTCAGCAGCGTGCCCTTGGGGCGCCCTGTGGAGCCGGAGGTGTAGATGACGTAGGCCAGGCTCTCTTCGGGGATGAGCACGGGCGGCGGTCGGTCTGCCGTCGCTCCCTCTGCTGTCGGGAACCCCTCGTCCAGATAGAGGAGGGAAGCGGGCGTCTCCGGCAGCACTGGGGCCAGCGCCGTCGTCGTCAACACCACCGAGGGGCAGGCGTCCTCCAGCATGAAGGCCACCCGCTCGGGGGGATAATCCACAGCGAGGGGTAGATACGCCCCGCCGGCCTTAAGCACGCCCAGCACGGCGACGAGCAGCGCGGGGGAGCGCTCCAGGAAGATGCCCACCAGCGTATCCGGCCCCACGCCCGCAGCGTGCAGCGCCCAGGCCAGCCGATTGGCCCGCACGTTCAACTCGCCGTAGGTCAGCACCGCTTCCTTCCAGAGGACGGCCACCGCCTCGGGCGCCGCCTGCGCCTGCGCGGCGAAGCGCTCGTGGACCAGAGCACCGCTGGCCGGTCGCTTCCCCCCGGCCCACGGCCCCGTCAACAGCCGCCGCTCCTCCTCCAGCAGCAGCGGCCAGGTACTCAGGCGGGCCCCCAGCAGCGAGGGCAGCGCCGCCACCAGCGCCTGAAAGCGGGCGACGAGGCGTTCAACCGTCTCCCGCCTGAAGAGCTCCGTGCTGTACTCCAACGTCCCCGAAAGCCCCGTCTCCGTCTCCATCAGGGCCAGGGTCAGATCGAACTCCGAGCTCTCCACCGGAATCTCCACGGGCGCGATGGTCAGCTCGGCGACGTCCAGCGCGGCCCGGGGGGCATTCTGCAACATGAACATCACCTGGAAGAGAGGGTTACGCCCCAGATCACGGTGGGGATGCACCGCCTCGACGACCAGTTCGAAGGGGACGTGCTGATGGGCGTAAGCCTCCAGCGTCAGCTCCCGCACCCGGACCAGGAGCTCCCGCAGGGTCGGATCGCCCGCGAGGTCGGCGCGCAGCACCAGGGTGTTGACGAAGAAGCCGATCAGCGGCTCCAGCTCCACCCGCTGGCGATTGGCGAGAGTGGTTCCCACGAGGATGTCCGTCTGCCCCGAGAGGCGCGCAAGAAGCCCGTCGAAAGCTGCCAACAGCAGCATGAAGAGGGTGACGCCCTCCTGCGAGGCCAACGCCCGCAGGCCCTCGACCACCCCTGCGGGCACGGCAAAGTGCAGCTCTCCCCCCTTGTAGCCGGGTTGGGTGGGCCGGGGGAAATCGAGAGGCAGCATCAACAGTTCTGGCGCACCTGCCAGCTGTTGCCGCCAGTAGTCCAGTGCCCTCTCCAGGGGCTCCCCCCGCAGCCAGCTCCGCTGCCACGCGGCGAAATCGACGTACTGGATGGGCAGCTCCGGCAGCGGAAGCGATGGTTCCTCCGCCAGGGCACGGTAAGCAGCGATCAGCTCCTGCACCAGCACCCCCATCGACCAGCCATCGGCGATGATGTGATGCAGCGTGAGCAGCAGTACGTGCTCCGCCTCCCCCAGGCGGAAAAGACGCCCGCGAAGCAAGGGGCCGGTGCCCAGATCGAAGGGGGTTCGAGCTTCGGCCAGCAGTCGCGCTTGCAACATCTCCTCCCGCCTCTCGGCACCCGTCAAATCCTCCACAGGCAACGTCAGCGCCGCCACGGAGACCACCCGTTGCTGGGGCCGGCCCTCCGCAGCGTGGAAGGTGGTCCGCAGGCCGGCCTGCCGGGCGACGAGGGTGTTGAGCGCCCCCTCCAACAGCTGCGGCTCCAGCGCTCCGGTCAGACGCACGGCAGCAGGCAGATTGTACATCCCTGTCTCCGGCAGGAGCTGCTCCAGGTACCAGAGCCGCTGCTGGGCAAAGGAGAGAGGCTGGGGAACGCCGGTATCCACGCGAGGGATGGGCGGCAGCTCCACGCCGACGGCTTTCTGACGCGCCGTGCGGACCTGGGCCGCCAGCTCGCGCAGCACCGGCGCTTCGAAGAGGGCCCGCAGCGGCAGTTGGACGCCCAGCTCCGCCGCCATCCGCGAGATGGCCTGCGTCGCCAGCAGCGAGTGCCCGCCCAGCGCGAAGAAGTCCGCCTCACGCCCCACCCGCTCCACACCCAGCAACTGCTCCCAGATGCCCGCCAGCAGCGCCTCCTCCGGCGTCGCCGGCGGCACGTACTCCTCCTCGGTCTCCCACACCGGCGCCGGCAGCGCCCCCCGATCCACCTTCCCGTTGGGCGTCAGCGGCAGCGCCTCCAGCACCATCACCCCCGCCGGCACCAGGTAGCCGGGCAGCCGTGCCCCCAGCGCCTCCCGCAGCGCGCCGCTCGTCACCGTAGCTCCGGGCTCCGGCACCACGTAACCCATCAGCTGCCCCGCCCTTGCCACCGCCGCCGCCTCGCGCACCCCCGCCTCCGCCCGCAGCGCCGCCTCCACCTCGCCCAGCTCCACCCGGAAGCCCCGCACCTTCACCTGATCATCCAGGCGTCCCAGAAACTCCAGCTGCCCGTCGGGCCGCCAGCGCACCCGGTCCCCCGTCCGGTAGAGACGCGCGCCCGCCTTCCCCGAGAAGGGGTCGGGCACGAAGCGCGCGGCGGTCAGGCCGGGACGTCCGTGATAGCCCCAGGCCAGCCCTACCCCGCCCACGTAGAGCTCTCCCGGTACCCCCACGGGCACCAGCCGGCCCCGCGCGTCGAGTACATAGACCCGCTGGTTCGCCAGCGGGCGCCCGATGGGCGGTGGCCCTTCCGCCTCCGTCACCTCGGCGTAGGTGGCACAGACCGTCACCTCTGTGGGACCGTAGCCGTTGTAGAAGCGACGCCCCGGCGCCCACCGCGCCACCAGCTCCGCCGGGCAGGCCTCTCCCGCCGAGGTAAGCGTCTGCAACGCCGGCAGCTCGGCATCAGGTAGGGCCGTCAACATCGAGGGCGGCACGACGAGATGGGTGATGGCGTGTTCCCGCAGATACGCCAGGAACTCCGGCCCGGGCCGGAGCGTCTCCACCGGCGCCAGATAGAGCGTCGCCCCGTGGAGCAGCGCCGGGAAGAGCTCCACCACCGCCGCGTCGAAACTGGGCGAAGCGAACTGCAACAGCCGATCCCCCGGGGCCACGGCCCACGGCGCATGTGGAGCCCGGCATAGATTGACCACGCCCCGGTGGGGAATCAGCACGCCCTTGGGGCGTCCCGTCGAGCCGGAGGTGTAGATCACGTAGGCCAGATCCTCCGGGCTCAGCGCGGGAGCCGGCGCTTCTTCCCCGGCGAACTCTGTCGCCGCCCCGGAGAGCCAGAGCACCTCCGCGCCCGCGACTCCTGCCGGATCGAGCCCCGCCTCGCCCACCACCCACCGCGCGCCGCTGTCTTCCAACATGTAGGCCAGCCGTGCCGGGGGATAGGCGGGGTCCAGGGGGAGATAGGCGCCCCCAGCCTTGAGGATGCCCAGCAGCCCGACGACCAGCGCCGGGGTCCGGCCTGTATACAGCCCTACGATGTCACCTCGCTCCACCCCCGCCTTTTGCAGCGCGTGGGCCAACCCGTTGGCCCGCGCCTCCAGCGCGGCGTAGGAGAGCGTCCCGCCCTCCCAGACGAGGGCGAGCGCAGCGGGTCGCTCGGCGACCTGCGCAGCGAAGAGCGCGGGCAGGGGCGCGGGCCCCGGCAACGGCGCGGGCGCCCGCCCCCAGGCCAACAGCGTCTCCCGCTCTGCGGCGGAGAGGAGGGGCAACGCCCCCAGTGAACGCTCGGGATGAGCCAACGCCCCGGCGAGCAGGGTCTCGAAGAGCCCCAGCCACCGCTCCGCCGTCTCCGCCGTGAAGAGGGCCGTGTTGTACTCCAAAGCCACCCGCACCTCTTCCCCCAACTCCGTAACCGAAAGGGTCAGATCGTACTTGGCGATCCCGCCGTGAAGATCCAGCCCTTCCACGCCCAACCCGGCGATGGGGGCCACCTGCAAGGGTGTGTTCTGATACGCAAACACCACCTGGAAGATGGGCGGGTGGCTCAGGCGGCGCTCGGGATGCAGGGCCTCCACCAGCCGCTCAAAGGGCAGCTCCTGATGCTCGTAGGCCGCCAGCGTCGTCTCCCGCACCCGCTCCAGGAGCTGGTCGAAGGTAGGATCGCCCGAGAGATCGATCCGCAGCGCCAGTGTGTTGACGAAGAAACCGATGAGCGCTTCGAGCTCAGCCCGCTGCCGGTTAGCGATGGGAGTCCCCACCACCACGTCCACCTCGCCCGTGAGCCGGTGCAGCAGGGCGAAGAAAGCTGCCAGCAGCGTCATGAAGCGCGTCGTCTCCCCGGCACGGCTCAGCCTATCCACCTGCTCGATCAGGGCGGGCGGCAGGAAGCGCAAGACTTTGGCCCCCTCGTGGGTGTGCAACGGCGGTCGGGAATGGTCAGTGGGCAGGGCGAGCAGGGTAGGAGCGCCATCCAGCTGCGCTTGCCAGTAGTCCAGCTGGCGCTCCAACAGCGCCAGCTGCTCCGGCGCCCGCTGCCAGAGGACGAAATCCACGTATTGAATGTCGAGCGCGGACGGGGGCGCCCCCTGATCGTAGTAGGCCCAACAGTGGGCCGTCAGCTCCCGGATCAATACACCGACGGACCACCCGTCGGAGATGATGTGGTGGAGGGTGAGCAGCAGCACCCGTTCGTCCTCCGCCACGCGCAGCAACCGCGCGCGCAACAGCGGCCCCTGAGCCAGATCGAAAGGACGGCGGGCCTCCTCCTGAGCCTCTTCCAGCACCGCTGCCTCCCGCGCCGCCTCGGGCAGCGCACGCAGATCGACGACGGGCAGCGGCACGGGTGCCGGAGGGTGCACGATCTGGAAGGGCTCTCCCTCGATGCCCAAGAAGGTGGTGCGCAGCGCCTCGTGGCGGCGGACGATGGCGTCCAGGCTCCACTGCAACGCCTCGTCGTCCATCGGCCCGGTGAAGCGTACCGCCGCCGGCACGTTGTAGAGCGGCGAATGGGGCTCCAGCTGCTCCAGAAACCAGAGGCGCTGCTGAGCGAAGGAGAGGGGATAGGCATTGTAATCCCGCCCCTGCTCCTTTAGGCGCGCAGCCAGCCGCCGGCGCTGCTCCGGCTTCAACTTTTCGATGAGTGCGTAGAGATCGGACATGGTCACCTATTCCGCCGTGCCCGGAGCGGCAAGGTCCGCTCCGGGTCTACGGCCCTGCAAACTGCTTCTCAAGAGCACGAGTTACGCCTGCTCGGCCTGCCGCTCCCCCATCACGGTGGCCAGATAGGCCGCCAGCAAGGAGATCACCCAGTCGGCAATCAGCCAGGGCAGGGTGAAACTCATATCGGTGGACTGGGCCGTGATCACGACAGAGTGGACGAGCTTGCCCAGGACCGCTGCCGCCAGCGCGTTGGGCAGAGGAGCCGCCACCTTGGCGGCGATCACCCGGCCCCGCCAGAAGACGATGGCCCCCGTCACCAGGAGCATCGCGATCAGGAAGGGCACCGACGCCCCGAAGTTCCCCACCAGCTCCTCGATAAGGGCGGCATCGCCCCGCGACTGAAAGCCGACGATGAGGGCATACACAAAGGTAGCGACCAGATTGATGACGAGCGGCAGGGCAAAGATGAGAATGGCCGAAATGACGATCTCTTTCCAGTTGAAGCGTGATTCTTCCATCGTTGTTTCCTCCATAGCTAGATTCTTGTGAGAATGGGTTGCGAAAGGGTTCCACCAACGCCGGGACTCCGTGGCGAGCGCCGGCTCCGAGAGCACTGGCGCCGCCTCCCGCGCCTGTTCCAAAGACACTTGCAGTGCCCGGGCCAAGGAACGCACGTGCGGCTCCTCGACCACGGCTTCGTGATGACCGGAGATGGTGTGCTTCACGACGGGCCGGTCGGTGTATCGCTGCCAGCCCCAATCGGGCTCCGCGAAATTCGGATGTTCCACCTCCATCCGGCGGGGACCGATCTCAGCAGCGCGGAAGAGCGTCAACGCGCCCGAATAGGGCTCCGGCTCGTAGCGCTGCTGCGCCTCCATATTGGCCCGGTGCACGGTCACCTGACGGCGAATGGAAGCGATCTCCCGCTCCGGCAGCCAGAGCCCGGCCTCGCGCGCACGTTCGAAGATGGAGTCCAACCGCTCTGCCGGCGCGATGCGGCGCAGCTCCTCGGTGCTGATGCCCAGCTTGCGCAGATGGTGCCCCTCCAACCAGGCGATGACCGCCTCGACGAGGACCACGTCGAAATCGGGGGGCAGATAGCCCGGCGTGCCCGTATCGATCAGCCCGACGAAGGCCACCGCCTGCCCCCCGGCCCGCAACTGCCGGGCCATCTCGAAGGCCAGCAGCCCACCGAAGGACCACCCCGCCAGATAGTAGGGGCCCTCCGGCTGGACGGAGCGCACCGCAGCCAGCTGGGCCTGGGCCAGTTCCTCGATGCGGGGCAGCGGAGGACGTTTGTTGTGCAATCCGGGTGCCTCAAGACCGTACACCGGCTGCTCCCGTCCCATATGGCGGGCCAGGGCCACGTAGCAGAGCACGTGCCCCCCGGCGGGATGGAGCAGAAAGAGCGGGGGCAGCGACCCGGAGCGTTGCAGCGCCACCAGCTGACCACCGGCGCCGCGCCGCCGTAGCCATAGCCCCAGATTTGCCGGGAGCAGCGCGAGGCCACTGGCCCGCCGCTGCACCCAGCTCAGCGTCCGCGCCGGCAGCGGGGGACGGGACGCCCGCTCCCGGCAGTGGACGGCCAGCTGTCCCAGCGCCCGGCTATGCCTCCGCGCCAGAAACGCCACCGTCTCCGCGGTATAGGCACGGGCCGGATAACGCCACGAAATCCGCAAACACCCCTCGACCACCGCTGCCGTGATCTCGAAGAAGACCCCGCGCTCCGCCCGGGGATCCTGGGAGGCGCCTGCCGGTGCGTCCGTCAGGGCGAAGTACTCCAGCCCGGCGGCGCTCAGATCCGCCTGCCCCAGGTAGTTGAGGCGCACGGATGGCGCTCCGGCCTCGGCCAGCGCCGCGCGCGTCTTGGTGTCACCCAGATAGCGCAAGACCCCGTAACCCAGCCCGCCCTCCGGCAGGTCGCGGCGGGCGGCACGCACGGCCCTCAGTATCCTCGCCGGCGACCGGCGGCGCGACAGCGTGAAGCAGAGCGGATAGAGGGCGGTGAACCAGCCCACCGTGCGCGTCAGATTGAGGTCGGCAACGCCGCTCTCCCGCCCGTGCCCCTCCAGCTCCACCCACATACGCCGTGATCCCGTCCATTCGGCGAAGGTCTGTCCCCATGCCGCCAACAGGGCATCCTCCACCCGCGCGGCGGGATAGGCGACGGGCAAAGCGTGGAGTAGTAACGCCGTCTCCTCCGCCGTCAACGTCTCCTCCAGCTGGCCGGCCTCCGCCACGGTATTCTGCTGCAAACCTCCGGGATGGTCCACCGGCAAGGCAGGGATGGGACGTCGCAAGGCTTCGCGCCAGTACTCCAGCGCATCGCGCAGCTCCGGCGTGTCCGCCAGCTCCAGGAGATGCTCGGCCCACGTCTTGAAGGCGGTAGTCTTCCGGGGCAAGCGCACCTCCCGCCCCGCCGCCAGCTGGCGGCAGGCCGTCTCCAGATCCTCCAGCAGCACCCGCCAGGAGAAAGCGTCCACAATCAAATGGTGCGCCACGAGGAGCAACCGGGCGGGTCGCCGCCCCCCCAGATCGAAGTAGACGACGCGCAGCAACGGCCCCTGCTCCAGATCGAGGCTCGTCTGGACCCTATCGCACGCGGCTTCGAAGGTTGCCGTCAGCGTCGCTTCAGGCACAGCGGAGAGATCCTCGACGGTGAAGTCCGGCCCTTGCTCCGGCCCCCAGATCGCCTGCTGCCACCCCTCTATCTCGGAATAAGCGTAATGCATCCGCAGCGCGTCGTGATGGTGCCAGAGAGCGTCCACGGCCTGACGAAGCAGTGCCAGGGGCAGCGGCTGGCGCAGCTCCAACAGCAACGCCTGATTCCAATGCTCGGGATGAGGCGGCGGCTGCTCCAGGAAACGCCGCTGGATGGGCGTGAGCGGCACCGGCCCGGTGATCGCCGCCTGCTCCGCCTGGATGACGATGCTCTGCTCGCAGACCTGGGCCAGTTCGGCCACCGACTGGTGTTCGAGGAACTGCCGGGGCGTCAGATGCAGCCCGGCGCTTCCCGCCTGGGCGATGATCTGCAAGCTCAGCAGTGAATCGCCGCCCAGCTCGAAGAAGTTGTCGTGGATGCCCACCCGCTCCACCCCCAGCAGCGCTGCCCAGATCTCCGCCAGCGCAGCCTCGACGGGAGTACGCGGTGCCGCGTAATCCCCCTGCACCGCTGGTTGTTCCGGTGCGGGGAGAGCGCGGCGATCCACCTTGCCGGTAGGGGTGAGGGGCCACACCCCGACGACCACGAAGGTTGCCGGCACCAGGTACGCCGGCAGCCGGAGGCGCAGGTATTGGCGCAACTCCCGGGCTGCGGGTGACGACCCGGCTGCCGGCAGGACGTAGGCGACCAGGCGCCCCTCCTCCGCCGCGCCGCCGTGCATCACGACGAGTGCCTCCGCCACCGCCGGATGGGCCACCAGCGCGGCCTCAATCTCCCCCGGCTCGATGCGGTAGCCGTGGAGCTTCACTTGATCGTCGAAGCGTCCCAGAAAGAGCAACCGCCCATCGGGCAGGGACTTCACCCGGTCGCCGGTGCGATAGAGGCGCGCCCCCGGCTCCCCGGATAAGGGATCGGGCACAAAGCGCTCTGCCGTCAGCCCCGGACGGTCCAGGTAGCCCCGCGCCACCCCCACGCCGCCGATCAACAGCTCGCCCGGCACGCCCGGCGGGACGGGTTGCAGCCAGCGGTCGACCACGTAGACGCGGGTGTTGGCAATGGGAAGCCCCAGCGTGACCCCATCCGCCCCCAACCGCGCCACCGTCGCGTTGGCCGTAGTTTCGGTGGGGCCGTACAGATTCCAGATCTCCACAGAGGGGAAGTGCCGCCGCGTGCGGGCCACCAGAGCCGGAGAGAGCGCCTCCCCCCCCAGCAGCACCCGCCTGAGCGAAGCCCCGGGCGCCGGAGCCTCTCCCGCTTCAAGGGCGGATAGCAGCGTCTGCCAGAGAGCCGGCACACAATTGAAGGCCGTTTCCGGCTGGGAGCCCAGCAGCCGGAGCAGCGCGACGGGCGTCGGCGCAGACGCGGGCAGCCAGACGGCTTCCCCCCGGAGCAACGGAGCACAGAGCTGTTTGAGTGACGCGTCGAAGGTCGGTGCTGTGATCGCCGGCAGCCGCATCCCGGCGGGAAGCAAGGTCCGATTGACCCAGGCCAGATAGGCGCTGAGGCTACGGTGGGAGATCACCACCCCCTTGGGGCGTCCCGTCGAACCTGAGGTGTAGATGACGTAGGCCGCGTTCTCGGGAAGCAGCGCCACGGCAGGCGGGGAGGACGCTCGGGCGGCGATGGTCTCGGCGTCAGCATCCAGGCGGACGAAGGGCGCGGCGAGCTCCGGCAGGCGCCCGGCCAGCGCCGCCGCCGTCACCAGCGCGGTGACCCGCGCTTCCTCCAGCAGATAGCGCTGCCGGGCCGGTGGATCGGTGGTGCCGACGGGCACGTAGACGCCCCCCGCCAGGAGCACACCAAGGAGCGCCACGAGGAGGTCAGGGCCCGGCTCCAGGCAGACGCCCACCCGGCGCTCCGGCCCGACACCGAGCGCACGCAAGTGATGGGCCAGCCGGGCGGCACGTGCCGCCAGCTCGGCGTAGGTCAGCTGTACCGTCCCCTGGATCACGGCAGGGGCCTGGGGCGTGCGCTCCACCTGTTCCCAAAAGCGCTGCGGGAAGAGCAGCACGGGGAGCTCCACGGCGGTCGCGTTGCGGCGGACCATAGCCTCGCGTTCGGCAGCGGAAAGAAGATCGATACCGGTCACGGGGAGCTCGGGCGCCGCCACCACCTCGTCCAACAGCGTGCGGTAGTGTTCCAGGAAGCGGGCCATGGTCTCGCGGGTGAAGAGCGCCGTGTTGTAAACCAGGGTCCCGCTGATCCCCTCCCTCTCTTCCACCAACGTGAAAGAAAGATCGAACTTGGAGGACTCCACGGGGAACTCCAGCGGCTCCACGCGCAGCGGGCCGTGGGCCAGCGGGGCCGTGTGGTGCTGCACACTGAACCAGACCTGGAAGAGAGGATGGCGATCCAGGGCACGCTCCGGATGCAGGGCCTCCACCAGCGCCTCGAAGGGGAGCTCCTGATGGGCGTAGGCCTCCAGCGCCCGCTCCCGCACCCGGGCTAACAGCTGAGAGAAGGTGGGCCGCCCGGAGAGGTCCACCCGCAACACCAGCGTGTTGACGAAGAAGCCGATTAGCTCCTCCAGCTCGGCCCGGTTGCGCCCGGCGATAGGCGTTCCGATCAACAGATCGTCCTGATCAGCGTAGCGGGCCAGGAGCGCCCCGAAAGCCGCCAGGAGGGTCATGAAGAGCGTCGCTCCCTGCCGGCGGCTCAAGGCCTGAAGCGCCTCAGTGAGCTCTGGAGGCAGATCAAAGGCGAGCGAAGCGCCCTCGAAGTGCGGCCCGGAGGGGCGGGGATAGTCGGTGGGCAGGGCGAGCCGCTCCGGCGCACCGTCCAGGCGCTCCCGCCAGTAGGCGAGCTGCGCGTTGAGCACCTCTCCCTGAAGCCACGCCCGCTGCCAGGCGGCAAAATCGGCATACTGCAAAGGAAGCGCCGGCAAGGACGGCGCGGCTCCTTCGGCCAACGCCCGGTAGCTGGCGGTCAGCTCCCGCACGAGCACCCCCATCGACCAGCCGTCGGAGACGATGTGGTGCAGCGTCAACAGGAGGATGTGCTCCTCCGGCGCGAAGCGGAGCAGCTGCCCCCGAATCAGCGGTCCCTCAACCAGATCGAAGGGACGCCGTGACTCGACCGCGAAATAGCGCTGCACGGTGTCCTCCCATTCCGCCACGGGGACATCGCTCAAATCGATGCAAGGCAAGGAGAGCGCCAACGCCGGCGCGATGACCTGCACGGGCTGCCCCTCTCCATTTCGGAAGGTGGTGCGCAGCACTTCGTGGCGTCCGATCACGAAATTGAGGCTCTGCTCCAGCAGGCGCGGCTCGAAGGGCCCCTGCAGGCGCACCACTGCCGGTAGGTTGTAGAGGGTGCTCCCGGGCAGGAGCTGCTCCAAGTACCAGAGGCGCTGCTGGGCGAAGGAGAGCGGGGGATTTGCCGGGCGGGGCAACGCCTGCAAGGGACACCCCCTCCCCTGCTCGGCGCGCCGCGCCGTGGCTACCCGCTGCGCGAAAGCCGCGACCGTCGGCGCTTCAAAGAGGGCCCGCAGGGGCAGCTGGACGCCCAGCTCCGCCGCTGCCCGCGAGATGGCCTGCGTCGCCAGCAACGAGTGCCCACCCAGCGCGAAGAAGTCCGCCTCGCGCCCCACCCGCTCCACGCCCAGCAGCTCCTCCCAGATTCCTGCCAGCAGCGCCTCCTCCGGCGTCGCCGGTGGCACGTAGCCCGCCTCGGTCTCCCACACCGGCGCCGGCAGCGCCCCCCGATCCACCTTCCCGTTGGGCGTCAGCGGCAGCGCCTCCAGCACCGTCACTCCCGCCGGCACCAGGTAGCCCGGGAGCCGCGCCCCCAGCGCCTCCCGCAGCGCGCCGCTCGTCACTGTCGCACCCGGCTCCGGCACCACGTAGCCCACCAGCTGCCCCGCGCGCACCACGACCGCCGCTTCACGCACCCCCGCTTCCGCCCGCAGCGCTGCCTCCACCTCGCCCGGCTCCACCCGGAAGCCCCGCACCTTCACTTGATCATCCAAACGTCCCAGGAACTCCAGCTGCCCATCGGACCGCCAGCGCACCCGGTCCCCCGTCCGGTAAAGGCGCGCCCCCGCCTTCCCCGAGAAGGGATCGGGCACGAAGCGCTCTGCCGTCAGGCCGGGCCGTCCGTGATAGCCCCAGGCCAGCCCCACCCCGCCCACGCAGAGCTCCCCTGGCACGCCGACGGGCGCCAGCTCTCCCACCGCGTCGAGCACGTAGACCCGCTGGTTTGCCAGGGGCCGACCGATGGGCGGTGGGGCCGCTGCCACCTCCGCCACCTCGGCGTAGGTAGCGCAAACCGTCGTCTCCGTGGGACCGTAGGCGTTATAGAAGCGGCGGCCCGGCGCCCACCGCGCCACCACTTCCGCCGGGCAGGCCTCCCCAGCAGAGAGCAGCACCCGCAGCGCCGGCAGATCGGCCTCGGGTAACACCGCCAGCGCCGCCGGTGGCAGCGTCAGATGCGTGATGGCGTGCTCCTCCAAGTAGGCCACGAGCTCCAGCCCGGGGCGCAGACGCTCTGCTGGGGCCAGGTAGAGGGTCGCCCCGTTGAGCAGCGCCGGGAAGAGCTCCGCCACCGCCGCGTCGAAACTGGATGAGGCGAACTGCAAGACCCGATCCCCCGGCCCGACCGGATAGGGCGCATGCTCCACCCGGCAGAGATTGACCACGCCCCGGTGGGGAATCAGCACGCCCTTGGGGCGCCCCGTCGAGCCGGAGGTGTAGATCACGTAGGCCAGGTCTTCCGGGCTCAGCCTCACGACGGGCGCCGCCCCTTCCCCGGCGAACTCCGCCGCCGCCGCCGAGAGCCAGAGCACCTCCGCCCCCGCCACCCGTGCCGGATCAAGCCCGCGCTCGCCCACCACCCACCGCGCGCCGCTGTCTTCCAACATGTAGGCCAGCCGCGCCGCCGGATAGTCGGGGTCGAGAGGCAGGTAAGCCCCGCCGGCCTTGAGGATACCCAGCAGCCCCACGATGAGCGCCGGAGTCCGCCCGGTGTAGAGCCCCACGAGGTCGCCCCGCCGCACGCCCGCCGCACGCAGCGCGTGAGCCACGCCGTTGGCCCGCGCCTCCAGCGCGGCGTAGGAGAGCGCCCCGCTCTGCCAGACGAGGGCGGAGGCCTCGGCCCGGGCGGCGACCTGCGCGGCGAAGAGGGCGCGCAGCGAAGCGGGCTCCGGCTCCGGCTCGGGCCGCTCAGCCCAGCGCAGCAATCGCTCCCGCTCTGCGGCAGAGAGCAGGGGCAGCGCCCCCAGCGGACTATCGGGCGCGTCCAACGCCCCGGCGAGCAGCGTCTCGAAGAGCGCCAGCCACCGCTCCGCCGTCTCTGCCGTGAAGAGATCGGTGTTGTACTCCAGCGTCAGCTCCACGTCGGCGCCCCGGTCCACCGCCACCAGCGTCAGATCGTATTTTGCCAGGGCGCTGGGCAGAGAGAGGGGGCGGATGGCGATGCCCGGCACGTCGAAATCCGTCCGCCCCTCCTGATAGACAAACATCACCTGGAAGAGGGGAGCGTAGCTCAGGGAGCGCTCGGGATGCAGGGCTTCCACCAACTGCTCGAAGGGGAGGTCTTGATGTTCGTAGGCCGCCAGCGTCGTCTCCCGCACCTGGTCCAGAAGCCCGTGGAAAGTAAGCGACCCGGGCACGCGGAGGCGCAGAGCCAGCGTGTTGACGAAGAAGCCGACGACGCCCTCCAGCTCTGCCCGCTGCCGGTTGGCGATGGGCGAGCCGATCACCACCTCCTGGACCTCCGTGATTCGGTGCAAGAAGGCGGCGAAAGCGGACAACAGGGCCATGAAGGGGGTCACGTCGGTCTCGCGGCACAACGCCCGCAGCCGGGTGGTGGCCCCCGAATCGAGCAGTCGGACCACCTCTCCACCCCGGAAGGTGGGGGTGAGCGGACGGGGACTATCGGTGGGCAGGGGCAAGACGGGGGGCGCCCCGACGAGTTGCTCCAACCAATAGTCCAGCTGGCGCTCCAGTTGCTGTTGCTGCTCGGGAGCGCGCTGCCAGAGAGCGAAATCGACGTATTGCAGGGACAGCGGAGCAAGGCGCGGCGGCTGTCCCGTGCAGTAGGCTCGCCAGAGTTCCGTCAGCTCCTGCACCAACACCCCCACCGACCAACCGTCGGAGATGATATGGTGCATAGTGAGGAGCAGCACGTGATCGTCGGGGGCCAGGCGCAGCAACCGCGTCCGCAGCAGCGGTCCGCGCACCAGATCGAAGGCGTGCCGCGCCTCCTCCTCCGCCCGGCGCAACAGCGCCTCCTCACGCGCTTCGGCAGGCAACGACGAGAGATCCACCCACGGTAGGTCCACCGGCATTTCCGGTAACACAATCTGGAAGGGCTCCCCTTCGAGCGCGATGAAGCAGGTGCGCAGGGCCTCGTGACGCTGCACCAGGCTCTCCAGGCTGCGCAGCAGCTCGGGACGGTGCATGGGGCCGGTGATGCGTACGGCGCCCAGGATGTTGTAGGCGGGCGAGCCAGGGGTCAGCTGATCGAGCAGCCACATGCGCTGCTGCGCAAAGGAGAGCGGAAAGGCGTTGTACTCCCGCCCCCGTTTCTTCAGGCGTGCGGCGAGTAACCGGCGTTGCTCCGGTTTCAAACTCGCGACGAGGGTGCGTAGATCAGCCATGATAGCGCTTTCGACTCCGACCGCCGAGACGGTCTCTATTCCTCCAGAAGATCATCCAACAACGATTCGAGATCCTTCTCACCCCGCGCTACCGCCTCGATGCGGGTCGCAGCAGCCGAGGGGGCGGCTTGCTGCGCCGCGCCCACGGCCCGGGAAAGCCCCGTCACCGTGGGCGACTCGAAAAGCGTGCGCAGCGGGATTTCGACGCCAAAGCGCTCCCGAATCCGTGACATCACCTGGGTCGCCAGCAGCGAATGTCCCCCCAGAGCGAAGAAGTTATCCTCAGCACTCACCCGCTCCAGATTCAGGAGGCTGCCGAAGATCTCCGCCAGCGCCTCCTCCGTAGGGGTGCGGGGCGCCACGAAGCGCTCCCCCGTACTACCCCGCTCGGGCACCGGCAGCGCCTGGCGGTCCACCTTGCCGTTGGGGGTCAGGGGAAAGGTGTCCAACATCACAAAGGCCGCGGGGACCATATAACCGGGCAGCTGCTCGCTGAGGAAGGCGTGGAGCTTCCGCATGGGAGGGGCCGGCTTCTGAGCGGGCATAAAGTAAGCGACCAGGCGTCTCTCGCCGGGCACGTCCTCACGCACCAGCACCAACGCTCTCTGAACGGCGGGATGTTGTTCCAGCACAACGGCAATCTCATCAGGCTCGATGCGGAAGCCGCGGATTTTCACCTGGAAATCGGTACGCCCCAGGAACTCGAGGGCGCCATCGGGCCGGTAGCGCACCCGATCCCCGGTCCGGTAGCAGCGTGCGCCCGGCGTCTCCGCGAAGGGATCGGGCAAAAAACGGTCAGCAGTGAGACCCGGGCGCTGGAGATAACCCAGCGCCAGCCCCGCGCCGCCGACGTAGAGCTCACCAGGCACGCCTACGGGGACCGGACGCTGATCCGCGTCGAGGACGTAGAGGCGCGTGTTGGAGAGGGCCCAGCCGATGGGAACGGTCACCGCCTCCTCGGGCACCTCCTCCACCAGATACCACGTCGCCAGCGTGGTGCTCTCCGCCGGTCCGTAAAGGTGCACCAACCGATCCGGTGGCCCCGCAGCAAGGACGGCGCGCACCCAGCGGGGGGTGACGGCCTCGCCGCCGAACAGCACGTTCCGCAAGCCGGCAAAGGCCTGGGGAACCACCTGAGCCACCCGGTTGAAGAGCGCCGTGGTGAGGAAGAGCGTGGTGAGCTCCCGCCGGTGGATCTCCTCCGCCAGCTCGGGGGGCGAAAGCGTGATCTCCCTATCGAGGATCACCAACGTCCCGCCGTGCAACAGGGCGCCCCACACCTCAAAGGTGAAGGCATCGAAGGAGATGCTGGTCGTCTGGCCCACCCGCTCGTCGGGCCCAAAGGTGATGTAGTTGGTGTTGAAGAAGAGGCGGCTGACCGCCCCGTGGCGAATGACGATTCCCTTGGGGCGACCCGTGGAGCCGGAGGTGTAGAGCACACAGCTGGGGTGTCCGGCGGTGATGGCGAGCGCGGGGGGCGTCGCGGGGAGCGCCGCCAGCGCCTCCGCCTCCGCATCGATCAGGAAGGTGTCCACTGTGGACTCGGGAAGCCGCGCGGAGAGCGTCGAGTCTGTGATCAGGAGAGGCATCCCCGTATCTTCGATCATAAAGTGCAGGCGGGCGGCGGGATAGTCGGCAGCGAGGGGAACGTAGGCCCCACCGGCCTTGAGAATACCCAGCACGCCGACGATGAGCTCGATCCCCCGCTCCAGACAGAGCCCCACAGGCATCCCGGGACGGACGCCCCGCTCCTTCAAGGCGTGGGCCAGACGATTGGCCCGCGCCTCCAGCTCCCCATAGCTCAGCGTGGCCTCTCCGTGCTGGACGGCCACAGCAGCGGATCGCTGGACGGCCTGAGCGGCGAAGAGTTCGTGGATAGGACGCCGGGGATAGTCGGTCGCGGTCTGGTTCAACTCCTCAATCAGAAAGCGGTGCTCCGCCTCGGTGACGATGGAGAGCTCCGAAAGCGGAGCCCCGGGCGCGTCCAGGATCCGCTCCAGCAGGAGCGCGTAGCGCGCCAGGATGCGCTCCGCCGTCTCCGGATCAAAGAGGGCGCGATTGTAGTCGAGGGTGGCCACCAGACCGCCCTCGCTCTCGTACAGCTCCAGCGTCAGATCGAACTTCACGGCACGGCTCTCCAGCTCGTAGGGCCGGATGGAGATCTCGGGCAGCTCGATGACAGGCGTCTGATCGGCCTGAAGGGTAAAGGCTACCTGGAAGAGGGGATTGTGGCTGAGATTGCGCTCCGGTTGGAGCTCCTCGACCAGCTTCTCGAAGGGGAGTTCCTCGTGAGCGTAGGCGCCCAGCGTCGTCTCGCGCACACGCCGCAGCAGCTCCCGATAGGAGGGGTTGCCGGAGAGATCGGCGCGCAGGGCCAGGGTGTTGACGAAGAAGCCGATGAGGGGCTCCAGCTCGGGGCGGTTGCGGTTGGCGATGGGCGCGCCCACCACCAGATCCGCCTGACCGGTGAGCCGGTAGAGTAGGATATCAAAAGCCGCCAACAACGCCATGAAGAGGGTCGCTTCTTCCTCACGGGCCAGGGATTTGAAGCCGCCGGTGAGCGCGGGGGAGAGCTGACGGCTCACCTTGCCGCCGACGAAGGTCTGGACGGCGGGCCGGGGACGATCGGTGGGCAGTTCCAGCAGGGACGGCGCGCCGGCGAGCTGCGCCTTCCAGTAGTCGAGCTGAGCCTGAAGCGCCTCCTCTTGCAGCTGCTCCCGCTGCCAGAGAGCGAAATCGGCGTATTGGATGGGAAGCGCAGGCAGCGGCGAGGGCCTGCCGTGAGCAAAGGCCTCCCACAACAGCGCGAGCTCCTGCACGAAGCGCCCCAGGGACCAGCCATCGGAGATGATGTGATGGAGAGTCACCACGAGCACGTGATCCTCCGGCGCCAGGCGCAGCACCCGGGCCCGCAGCAGAGGCCCCCGGGTGAGATCGAAGGGGCGCTCGATCTCCTCCCGAATCTGCCCCGCGATCTCCTCCTCGGTCACCTCCACGACGGGCAGCGAGAGGGTGAGCGCCGGGTGGACGACCTGCATCGGCTCCCCCTCTATCTCGCTGAAGGTAGTGCGCAGGGCTTCGTGCCGTCGTATTACCTCGTTCAGGCTGCGCGCCAGCACCTCCGGCTCCAGGATCCCGCGAATTCGCACCGCTCCGGGGATGTGGTAGACCGGCAAGCCGGGAACCAGCTGCTCCAGGAACCAGAGCCGCTGCTGGGCGAAGGAGGTGGGAAAGACGTAGACTTCGTCATCCTGAAGATCTGTGACATCGGGGGCATAGGTGGTCATGGTGATCCTTTCGTAGTCGATTCATCGGAAGCTTCCAGCGTCCCCCGTTTGACGCGGTAGGCCGCGCGGGAGACGGGCTTGATGCTCGGCGGGGTGGTCTCTGCCAGTGTTGCGTTGGCGCGCAACTCGTCCACGGCCCCGGCGATCTGGGCCACCGTGGGCGTCTCGAAGAGCGTCCGAATGGGGAGGTCGATGCCCCAGAGCTTTCGCACCCGGGAGACCACCTGCACTGCGATCAGCGAGTGCCCGCCCAACTCGAAGAAGTTATCGTGGATACCGACGCTCTCCACCGGCAGCAGCTCGGCCCAGATGTGCGCCAGCTGTTCCTCGGTGGGCGTGCGGGGCGGGACTGACTCCCGCACTGGGGCCATCGCCTGCTCCCCCGGGGCGGGCAGGGCCTTCCGGTCCACTTTTCCATTGGGCGTGAGGGGGATCTGCTCCAGCACCACAAAAGCCCCGGGGAGCATGTAACCGGGCAGCTGCTCCTCGAGATAGGCGCGCAGCTCCGACACGGGCGGCGGTGAGTCAGCGGCAGCGACGACATAGGCGAGCAACGCCCCCTCCCGCAACACCACCACGGCCTGTCGCACCCGCGGATGGGCCTCCAGCAACGCCTCGATCTCGCCCAACTCGACGCGGAAGCCGCGAATCTTCACCTGATGATCGATGCGCCCCAGGTACTCTACGTCGCCATCGGGCGTGTAACGCGCCAGGTCACCGGAGCGATAGAGGCGAGCAGCAGAATCGGCGCTAAAGGGATCGGAGATGAAGCGCGCGGCGGTCAACTCGGGCCGGTTGAGGTATCCCCGCGCCACGCCCGCGCCGCCCACGCAGAGTTCGCCGGGCACGCCGATGGGAACCAGCTGCTGGTGCGCGTCCAGCAAGTAGAGCTGTAGATCGGGGATGGGAGCCCCGATGAGGCTGCCCCGCCCGGCTTCGACGTCGGCCCAGGTGATGGGACGGTAGGTGGCGTGGACGGTGATCTCCGTGATCCCGTACATGTTGATCAGCTGCGGGTGTCGATCCCCATGACGGGCGAACCAGGGCCGCAAGCTGGGAAAGTCGAGGGCCTCACCGCCAAAGATGACGTATCGCAGCCGCAGCGGGGGCAGAGCCTCCTCCTCAGCCGCCAGTTGCACCAACGGACGGAAGGCCGAGGGGGTCTGGTTGAGCACGGTCACCCCCTCCTCTGCCAGGAAATAGTAGAAGTCCCGGGGGGAGCGGCTGATCCAGTAGGGGACCACGGCGATCCGCCCCCCGTAGCCCAGCGCGCCCCACAGCTCCCAAACGGAGAAATCGAAGGCGTAAGAATGGAACAGCGACCAGACGTCCTCGGCAGAGAAGTGGAACCACCCTTCGGTGGCCCGCAGCAGGCGCACCACGTTATCGTGGGTGACCTGGACGCCCTTGGGCTTGCCGGTGGAGCCGGAGGTGTAGATGACG
>NPIE01012006.1_pt1 | contig 38197 bp, 40 predicted proteins | sample 8637661 | NCBI WGS metagenome assembly NPIE01 (sample SAMN07420842, study PRJNA396082) | bioreactor metagenome | isolation source: sample BA12 brine-fed electro-methanogenic bioreactor BA | place: Japan: Kochi | collected 2016-12-09 | reverse complement strand
TCATCTTGCGTTGGACAAGACTAACACTAGACATCAATTCTAAAAAAAGTATAATATAATTAGATTTATAAATAATCAAATATTATGCCAAAAAATAATCTAATTAAGATTTTTGATACATACACAAGACAAAAAAGGTCTTTTGTTTCTCAAGAACATGGTATAGCAAAAATATACACATGTGGACCAACTGTTTATGATTTTGCACACATAGGAAATTTCCGAGCATATATTTTTTCCGATACACTAAGAAGGGTGTTAGAGTTTAACGGATACAAGGTTAAACATGTAATAAACATCACAGATGTTGGGCATTTAACATCAGATGAAGACTCTGGCGAAGACAAAATAGAAGCTAGTGCTAGAAGACAAAAAAAGTCAGCCAAAGAAATTGCAGATTTTTATACGAATATATTTATGGATGGATTCAAAAGTTTAAACCTAAAGGAGCCATTTATATGGAGTAAAGCCACTGACCACATTCCCGAACAAATCGCACTAATTAAGAAATTAGAGGCAAAAGGTTTTACCTATCAAGCCTCTGACGGTATATATTTTGACACTGCAAAACTAAAAAATTACGGTCACTTATCAAGATTAGACTTAAAAGGACTAAAACGAGGAGCAAGGGTTGATTTTAACGATGAAAAAAAGAGTCTAACCGACTTCGCTTTGTGGAAGTTTTCACCCAAAGACCAAAAAAGGCAAATGGAATGGGAGAGTCCATGGGGAATTGGCTTTCCTGGCTGGCACATTGAGTGCAGCGCCATGGCTATGAAATATCTCGGGGAAACGATTGATATACATACGGGTGGAATTGATCACATTCCAGTACATCATACAAATGAAATTGCCCAATCCGAAACCGTCACAGGAAAACAATTCGCAAAATATTGGATGCACGTTGCTTTTCTAACGGTTGATGGTCAAAAAATGGCTAAAAGCCAAGGAAATTTTACAACGTTAAAAGATATCACTAAAAAAGGATATGACCCTCTATCTTTCAAATATTTAGCTCTTACCTCAAACTATCGTTCAAGTTTTAATTTTACATGGAATAATCTTGCTAGTGCGCAAAAATCTTTAACGTCTATTCGAGATAAAATTAATAACCTAGGACCTAAAGCCAAAAATTATGACGAGAAAATAATTAAAAAGTTAAAGGGTTGTGTTAACAATGACATCAACACACCACAAGCATTGGCTTTGTTGTGGGAAACGCTAGAGAATAAAAAAATTGCTAATAATTCTAAAAAAACAACACTATTAGAATTTGATAAAGTATTTGGGTTAGATTTAAATAGAAAAGAGATTGTTCAAATTCCCGATACAGTGAAGAAATTAGTTGAAAGTCGCGAGCAAGCTAGAAAAGATAAAAAATGGAATGAATCAGATAATTTACGAAAAGAAATTGAAAAAATAGGATATAGCGTCGAAGATACAACATCCGGCCCAAAATTAAAAAAAATACCTTTGTAAGCGACTGATATTTATTTTATTTTTTACATAATTACCAATAAAAGTCGAGCTAATATAAAATAACCATGAAATAACCATGAAAACAAAAAATTGTTATCAAGTTAAAGTAAGGAATGACAAAAAAAGAAAAATTATTTTTGTTATGTTTAATGGGGAAAGAATAATAAAGCAATCGATGTGTTGCGCCTAAACAATAATAAATCATAATTCAAACTACTTATATTTTAATTTAAGTAAAAAATAATGAAATTCAAGTAATACTATTAAAATCTTTTAATTTTAAAAAATAAAAATATGTACAACGAAAACAAAATAGATTTAGTTAGTGGGCCTGAAACCCAAGAAATAAAAGAAAAGAGAATGGTTGAGTTGAGCAAAGTTGATGCTTTTGTGAGAGAAGTTCTAAGCGAGATTTACAAAGGCAAAAATATGAATATCACCAAAGATGAACTGCAATTAATTGTAGATAAGACTATGGATAAACTTATCTCTATATACAACGTTGCTACCGAAGAAATTGATATGAATTCGCTAACGATGATAGAAGACAAACAAGAAAAATCAATGCCTAGAATATATAGCGTTATTAAAAAACTAGATAATAAAGAAATCGAAGAAACAGAAGCATCTAAGCAACTTGGTTTGACGACAGAACAATTAAAAACCGTGAGATCAAAAGAAGGAACTATTGAATTAGATAAGTTCGATGCTTATGTAAAAAGCCTCATGGGCGGGTTATATAAGGGTAAAAAATTTGGAATTACTAAAGATGAATTGCAACTGGTTGTAGATAAAACCATAGATAAGCTTATCTCTATATACGATATGCGCACCGAAGAAATCAAGATAAATTAATTTTTAAAGATCAATCCCAGCTCTAATGATTGAAAGAGAATTAAAATTCAAAATAGATATTAGTATTTCTAATAAACTAGGAGTTCACGACAAAATAAACTACATAAAAGACGAAATCTACGGAAACGGAATAGATAAAATTCGCAAGAGAATAACACTTGATAAGGTGGAATATCAAAAAACCATACCCATGAGGGGAGACGTCAAGACGATTATTGAAAAGGACTTAAATGGAATCCCCAGCGATTACAAGCTAGAAAACTCTTATGATAAAGTTAGAATAACCTATTTTAAAGATTGTATAATCACTATAGATATATATATTTTTGGAGTGTTTCTAGAAATAGAGGGTGATAATATTGAAAAGGTCGCAAAAGAGCTAGGCCTAGACTTAGAAAATAACATTACAGAAAACATAGATACTCTGTATTGTAAGTGGGCAAAGGAAAACGGAAGAGAAGAGTTAATGCATTGGGGCTTTGGATTACTATAGGAGATAATAAAGGCATATTTATTTCTTTTAATAATCTTTAATGAAAGAATAAAAAACGTATGTCATCAAAGAATGCCCTTTTTGAAGTTTCGTTAAAGTTTATAATTAAAAACAAAACGGGGAAGATTTTAATTTTAAAGATGCCCAAGAATAGTTCAATGGCGGGCTTTTATGATTTTCCCGGTGGAAGAATTAAAGAAAGCGAAAAACTTGCTTCATTTTCCAAAACAATAAAAAGGGAATTACACGAAGAGCTTGGAAATAAAATCAATCTAGAAATAAAAGAGGTGCCAGTTGCAATAAGCAGACATGAATATATTTCAAAAACCACTAAGGGGAAAAAATATATATTTTGGATATTCTTTGAAGCAACAATGGAAAGCGGAGAGATAACAATTTCTAGCGAGCACGAAAGCTATAATTGGGTTAAACTAACAAAGAATAATTATAAAAATTACTTTATCAAAGGGCCACTCGAGGGAGCTTATCATTACCTAAGCCATCGATTGCCTTAATTAGATGTGATAAAAATTGGAAATAGAGATAATCTTCTAAAAGACTAAAAAACAAAACCGGAGACCTTTCTCCGTTTTTGTTTTGCCCCTTTAAAAAAATCTAAAATTGAGTATAATCAAATATTATGAAAAGAACAATAATAAAGGAAACTTTAAAGAGAATAGGGGATAGAGTCTTAATTAAGGGATGGGTTCACAATATTAGATCCCATGGAAAAATAGTATTTATAGACCTGAGAGACCAATCGGGTATTATTCAGGTTGTTTTTAAGACCGATACCGTAAAAGACATACGCCCAGAATGGGTTGTTGCTATTGAGGGTATGGTTAATGAAAGACCTCAGAATATGATTAACCCCGATATTGAGACAGGCACTGTTGAAATAAAAGCTGAAAGTATAGAAGTATTGTCAGAAGCCAAAACAATACCTTTTGAAATTGATTCTCCTGGCCAAGACATTAACGAAGAATTAAGACTCAAGCATAGATATGTTGACCTTAGAAGAGAGAGGTTGCAAAGAAATATCAGAAAAAGATTTGAAGCGCTCCAATTCTTTAGAAATTATCTCAAAGAAGAAAGCTTTACCGAAATAGAAACTCCAATACTAACTAAATCTACTCCCGAAGGAGCAAGGGATTTTCTTGTTCCATATAGAAACTCATTGGGTGAATTCTATGCATTGCCTCAAAGCCCTCAACAATACAAACAACTACTTATGGTTTCGGGTTTTGAAAAATACTTTCAAATAGCAAGATGCTTTAGAGACGAAGACTCTCGCGCTAACCGTCAACCCGAGTTTACTCAATTAGATATGGAGATGTCTTTTATGAACCAAGAAGAAATAATGGAAGCAACCGAAAAAATGGTTATTGAGATGATTACAAAAGTATTTCCAGATAAGAAAATTATGCAAAAACCATTTCCAATAATGACTTACAGAGAAGCAATGGATAAATATCAAACAGATAAACCAGATATTAGAAAAGATAAAGACGAATTAGCTTTTCTATGGGTAGTAGACTTTCCGATGTTTGAATGGTCAGAAAAAGATAAGAGATGGGAAGCAATGCATAATCCATTTTCTAGAACTCTGGAAACCAGTCCAGAGAAAATAAAAGAAGACCCAAAATCTGTAAAAGCATTTCAATACGACTTAGTATTAAATGGAGAAGAAGTTGGTGGGGGAGGATTGCGCTCGTACAACCGAGAATTATTAGAATCTGTCTTTGAAGTTTTGGGCCATAAAAAAGAAAATATTCAATCTAATTTTGGACATATGCTAGATGCATTTGATTATGGTGTTCCACCTCATGGTGGAATTGCATTAGGCTTTGACCGATTCATATCAATACTTCTCGACGAAGATAGTATTCGCGAAGTTATTGCTTTTCCAAAGGCAGGAAATGCTAGAGATTTAATGATGGATGCACCATCAAAAACAGATGATCAACAATTAAAAGAACTAAACTTAAAGATTATTAAAGATGAGAAATAAGAAAACTGCCATAAGAATATTTTTAATTATTTTTATCATTACTGCAATATGGACCGCTAACTATATGATAAAAACAACTAACGAATTAGCTTCTGTTGTTGAGGCTAATCCAAATAACCCATATACCGAATACTATAAATCTTTTGTTCCATTAAGAGATTGGACTGTTAGCTCTCCTGATACCACCGCAAAGGGAGTTTTGGTAACATTAACCGATTTAGAGAATGATAAATTTCTCTTTGAAAAAGATCCTGGCAAGCAACTTCATATTGCAAGCATTACCAAGCTTATGACCGCACTAATTGTCTTAGAAGAGTACGACTTAAACGAAGAAATTATTGTAAGTGAAGAAGCTTTTTTAAGAAATACTAATCATTTTTATCCAGGCGAAACATACAAAGTAAAAGATCTTTTATACTCCGCACTAGTAGAGTCCAGCAATGCTGCAGCTTATGCTTTGGCTGAGAAAAGAAAAATGTTTGATTATAATAAAAGCGCTACTCCATTTGTTTTAAAAATGAACCAAAAAGCTAAAGAGCTAGGTATGGAAAAAACATATTTCTCAAATCCAACCGGACTAGATTCTACTCAATCCAACTATTCTACAACTAAAGATCTTCTTACATTAACTAAATATTTAATGGATTATCCAATAATCTGGGAAATATTATCAACTAAAGAATATGATCTAAAAACATCTGATGGATCGTTTAAAAGAAAAATAACCAACACCAATGAATTACTGTTTGAAGAAGATAATATCGTGGGTGGTAAAACAGGATATACAGTCAAAGCAGGACGGTGCTTATTGTCGGTATTTAAAAAAGAAGATTATTATTTAATAACAATTATACTTGGATCTAACGATCGATTCGGGGAAACTAAAACCCTAATTGACTGGATAGACGAAGCATATAATTGGCAAACATGGATATAAACTCTATTGATATTATAAAGGTATTGTTTTTGGGCTCTTTGGGATTTTTGATTGCTTTTCTAATTACCCCTTGTTTAACTAATTTTCTATACAAAAACCAGCTGTGGAAGAAAAAAGTAAGAGATGTCTCCATAGACGGAAAAGATATTCCTTTTTTTAAGAAATACCATTCAGAAAAAGAAGTTAATGTTCCTAGGATGGGTGGCATACTAATCTGGCTAACAACGCTAATCTTAGCATTTTCGCTATACTTCTTATCATCTATAACTGATATAGCATGGATTAATAAGCTTAACTTTTTAAGTAGAGAGCAAACATGGCTACCATTATTTGCTCTGGTTTTTGCGTCTATAGTTGGATTGTTTGACGACTTACTTCAAGTAGCGCCAGAACCAAAAAACAAAATTCTGAAATCTTTTTGGGATAGAACCAATAAATATATTGGGGGTGGTTTTAGTTTAAAATACCGATTGGCCCTTATGGGACTATTAGGTCTTGTGGGTGGATTTTGGTTTTACTATAAACTAGGAGTTACGATGATATATATCCCTGGAATGGGTGATGTATTTATTGGATTTCTATATATCCCATTGTTTATCCTTGTTATGGTCGCTACATATAGCGGGGGAGTAATAGATGGCATAGATGGTCTTGCTGGAGGCACCTTTGCTTCAATATTTGGAGCTTATACAGTAATTGCTCTAGTGCAACAACAATTTGACCTAGCCGCTTTCTCAGCTATTATAATGGGTACTATCTTGGCTTTTTTATGGTATAACATCCCACCAGCTCGATTCTATATGGGAGAAACGGGAATTATAGGGTTATGCGCGACATTAACAGTAATTGCATTTCTAACTAATGCTGTAGCTGTTTTGCCTATTATTGCATTTCTATTAGTCCTTTCTTCTGGCTCAGTTATTATCCAGTTGTTTTCAAAAAAATATTTTAAGAAAAAAGTATTTTTAGCCGCTCCCATACACCATCATTTTGAAGCGAAGGAATGGCCCCAATACAAGATAACTATGAGATTTTGGATAGTTGGAGTCGTAGTCGCTATTATTGGCGTAGTATTAACATTAATAAAATAATGAACGAATCAATCTTGCTAGCTAAAATATTGGGCGTAATTTTAACAATCATACCAGCACTATACTGGTTTGATAAGTCAGAATTTATTAAAAATATAAATCCTGATAAGATAAAAGAGCATACATTTCCACTCGGAATATTTTGTATAATTATTGGTGCTGTAATGGTTGCTATGCACAATATCTGGACCCTTGATTGGACATTAATCATTACAATCTTTGCTTGGTCATCAATACTTAAGGGAATAATATATATTACTAAACCAAGAATAGCTCTGTTTGTTTTATCTAAGACAATAAATAGTAGAATACCTATAATTTTAATATTCCTTATTGGTCTTTTCTTATTAAGGAAAGGTTTAATTTCTTAAAAAATGAAAATAGAAGAATTAAAAGATAAAAAGATATTAATCTTAGGTTTTGGTCGGGAGGGCCAAGATACTTTTAATTTTTTAAAAAACCATTGCAAAGATATCGTAATTGCAGATAAGAATGACGGAAAAGATTATTTAAAAAGAATACAAGGACGAGACATAATTATAAAATCTCCAGGAGTATCACAGAATTTAATAAAACCATTGATAAACAAAAATCAAGTTGTTACATCCCAAACAGATATATTTCTAAATAATTGTAATGGTATTGTTATAGGAATTACTGGCACTAAGGGCAAAAGCACTACCGCCTCATTAATTTCAGAGATATTATCGCACAAAAAAATAAAGAATTCTTTGATAGGTAATATTGGAAAACCAGCTCTAGAATATATTAAAAAAGATAAAAATCATGTATATGTTTATGAAATGTCTAGCTTTCAATTACAAAATACAACCAAGAGTCCTCATATAGCAGTAATACTCAACCTTTATCGAGATCATTTAGATCAACACAAAGATATTAGAGAATATCACAATTCTAAAGCCAATATTACAAAATTTCAAACATCTAAAGATATCTTAATATTTAACAACGAAGATAAAAATATTGCTAGGATTGTTAAAAAGTCAAAAGCAAAAACAATACCGTTTAATCCAAACAGACAAAGTCTTAAAATACCTGATAATATAAATGTTTATCATGACCTAGTATTAAAATTATCAAGATTATTTGATATAAAAAAAGAAGAAGTGGAGTCTGTCGCTAGCAAATTTAAAACACTACCATATCGAATGGAATATGTTGGCGAATACAAGGGAATAACATTTTATGATAACTCGGCTGCCACAATCCCCGAGGCAACAATTTTATCAATTGATAAAGCAGGAAGGTCCCTCAAGACACTAATTATGGGTGGATTAGACAAAGGCTTTGATTTAAAACAATTATCTAAAAAAATATCTCTAAGTAATATTAATAACTTGATATTATTCCCAAACACTGGAGAAAAAATAGCCAAACTTGTTAAAAATAAAAAAATATATCATGCTAAAGATATGAAAGAGGCGGTTGCAATAGCGTTTAGAGAGACGCCCAAAGATTCAATCTGTCTTTTAGCCCCAGGAGCATCCAGTTTAAACATGTTTAAAGATTATAAAGAAAGAGGGGATTTGTTTAAAAAATATGCAAAACAACCACACTAAAACAATAATTACACTAGTCGGTAGCATTATACTAATTGGCATTATAATACTGGCAAGCGTTTCTACTATATATTCTCAACAAAAATTGGGAACCCCTTACTATTTCCTTACCCGACAAATCATATACTTCCTTATTGGAATATTTGGAGCATATATTATATACAAGATCGACTTAGAAAAAATTAAAAAATACTCTTTGTTTTTGGTTTTAGCTAATACAGCACTAATAGCTGCTGTATTCTTGCCCGGTATAGGGTGGGGTTCTGGTGGCGCTAAACGTTGGATAATACTAGGACCACTACAATTACAACCAGCTGAATTATTAAAGTTTACATTTATTATTTTTGCAGCAACCTGGATAGCTAAAGCGGTAGAATCTTTAAGCAAGAACAAAAAATTTGCTCTTGATAATTTTCGCCATCTTGGAATTTGCTGTGGTGTCTTTTTAGTAATAGCGATAATACTCAAAATACAACCCGACATTAGTAGTCTTGCAGTTTTACTATCAATATTCTTTATCATGCTTTTTGTATCGGGGCTACCATTAAAGTATTTTACAGGCCTAATAACACTTGGATTGGCAGGATTAGTTTTAATAATACTAACGGTTCCCCATACACTAAAAAGAGTTCAAACTTTTTTTAATCCTACTGAAGATCCTTTGGGGGCAGGATATCAATTACGCCAAGCAGCGATAGCTATTGGATCGGGTGGTCTTTTTGGATTGGGTTTGGGTATGAGTAAACAAAAAATGGGATTCTTGCCAGAAACACTATCAGACACAATATTTGCTACCTTTGCTGAAGAAACTGGATTTATTGGTTGTATTATACTAGTATCACTGTTTCTCGCTCTCGCCTGGACTGGTTTCAGTATTGCTAAATCATCAAAAGATAAGTTTTCTTCTTTAGCGGCAACAGGAATTGTAAGCTGGATATCAATACAAGCATTTGTTAATATCAGCGCTATGCTAGGAATAGTACCATTAGCGGGAATTGCATTACCATTTATTAGTTATGGAGGTTCACACTTAATGGCCGAATTATTTGCAATAGGATTATTACTTAATATCACCAAAAAATCATGAAAATATTATTCGCAGGTGGGGGAACGGGTGGACACATATTTCCAATTGTTGCTATTGCCCGAGAAATAAAAAAAATAAACCCACAAGCAAAACTATACTTCGTAGGTCCAGTTAATAATACATACTACGACATGCTCCAAAAAGAGGAGATTGTTATTAAAAAAATATATAGTGGAAAAATTAGAAGATACAACGACCTTAGGGCAATTATCGAAAACATAATTGATATAACAATTAAGATACCTTTAGGAATAATACAATCATTCCTATACATGTTCTTTTTATGCCCCGATGTCATATTCAGTAAAGGTGGATATGGGTCTGTCCCAACAACAATATCAGGAAAAGTACTTAACATACCAATATTCTTACACGAATCAGATATTGCCCCCGGAGAAGCAAACAAGTTTATCTCTAAATTTGCTTTAGAAATATTTACGTCGTTTCCCAATACAGAGTTCTTCACTAAGGAGAAAATGATATTAGTTGGCAACCCAATTAGAATAAACGAGAACATTAATTTAACAAACGAAGAAATTAAAAAAGAATTAAATATTAAAACAAACAAACCAATAATTTTTGTTATGGGTGGATCTCAAGGAAGCGAAAGAGTGAATGATTTTGTTTTACAAATATTGCCACAACTGCTAAAATCATTTGAGATAATACATCAGTGCGGATTTAATAGCTACAAAAACATATCCGTAGAGGCGGAATTCTTAATACCCGACGAATTAGAAGAGTCGTACCATTTAATACCATTCTTAAACGAAAGGGAACTAAACAACGCGATCAATGCATCAAATATCATTATTAGTCGAGCAGGAGCAGGTAGTATTTTTGAAATAGCTAATGCTGGCAAAGCAAGCATACTAATACCTTTGCCCGAATCTGCCCAAAACCACCAAACAAAAAACGCTTATGCCTATGCTGATTTTGGAGCTAGTTTGGTTATCACTGAAGAAAACCTAACACCGAATTTCTTTCTTCATCGAATATTGGGTATTATTAAAAGCGAAGCAATGCAAAAGAATATGGAAGACAAGGCAAAAAGATTTTCTAAACCGAAATCAGCTAAAATAATAGCATCTTACATCTACGAATTTCTAAATCAATAAAAATATGGAAAAAAATATAAAAACTAGGTACGCACCATCTCCAACAGGAACACTCCATGTGGGCAACGCTCGCTCAGCTCTCTTTAGCTATATCTTTGCTAAAAAAAATAATGGATCTTTTGTTTTGAGGATAGAAGATACCGATAAGGAAAGATCTAAGAAAGAGTATGAGGATAGCATATTAGAAGACTTAAAATGGCTTGGTATTAATTGGGACGAAGGGCCATATCGACAAAGCGAAAGAGAGGAAATATATCAAAAATATATCGAGAAAATGCTATCAGAAGATAAGGCATATTACTGCTATTGTAGTGCCGACGAGCTAGAAGCACAAAGACAAGATCAAATGAGTAGGGGAATAGCACCAAAATATAATCGAGCTTGTAGCAAAAAACCATTAGACAAAAGTAAACCCTATGTTATTCGATTGAGAGTTTCAGATAACAAGAAGATAAAATTTAATGATATGATCCGTGGCGATGTTGAGGTTAATTCAGACACAATAGGGGATATAGTAATCGCAAAAGATGAAAAAACACCATTATATAATCTTGCGGTGATAATTGATGATTACGAAATGGGCATTACACATGTAATAAGAGGAGAAGATCATATACCAAACACTCCCAAGCAAATGCTAATAGCCGAAGCCCTAGAAATAGAGTGCCCTAAATATGCTCATCTTCCATTGGTTTTAGGCCCCGACAAAAGTAAGCTTAGTAAAAGACATGGAGCAGTATCAGTAACAGAATATAGAAAAATTGGCTACTTATCAGAAGCAATGGTAAACTTTATGGCTTATTTAGGATGGAATCCTGGAACAGAACGAGAAATATATGAAATAGACGATTTAATTAAAGATTTCTCAATAGAAAAAATACAAAAATCTGGAGCAGTTTTTAATATTCAAAAACTAGACTATATCAACGCCTACTACATCAGAAAAAAAGATATCAATGACCTAACTAACTTATGCCTCCCATACCTAAGTCTTGTCAAAAAAGAAAATAATAAATACTATTTATCTTCTGGGGAGGAAATAACTATTGAGTATATCCAAAGCTCTATTGCGATATATCAAGAAAGAATGAAAAGGTTGTCAGATATAGATGAACTAAGCGATCATATGTTTAGAGACAATTTAGATTATGACAAAGACCTACTAAGGTGGAAAGATATGAGTGACGAAGAGTTAAACCAATCTCTTGACATAATAATTAATGCATTGCATAAAATAGATAATTGGGATCAAGAAAGCCTAGAAAAAACACTAATGAGCGAGGCAGAAAAAACAGGGAACAGGGGAGGTGTATTATGGCCAATGAGAGTAGCATTATCTGGCAAAAAGGCTTCTGCGGGTCCTTTTGAAATAGCTAACATATTGGGCAGAGAAAAAACAATAAAACTTATTGAAAACGCTAAGAATAAAATATGAAGAGGCTACTCATCATCATCCTTATAGCAATAATAATACTAGGGTATTATCACTTTAATCCTGATAAGGTAGATAACTATATCGCAGTAAGCATCGAGAAGATAAAAATAGCCCTCAAAGAGGACATCTATAGGGTATTTGAAAGAATAAAGGAATTATGGTATACTTCGCATAATGATACTTTACCGAAGTATAATGTATGACAAAAAGCAATAAGCCATTAATAGACTATATTAGGCCTTTTTTGGAATATTTGGATATAGAGAGAGGTCTAGGTATTAAGACACAAGGAACATACTTGCGTCTACTATCTGGTTTTGAAAAATGGTTAAAGAAAAATAATTTAGAAAACATATTACCCCACCAACTAACTGAGCAAACTATTTGGAACTACCGAGTGCACCTCTCTCAAAGAATTAATCCCGCTACCAATCAACCACTTAAAAAGACTAGCCAAAACTACCACCTAATAGCCCTCAGATCGCTTCTAATGTTTTTAATGGACAAAGATATCCAATCATACCCACCAGAAAAGATAAAACTTACTAAAATTAGTATTAGCGATAGATCAATTAAATTTCTTAATTTAGAGCAGATTAAAAAGCTACTAGATTCCCCCAACACCTCTACCATACAAGGATTAAGAGACCGCGCCATACTAGAAACATTCTTTTCTACTGGTTTACGCATATCTGAGCTAACTTCGCTTAATGTAGAACAGATTAAAATAAATAATACTCAAGAAGACTTAGAGCTTGTTATAGTTGGTAAAGGAAACCGCCCCAGACCCGTTTATCTCTCCCCTAGAGCCCTTAGGGCTCTTTTTGAGTATTTGAGTACCCGTAAGGATAAAGAAAAGGCCCTTTTTATCAATTACAAAGGGCCAGCAAGTGCCGACAAAAGATTAACTCCAAGATCCGTTGAAAATATTGTTAAAAAGTATTCTAAAATCGCAGGACTCCCCTCTTTTACTGTGCCTCACAGTATTAGGCATAGTTTTGCTACTAATTTACTATCCCAAGGGGTAGATTTAAGAGAAATTCAAGAGTTTTTGGGACACAAAAGCATCGGGACTACTCAGATATATGCCTCAGTTACAAGCAAAAGATTAAGAGATATTCATAGAAAGTTTCACAATAAGAGTTTGGACTAAAACTCTTCATCATCAAGCGATTAAGGGGCTAAGCGCCTTAATCCGACCTCCTTAAGTTATACTTCGCTTGATTAAGGGGCTTAGCGCCTTAATCTAGACCCCTTAACTTTCTACATACTTCGCTTAATTAAGGCGCCAGGCGCCTTAATCTGACCTCCTTAATATTTTAGTTAAGGCGCCTGGCGCCTTAAGAAATTACTGTTGTGTATTATCCATGGTGGAAGCTATTATTTCAGTCCTGGAGACAACGAACCGAACATCCATTTCCTCGACTACCAGCGAAGCGAGCAATAGTAGAATAACTCAAGATCAGATCACGAAACCAAGCGTTGGATTCAGATGGAGAAGATGACCACCAATAACCACGCGAATCAAAACTACGGAAACGTCCATCGGTAACATGGCGATAACCACTAAGTTTAAGATTAAAACCTACTAAATCTGTACCCAAGCCAACGCCAGAACCAATACCAAGCTGTTTAAGTGCTTGCCCCACTCCATTGGATCCTCCTTGATTGCCATTTCCTGCATCAGCACATCTCTGCCAACCAGTTTCTGATGTAGAGCAAGGATACTGAGTGTTTAAACTATTGATAACGCTTACAACATATAGCTCTAATGTGTGCCATTCGTCATCTGTTGGTAAGTGCCAACCTGTAGGACATATGCCTTGATCTCCTTCATTTGTATCTCCAGCCATAGCTGCAGACCATTGGTAAAGGAGGCCATATCCTTCTTCGGGAGTACAGTCAACCCCTAAAGTACAAGGCTCGGGTGACTGTGGTATTCCACACCAACCAACATCATAACTGTTTACCCATGTTTGAGTTGTACAACCATTATCATACTTCAAATTCTCCGCCATCCACAACTGGTCTCCGATTAATACTGTTTTGTAAGTGTTACCATCTCTTGGGTCTGTAAAAGACCAGTTACCTGCTTGGATAGTTCTTGTTTCTGAGTTTGATGCATGTATGGCTGGGTCACTACCATAGGTGAAGATACGATAACCTGTTCCATTGGTTAATACTCCTCCACTGGGATCTGTGGGTACAGCTGAGAGATGTCCACCCTCTATGAGTGGTGTTAGGTCTACTAGATTATCACATTCATTGCTCGATGGGTTAATTACTCCACATATCTCGGTTGGTGTAGATGGGAGGTTAAGTCCTGAGAGGTCACCATAGTGAGATATCATATATGAGAGGATGGCTTTGTTGATTGAGTTGATATGTCCTTGTCTAGTGGCATCTCTGGCTTGGGCAAATTGTTGGCCTGGGTTTATTGCTATTATGATAGCTGCAGCTAGTATAGCTATGATACCAATTACTATTAGTAGTTCTATTAAGGTGAAACCTCTATGTATGTTTTTCATATTCTTGTTTAGGCTAGATTATTAATTGATTGTATTTTATAGGTTTATGTGTTGGCTGTTAAGCGAAAGTTGCAACTTATCGTAGACCATTGCATACATAATATAAACCATAGGAATAACGGCGAGTGTTCCGATTACTAACAGAAGAAATCCTAAAACCACCAAGGCCGGAACTACAATTAAATTAAGTGCAAAGAGCTTCAATGTGTTACCCTTAGTAATCTCGTAACTCTTTTTAATAGCCTCTATTGCCCCCATATTCTTATCCACTATTAAATAGTGAGTAAATTGCAATCTAATTAAAACGAAAAATCCTGGAATGATTAATAGGATGAAGCCGATTATTATTAATACAAAATAAATAGCACTAGCAAGTATAATACGAGTAATATATTGAGTCTTGTTTAAAAAGTCTTTTAAGGAAGGGTTTTCTCCTCTTGATGCCTTAAGCGATATGGTTACTATTCCCGGAGCTAATGCTGCGCCGACAACCATACTTAAAACGAACGAAATTAAGGTAATAATGGAATGGCCGAAGGGATTAGCTTCTTTAATAGACTCGGCATAGAAGTCTAGTGGCATTGTAAAGAAAAGAGAGACAAAGATAATAATTAAAGCGAAACCCATAAAAAACAAAAGGTTTTCTTTTGTCTTTAAGAAAGCGTTCCAAAATATTTCTCGCAAACTAAATGTTTTATTCATTTTTGTAATTAAATTTAATTTTTAATAAACTTCTATTTTTAATTGTAAAATACGATTTCATTATAACACGATAAAATACAAATCTCAACACTTTAAAATCCTTAATGATACTTTTTATTTTACTGGCCATATTTCTCAAATGCCAAAACATTCTAAAATTATGAGACCCAGGAGCAATTACAATCTTTGCATCTTTTAATACTTCTTTAAAATTGTCTTTGGTTAATCTCTCTTTTACTTCGACAACAGCAAAGCCAACTTGCCCCGCCATATGAGCATCGGATCCTGCAGTTCTAACCAAATCATTATTTAATAGCTTATTAGCTAATTCTCTTTGATCATCACAGTCTAGAGCATTGCCAACCTCTACCCCATCAACGATGGACAAAATATTATCAAGGTCTTCTAAATCAAACCAGCCATGAGTCTTTCTGTAGGGATGAGCTAATACTGCATAACCGCCCTGAGCCCTAATATTCTTAATAGTCTCGTCAAAACTAACTCTTTTGGGAATATCGTTATTTACAAAATATGCCAAGAGATGCGAGCCAGTTTCAATAGTAACCTCAATAGATGGTATTATCTGAATTCCATCAATCATTAACTGTCCATCATATTTTTTATTATGATTAGTAATTGCTATTCCGTCAAGGCCTCTTTTTTTAGCAACGCTAACAGCATCAGATATATCTGTAAAAGAATCTTTAGATACATTAGTATGGCAATGTAGGTCGTAGTAATACATTAGTCAATAATTAATTCTATTGGATTAATGGAATAATTAACCCTCTCTCCACTAAAGTCAAATATCTCAACTTCTTTGAACTCAATAACCGACTCCCCTAACCTCTTAGCGTTAGCAGTAATCTCAATAATGGTTCCATGCTTATCAGATGCTATCGGTGTTAAAACATCAATTCCTGTAATAACAACGCCTTTTTTGTTATCGACATCATAATTAAACTCTGAATGATATTCATCACCTATAAATATATTGCCTTTTTTAACTTCAGATACTGTTATTTTAGATGGATCAAAAACTAGTTTAATAAAAGCAGAAGATAAACTACTTTCTAAATTATCAATACCGATCGGGATGATGAAATCTTCGTTTAGAGAAATCTTTCTTTTGGTTGTCGTGGCAACAACCTCCACATCTTCAATAAATACGGTTTTAGCTGGGCTTTGTATTATTATAGAATCTTCTTTCTTGTTTTCAAATATAACAGGTTCCCACTTTTCATAAAAAAAGAAAAGAGAAAAACCAGATAATACAAATATGAAAATATTTATATAAAGAAGTGTTCTTGGCATTATTTTATATTATACCTACCATCATCAACCTCAAAAGCCTCTCTAGATTGATACTGATAGTTATAACCATATTTTTTGGTGATTTTAGATCCATCCATTACTATTGGATAAGAATATGTTTTCCATCCCCCCGGAGCAGTTGGAATACCGCCCCTAGTAATATGCCAAGCCAAGAAAAATACTAATCTAATTAAAGGAATAGGAATTTTAATAGCTCTTTTGCCTAATACTTCAGCAATTTCGTGACCAGTTAATAGTGTGTTGGGAGTAATATTAAATACTTCATATTCCCCTACTAAATCTTTCAAAGCTAACATACTAATAATATCAATAACATCATCTTCGTGTATAAACTGACGACACCAATTATCGTTAGCAATAGGAACAATGGGCAAAATATTTCTTAAAACACTTTGAAGTCCAAACTTCTTAACCACGTGATTATTATACGGCCCAGTCAATGAAGATGGTCGAACTACAAAAACTTGAGGACGACGACTAGCTTTGTCATACCTTTTTCTTAATTCTTCTTCTGATGTTTTCTTTTCTTTGCCATATAGATAATCTTTTTCTCTAGGAGCGTCCGCTTCACTAAAGAAATAATCTAGAGAATTGTCTGGCCTAGCCCCATAAACTGCAGCGCTAGAAAAATGAATTATTTTTTTGACGAAATTATTTTCAAAAGCAAAATCAAATATATTGTTAGTTCCTAATATATTCCATTTTTCTTGAAGTTCTTTCTGCCCATACATTTCTCTTATTTGCCAAGCACAATGGATAATTACTTCGGGAGATTTTTCTTTTACAATATCTTGCCAATCATTATCGGCAGTATTAGCATCAATCCAAACAATCTTAGAATTATCCTTAAGTATCTCTGGCATTGGATCTTTGTCTAGGCAAATAACAGAAGAAACATCCTTATTCTTGGAAAAAGAATCTGCTAACAAACTTCCAACATAACCTGCCCCGCCTGTAATAAATATATTCATATTTTTATACTCCGCTTCGAGAAGCGATAATACCTATTGTTTTTAAAATTATCTTAAAATCCAAGAACAAAGAACGATTTTTAATGTAATACAAGTCATACATTAATCTTATCTTTGTTTCTTCTATTGACTGGGGTGGTTTTTCCTGATTAACCTGAGCCCAACCAGACAACCCCGGCCTTACAACTGTTCTAATATTGTAATACGGTATTTCTTCTTCTAATTGACTCAAAAGACCATAAATATCAGGTCTAGGGCCAACCAAAGATATATCTCCCAATAAAACATTAAATAGTTGAGGTAATTCATCTAGGCGGCTTTTTCTTAAAACTCTGCCAACCGAAGTAATACGCTCATCGTCTTTCTTTACCCATACACCACTATCATTGACCCTCATAGTCCTAAACTTAATAATATTAATGGTCTTTCCGTTTTGACCAATGCGTTTTTGGATTATAAAACAACGACCTCTGTCATTTAACTTAATTGCTAAACATATAAAGGGATACAAGGGCAAAGAAATTATTAATAGAATTAAAGATACGAAAATATCCATAATTCTTTTAAGTGGATCATACAAAACTCTAGAATAATTAGAAATATTCTTTAAAAGCCAGCGATGTTCTAAATATGATAATGACACCCTTTCGAAAACATCTTCATATAATTTCTGAGCATCAATTACTAAAACCCCAGAAAATATTAAATTATATAATTTTGAAATTATGGGCTTGATCTTTTCGTCTTCTAAATCAACTACTATAATAGAATAATTATTAAAATCAGTCTCTGAAGAATAATTATCAAATAAAAGAGAATAATTTTCACTTAATTCTACCATTAACTCTTTTGTTTCTTTACTATCTCCAATAAAAAGAATCTTAGCAATCTTTTGTCTAAAAAAATTAGTAATAAATACTCTCCAAGATAAAATTAAAAACAACGAAACTACAAGACATATTAAGAGGTTTGTTTTAGGAGTTACGCTAAACAAAGGAACGAGATAAAAGAACGCTATACCAATAACCGCATTTACTATTTGAACATTAGCAAGTTTATTGAAAAACTTGTCTTTAATTAAAACACTTGGTTTTTGATATAATCCAAAAACATAAAATACAAAAATCCAGGTTACAAAAAGAATAGAAAAAGGTAGTAAGTGTAAAAGAAAAACATCAATCGTAGGAATTGTTAAGTGCCTTAAAAAAAGAGTAATCCAAAGAGCGACAACAAAGAATAAAATATCTCCTAATAAATAAACTAGTTTTTGTTTTTTGTTAGATATCCCCATTAATCATTGAATTTATCTTTGTTCTAGTAGCACTGCCGACATAACCCGTTCCAGTAGCTAAATCTAGTGGAGCTAGAATATCAGAAGAATATTTTTCTTGAAACCGAATGACTGCACTCTTAGTTAAATGAAGAAAATTGCCAGTAACTAATCCTTCGGGATAAATATCACTCCCCTGTTCTCTTAGGAATTCTTGAAGACAAGCCACATCATCTCCACGAGAACCTAATGACAAATTATAATTTATATAACAACGACTTTGAGCATTGATTAACCCCTGCAACCGCTCAATTTCTAACTCCAATTCTTTAATTTGGTTTAGCAAAGATTGACGATATTCTTCTTTTTTAATGACTGCATCTGTAGCCAGTTTATAACTAAAATAATATTCTTTTTCTTTACCATTGAAACCACTAATTTTAGACTGCAACGATGGCATAAAAATAAGCTGACCATAAGAACCAAAATCTGCTATAATAATTTCTCCATTGTTATCTTCATCTAAATCAATAAAATTAACTTCGCAATTATCTTTCTTATCACATAAGATATATGGCACTTGATAGCTTAAATCAGGGTCTCCATTAAATTCTAATATTAAATCGTCTTTTCCTCCGACTACCCTATACCAATTTCCGAGCCAATTCTTGGTAGAAACCCTAGATGAAAAAGAACTGTTATGAGATGAAGGTAAGTCGCGAATATCTGGCAAAACCTTTAAACCATTAAAGTTAGAACTTAAATAACAATACTTTTCCCCAAAACTACAATCGTTTAGGGCAATAGCAATCATCCAATCTGTAAAAATACTAGCAAATGTTTCTGAGTAACCATTTTTCTTTAATGCGTCGTTGATACTCTCAATTCCAACATTCTTAGAAGCTAAAGAGTCAGACAAGATTTCTACTCCATAATGATCAACTAAATAATTAGTGAACATATTAATTACACCGTAATCTCTTTCGTTGCCCTCCCATTCTGTGAGTGAGGTGTTGGGCTCTTTCAAAAAAGAATTCATTCTTCTTTCTAAATTATCATTTTTATCGTCATAACCAAGTAGAGTCGGAACATATTCAGCCCTAGCTTCGTTTAACCAAACTTCTTCGACAACCTTATGTCTTTTTTCTTTTTGATTAAAAGTAATTAAATGCATAAACTCATGAGCCAAAAATCCATTAATAAAAGGAGACTCAACATACGAAGTAGAAATATACACCATATTCTTTTCGTTTGATCTAGAGTTTTGATAAACTGAATACTGATCTCCAGAATTAAAGTATCCACCAACACCTTTGGGCATTTGATGAAACAAAACAACAATGCGACCACTTTTATCTACACTGTGAGTTGGCTCCTTTCCAAACATAGCAGTCATTGTTGGATAAATATTATTCTCAAACTCAACTCCTAAATTGTATACAATCTCGTTTACTTTATTCTGCCTATCACTATTCAAATTACTCCACCAATCTTCATCGACATATATTAATAATTCATTGCTAATTTTTACCAAAACAGCAGATAATTCGTTTTGATTTCTGGCATCATAAGAAGATTCAACATTGAATTTTTCCACATCCCCAACATCAAAAGCACTACCAGTTATTGGCAATAAAAAAAACAAAGCTATTAAGAAAAAACCAAGTTGTGATTTAACCTTTTGCATTAGATCATTCTACATCTTTTTCGACGTAAAATCAATAATTAGTAACAACCACTTTCTACTACGCTAGCATAACAATGACATGGGTTACCGCTATGACTACCACAATGTGTTGCACACCCTGGTGCACATGTAGAGCCACCCCATGTAAAAGCGGGCTGATAATAACAAACCTCTGTTGCTCTATTAGAAAAAGAATGGCTCCCCGTTGTGCATTGACGGCAAATCTCACCAGGATAATAGCAACGGACAACAGTGCAAGTGTTAGGATTTGTCGTAGTCCAATTTTTATATTGACTCCACCCAGAAGGACAACCGCCAGAAAACTTACAAAGCTTCATAGAGGATGCATCATCATCAATTAATGTCCCTCCCAGCGATAAGCAATCACCAAAAGTATGAGCACCATTCACAAGCATTTGATTATCATAAATTGATTGGATATCAGTTAAACAAACACCATTATTCAAACAAACATCATCAAACGATGTAATCCTTCCATTAACAATTAAATCAGAAGATGTAGAGCTAGACCCAATTGTAACAGTGCTTGAGTAGTTGCCCTGTGCTAATTTCGTTACACTATCGGTAACAAACACACCGCCAATCTCAAGAGATCCAATTTTAATTTGAGTAGAGCTACTCTCATTGATTGGTATAGTTATATTGCCACCTGTGGGTGCTAAACTTGGAGGACTCCAAGCTAACACCATAAAACTTATAAAGAAAACCGAGAAACTAACACCCAGAACTATTCCTATATTTTTTAGTTGTTGCATATCTTTTTATTTTTATAATAGCATTTATACATATGATAAACAATAATCCCCTCACCTGCTTTCTTCTGAATCGTTTTAAACCCAAACTTTTTGTAAAATCTTTCGTTTTTCTTGCTAGCTGTGGTTAAGTAGACACCCATTGATTTTCTTTTCAAAATATTATCTATTTTATACATTATCTTCTTGCCAATACCCCTGCCTTGATATTTATTATCTACCGCCAAAACTTCTAGAGTATAATGGTCTTGGTTAATCTGCTTATCAAGCCAACGAAGTCTCAGCATAGTAAAAACTTTTAAAAAGTTTATCTTTGGAATAATATTTATTAATTCTGGTAGAAACAATATTATTCTTTTAATAGATAAACGATTATTGTTTTTGTATAATACGGCCCCACCAACCACCTTGTTATTGTCTTTGGCAATCAAAAAGACTTGCCCACTTTTAAATCTTAGTATATTTCTTAACAAAAATGCTTTGAAAAGAAATCTTCTAGATTTTTTATCAGAATAATTAAAAACATATCTTGTTCCGGATTCTTTTTTGAAAGAATTAAATAAAACTCTAGAAAAGCTTTTAATACTCTTTTTCTTTGCTTTTACTATCTTAATTGAATCACTTCCCAAAGCGTCTTTTTCTTTTATCATATTCTACTAATGCTTCCAAGAAATCACTTTCACTAAACTCTGGCCAATATTTGTTTGGAAAATATAATTCGGCATAAGCTGCTTGCCATAAGAAAAAATTAGATATTCTCTGCTCTTTGCCAGTCCTGATAATAAGATCTAAGTCAGGTATAGACAAATTCTCTTTCATTATTTGTTCGTCAATTTCATCAATAGAAATACCCTTTTTCATTATTTTTTTAATAGCAGAAACAATCTCCCCTCTTCCGCCATAGCTAAGAGCAATATTGAGTGTCATCAAACTATTATTTTTAGTTTTTTCCTCAATAGCGTCAACAACACTTCTTATCCTTTGAGATAACTTTTCTCTTTCTCCAACAATTAAAACTTTAACATTATTTAATAAAGAATACTCTTTCATTTCTTGATCAAAGAACACCTCTATTAATCTCATCAAAAAACTTACCTCTTTTTCGTTTCTCTTCCAATTTTCTGTAGAAAAAACAAAAAGAGTGAGATTTTTGATACCCTTATCTTTGGCTAAAGCAACGAGTTCTTTGGCCCTCTTAACACCCTCTACATGTCCTTGAACAGCCAAAAGGTTATTCTCTTCGGCCCACCTTCTATTTCCATCTAAAATTACGCCAATATGATTAGGAATTTTCATTTTCTTCGATTAAAAAGTTTTCAAATTGAAGTGGAGTCTTTTCTTCGCTTTTTCCTTGGATATAGCCAAAAGTAAAAGAAAGTGAAGATATAAGCATCACCCCTAAAAAAAGTAATATTTCTCTATTATTTGCTTTGACAAATTGAATAATTTTTGGTAGCATAGTAGTATTATAAGATAAAAAATAAGAAATGGCAACAACCAAAGCGGCGGGAACAACTAGACTGGGTAGAGATTCACGACCAAAATATTTGGGAGTAAAGCTTTACGCTGGACAAAGAGCTAAGGCCGGATCAATCATTATTCGCCAAAGAGGAACAAAATTCGTTCCTGGTAAAAATGTTGGTCGAGGCAACGACGATACACTATTTGCTCTAAGAGGTGGAATAGTATCTTTTTCTACCACCAAAAAACTTTGTTTTGATGGAAGTAAAAAGATTGTGAAAGTCGTCAATGTAGAAACGAGCCAAAACTAATTGGCTCTTTTCTTGCAAGCAAGAACAAAAGAATTAAATAAGGGGTGAGGAGATAATGGCCTAGATTTTAATTCGGGATGAAACTGAGTACCCACAAAAAATGGGTGATTTTTTAATTCTATAATTTCCACTAAATCTCTCTCTGGATTAATACCAGCCATAATTAAACCCTTTGATTCTAATAACTCTCGGTAATCATTATTGAGCTCGTAGCGATGTCTGTGTCGCTCAGATATATCTTTAACTCCATATGATTTATAGCTAGTCGTGCCCTGTTTTAATGTGCAAGGATAAGCTCCTAGCCTCATCGTTGCTCCATAATTCTTCTTGTTAATTAGATCAACCTGATCACCCATTAAGTGTATCACAGGATTATTACACTTAATATCCATCTCTAAAGAATTGGCGTCTTTAATTCCACAAACATTTCTTGTAAACTCTATAACTGCCATTTGCATACCCAAACATAAACCTAAAAAAGGTATGTTATTCTTTCTACAAAACTCTATCGCTTTTATTTTACCCTCAATCCCCCTTGAACCGAAACCACCAGGGATAATAACGCCATCGTATTCTTTCAACTCTTTTACCTTACTGGGATCCTTCTCGTATCCTTCAGCAGGAAACCACTTAATCTCTGGCTTTAGCATATTACTCCAAGATGCGTGCTTAATTGCTTCTATAACTGATAAATAAGAATCGGTAAGAGTAAAGTCGCCTGTTTGAAAATATTTACCAACAATAGCAACCCTAACTGGCTTTTTAGAATTCTTCATTCTAGATACCATGCCTTCCCAATCTTTCAGGTCTTTTTTCTTGGCCCTCATATGAAACTTATTTAATATTCTTGTGCTTAACCCTTCTTTTTCAAAATTAAGCGGTATCTCGTATAAAAACTCAGTGTCTGGAGAAGAAACGACATCTTTAGGATCAATGTTACAAAAAACAGATATTTTCTTTTTACGTGGCTCATCTATAGGAAGATCCGATCTGCCTATGATAATATCGGGTTGAATACCAGCCTCGTTAAGAGTTCTTACGGCATTTTGAGTTGGCTTCGTCTTCATCTCTCCAATAGCCCTTGGAACCGGCAAGTATGTTACCATAACGAAAAGCACCTTGTTAGGATTCTTTAGGCGCATCATCCGAGCAGCCTCTAAAAAAATGAGGTTTTGATATTCTCCAACTGTGCCACCAATCTCCACTAAAACAAAGTCTGATTTTGTTCTTCGTCCAGCTTTTTCTATTCTAGATATTACCTCGTTAGGAACATGAGGAACTACTTCAACACACTCGCCACCATATTCTAAATTTCTTTCTTTCTTAATTACCTCTAGATAAACACGACCAGTAGTCATATAATTATCTTGAGTAAACTCTTCAGATAAGAATCTTTCGTAATTGCCGATATCTTGGTCGCATTCTAACGCATCGTTAGTAACAAAAACTTCCCCGTGCTCAATGGGGTTCATAGTTCCTGCATCAATGTTAACATAAGGGTCTATTTTGATAGCGGTAACCTTGAATCCACGACCTTGTAATATCTTACCAATACTAGAAGTGGCAATTCCTTTACCTACGCCCGACATAACTCCCCCACCAACAAAAATTATTCTTGACATTGAAGGTAAAGACAAAATAGAATTGTGAAGCCATCTAGCGAAGACCCCAATCAGCCCTATTTCTCCTCTGTTATTATAATCTTAACAACGCTTTCTAAATTATGATCGAACTTTATCTTAATTGAAAACTCACCCAATTCTTTAATTGGCTCGGCTAAGTCAATTTGACTTTTAGAAACATCAAACCCTGCTTCAGCTAGCTTACTCACTATCTTTTGAGAATTAAGAGATTCAAACAACTGCCCCTTTTCTCCAGTTTTAACCTCGAAAAATAACTCTAAGCCATCTATCTTACTAACAGTAGCTTGGACTTCTTTTAGTTTAGCGTCGTCTTCGCTCTTTTTCATCTCTAATTGAATCTCCAACCATTTAAGGGCCTCTTTGGTTGCTACTCTAGCCAAGTTCCTTGATAAAAGAAAATTCTTAGCATAACCATCAGCTACACTTTTAACTTCCAATCTCTTGCCTAATTTATCTACATCTTCTAAAAGTATTACTTTCATATTTTTATTTTTTAATTATTAAACTATTCTATATCATTCTTTGAATAACTTCAAGGGCTTTATTTAACTGAATATCATTGCCTTTCTTGTACTCTTCTACATCAAAATCAACTTCAATATCAGGAGTAAGTCCTTTCTCTGAAACCAAATCACCATTAGGAGTTAACCAACGAGCTATTGTAATTTTAATTGATGAGCCATCGCTTAAATATTCAAGTTTCTGAATCGAACCCTTACCAAAAGAAGTCTGACCTATTAATTGAATGCCCCTATTATCTCTTAACGCCCCAGCAACAATTTCTGAAGCAGAGGCCGACCCAGTATCTATTAATACTATTAATGGATATTGATAAAGTCTTCCATTGCTTCTTATTTCTTCGATTCTTTGTCCGCTAGGAGAATCCTCAATTACAAAAACATCTCCTTTCTCCAAAAACCATCCAGCAATCTCTCGTGAAACATTTAAATATCCTCCAGAGTTACCCCTCATATCTAACACAATTGCCTTGGCAGGACTATTGATAATATCTAGAGCGATATTCTTAAAATCATAATCGGCATTTCTATAAAAATGGTACAGGTTTATATGAGCAATATCGCCATCTAACAACTCCCATTCGGCCGAAGCTACAGATATTACATCTCTTATTATCTTAAATTCTCTTGGTTCAGACCAACCATCTCTTAAAATCATTAAAACTACTTCGGTTCCTTTTTCACCCCGAATTAATGCAACCCCATCTTCAAGCGAGACATCTCTAGTATCAACATCATCAATTCTCAAAACTATATCGCCACTCAAAATACCTGCGTTGTAAGCTGGAGTTCCTTTTAATGGAGATATTACTTTGAAATCATCATCTCTAATTCCTACTTCCATTCCCACTCCCTCAAACTTACCTTCAGTATCATCTAAAAATATTTTAGTATCTTCGATATTAAAAAAATTAGAATAAGGGTCGCCCAAAGCGCTAACCATGCCAGCTATGGCGCCATGAATTATAACATCTTCGCTAATATCTTCGGCCGAGACAAAATTATTAGTAATCAATTGATAAGCTTCAGCTATTAATTCAAAATTAGTTTCACTAGGGTTCAAAAAAACATACTGACTTTTGGTATAATATCCTAGAACAAAACTAGCTGATATAATAATCAATAGCGATAGAGAATAAAATAAAATCTTTCTTATTTTCATAAGTATATGTGCCCCGCGTAGGATTTGAACCTACAACCACCGGCTTAAAAGGCCGTTACTCTACCGTTGAGTTAGCGGGGCATATTGAGGGCTATAAACCCTCTTTTGCCAAACTTTCTAATAACTCTTTTTGTCTCTTACTTAACTTTTTGGGTACATCTATCACTATCTTTAAAAACAAATCTCCAACTCCTGTTCTGGAAAAATGTGGAACGCCCTTACCCGATACTCTAAATATTTTACCTGAAGAAGTTCCGCTAGGAATCTCTATTAAAAGCTTTTTGCCTTGAATACTTCTTAATTCTACCTCTCCTCCTGTTACTGCTAAAGAAAATGGGATTGATTTTACTGCATGAAGGTTGTCTCCTTTTCTTACAAAAACGCTATGCTCTCTAATAAACACTCTAACATATAAACTACCATTTCGTCCACCCCTTCGACCAGCATTTCCCTTATTTGGAACTTTTAATATCTGATCAACATCCACCCCTGCAGGTATAACAACTTCTATCTCTTCTTCTTTTTTAACTCTTCCTTCTCCTGAACAAACATTACAAACCTTGTCGGGTTTTTGACCTTCTCCTGAACATTCGGGACAAATAGTTTCCCTAGTATAAGTACCAAAAATACTTCTTTTCATCTCTTGAACCCTTCCTGTGCCACGACAAGATGCGCATTGATTCCTTGAAGTCCCAGGCTCGGCCCCATCTCCATGACATCGACTACAAGTAACAAATTTCTTAATTCTAAACTTCTTTTCTTGGTCTTGCAAAACGTCCTCTAGAGACATCTCTACACTTACTTCAATGTCTTCTCCCCTGTTGATATCAGAGGTGCTCGCCCTACCTCCTCTAAACATCTCCTCAAATATATCACCAAAGTCATTAAATTCAAATCCGCCCTCAAATCCGCCTTGATGAAAGTTAAATCCCGAACCAGCGCTTCCAAACTGATCGTATTGTTGTCTTTTCTGATCATCAGAAAGAGCTTGATAAGCCTCGCTCACTTCTTTAAACTTTGCCTCATCACCATCTTTTTTATCGGGATGATATTTATGAGCTAATTTACGATAAGCCTTTTTAATCTCTTCTTTGGATGCACCACGAGATACTCCTAAAATTTGATAATAATCTTTCATTATTCTTCCTTGTATTTACCCTCCTCAGGACTATCGTCTTTTTTTTCTTCAGATTGTTTCTCATACATCTTAGCCCCAATCTTCTGAATCAATTCTGATAACTCTGATGTTTTACTCTTAATATCATCTATACTATCACTATCTTTAACTTTTTTCAACTCTTCAACTTTTGCTTCAATTTCTTTTTTAGAGTCTTCTTCTATCTTATCACCAGAATCTTTTATTGTTTTTTCCGATAAATAAATTGTATTATCGGCAACATTTCTTGCCTCAATAATCTCTTGCTTCTTTTTGTCTTCTGTAGCATGAGCTTCAGCATCTTGCTTCATTCTTTCTATTTCTTCTTTAGAAATATTACCAGCACTCTCAATTCTAATTGATTGAGATTTACCAGTTGCCTTATCTTTTGCTGATACACTCAATATTCCGTTAGCATCAATATCAAAAGAAACCTCTATCTGAGGGACACCCCTAGGTGCTGGTGGAATTCCATCGAGCATAAACCTACCAAGTGTTTTGTTATCTTTGACTATTGGTCTTTCTCCCTGAATAACATGAACATCTACCGATGATTGATTATCAGCAGCGGTAGAAAAAACTTGAGTTTTAGAAGTAGGAACTGTTGTATTCTTGGGGATCAAAATAGTGTTAACTTCTCCAAACGTTTCAATACCCAAAGAAAGCGGAGTAACATCAAGAAGCAAAACATCTTTTACATCTCCTTGTAATATTCCCGATTCAATAGCAGCTCCAATAGCAACCACCTCGTCTGGATTAATTTCTTTGTTAGGTTCTTTACCAAAAATTCTCTTAACCTCTGCTTGAATCTTAGGCATTCTTGTTTGTCCACCAACTAATACCACAGCTTCGATTTCCTCTGGTTTTAGTTTAGCATCTTTCAAAACATCCTCCACTATCTTAAAAGATCTATCAAGATAATCTTTAACTAAATTCTCTAAAGTAGCCCGAGTAAGTTTAATTAACAAGTGCTTTGGACCTGCGGCATCTGAGGTAATAAAAGGTATGTTAATTTCTGTCTCAAGAGATGTAGATAATTCTATTTTAGCCTTCTCGGCAGATTCTTTTAATCTTTGTAATGCCAACTTGTCCTGAGATAAATCTATGCCTTGGTCTTTTTTAAATTCATCAATAATCCAAGATACAATCTTATTATCAAAGTCCTCTCCTCCAAGATGAGTATCTCCACCAGTAGCTTTTACTTCTACAGTATCTTCGCCAATATCTAGAACCGAAACATCAAATGTTCCTCCACCAAAATCATAAACAACGACTTGTTGATCTTTTTTCTTAGTGAGACCATAAGCTAAAGCTGCTGCTGTTGGCTCGTTAATTACCCTTCTAACATTTAATCCTGCTATTTCTCCTGCGATCTTAGTTTCTTTTCTTTGAGCATCATCAAAATATGCAGGACAAGTAATAATCGCTTCTTTAATCTCTTCTCCTAATTTACTCTCGGCATCATTCTTAAGCTTTTTAATAATCATCGCCGATATTTCTGCAGGACGATACCATTTATCTCCCATCTTAATCTCTACACTCTCATCAGCAGCGCTTCTAATTTCATAAGGAAGAACCTTCTTGCTCTCTTGAACTTCTTTATCGGAATATTTTCTACCGATAAGACGCTTAGCTGCAAATATTGTATTTTCAATATTTGTAATCTGCTGTCTTCTTGCCACCACTCCTATAACTCTTTCTCCGTTTTTATTAAGAGCAACAACCGAAGGAGTTGTGCGAGAACCCTCAGCGTTTTCTATTATCTTTGGCTCCCCCCCTTCTACAATTGCCATTGCTGAAAATGTTGTTCCTAAATCAATTCCAATTATTTTTCCCATATTTTTTTAATTAGCAACCCTATTGAGGCCACTAAACAATTATTTAATTATTTTTACCTTTGCTGGACGAATAAGCTTACCAGATTTAATATAACCCTTAGAAACTTCTTCAATGATTACACCGCTTTCTTCACCATCTACCACTTCTATTGCCTCGTGAAAATTAGGATCAAAATCCTTACCAACGGTCTCTATTGCTTCAACCTCAAACTTATTTAAAAACTCATCTAAACGACTCTTTATTTGAAACAAACCTTTGATGTAATTATTTTCTTCTTCGGGTGGTATTTGTTTTTGTGCTAGCTCAAAATCGTCAACAATCTTTAATAACTCTAACAATAAATCTCTTTGGCTATACTCGACTAAACTACTAATCCTTTCCAATTCACCTTTTTTATAATTTTCAAAATCTGCCTTACTCCGTTTCCATCCATTCAAATAATCCTCTTTTTCTTTTTCACACTCCCCTAATTTTTTTTTGATATCTTCATCCATAATTTTTATTATTTAATCTTTCTATAACCGACCTTATTAAAAATATATTTTTGTCATACGCCATTCTTTTGGGTCCAAGAATCGCGATTAATCCATCATCATCTTTCATAAAACTACATCGGGAAATGATAATACTAAAGTCGTCAGACTTAGTGATTGGCACTTCTCTACCGATATATGTATTAATTGATAACTCTAAATCAAAATCATCAATATTGTTTTCAAAATCGTCAACCATCGATGTAAAATCACGCACTCTCTTCGTCTCGTAAAAGTCTGGCGCTTCAAATATTTCACTCCAACCTTCTTTGATAAATAATCTATCTTGTGTTAAATAAGTAATAATCAAATTAGATGATAAAGAGGCCAAAAGACGATTATATTCATGAAGAAAAGACAAATACTCATCAACTACTAAATTAAAACTAGAAACTCTCTCGTTCATCTTTTTATTTTGATAATCACCCTCTAAAGAGTCTACAAAAAAACGATAACCCTTATCTGTTGGAACTCGCCCAGCCGAAGTGTGCGGTTGTTCAATAAAGCCCATATCAGTCAACTCTTGCATCTCCGACCTAATTGTAGCAGGAGAAAAATCAAAACGACACTTTTTTTTAAGATGCTCAGAACTTACTGGCTCAGCCAAATCAATATACGATTTAACTAAAGCCTTTAATATTCTATCTTGACGCTCGCTAATACTCATACAAGGTGATTATAGCAAATTAAAATTAGCAGTCAAGACCCCGGAGTGCTAAGCTTGAAATACGCTCTATTTTCAAACCTCACATCAATGTATTCTAGATTTTCAAAATCTTCTTTGCTTATCTCGCTATCTAGTGTTAATTTTAATATCTTGGCCTGACTAATTAAATCTTCGCTGAATATAAATTTTATAACAAAACCATTAGTTGTGTGTGCGACTATATCAGATCCATTTAACTCAAACCAATATATACCCAATTCTCTTACTTCCTGCCACAACTCATTTAAAGCGAGCAACTTCTCTGATTCTATGACAGTGTCATTTAATCCGAAATTGCTATTACTGGAAATAACAACTAAATTTTTAGAATCGGTATCTTTAAATAAAAAACCTTCTTTGTCTACATAAAAACAATTCTCTAGATTGCCATTACACCAAATAGCAATTGCGTGCCTTTCTTTGACGCTAACTATTAATTTATCAGGAAAGTCCCTACTAACACTAGCTAAATAAATTTCGGGAAATTGAGATAAAGCATTATCAGAAATAACCGCTGTTTTAATAAGAAAAATACTTCTAAAGTTAATGCTATTGTTAACACTATCTAAAATCAATTCTTTTTCTATAGAATCGTTACCCAAAACCTCGATATCTTTAACCCAAAAAAACTCATAAAAGACTAACACATAAAATAAAATAACCGATGTGATAATTAAACCTAAAGATTTCCAAAAAAAACGTTTCTTGTAAAAAGGTATTACTGGTTTTCTACGATATGATTTCTTGTAGCTCTTCTTCATCTTTTTATTTTTTCAAAGACATATGTCAACCAATATCTTTTTGACATTGGTAAGTCTTTAGCATTAGGATAATTAATTGCATAACCTCCAAAACTTTTTTTAAAAAATGTAAGTCCAGCCCATTTATGACTTGGATTATCGTCTGGTGCAATTGACCAAAAGTCATAAGTAGTAGCACCTCTTCGCTTCGCTTCTTTTATTGCAACCCATTGAACAATCTGAGGCACAGAAATTGTGCTTGATAGCGCTTCTGATGCCCCATGATGATAAAATGCTTTGCCGCTATACAATACTACAAGGGCACCAGCAACGAGCCTCTTTTTATAGTAACCCAAAGACAAGAATACATTGTTATCTAGGGAAAATACATCAAATTCTTTCTTTAAATATTCTTTTGAAAAACTACTAAACCCCTGCCTCTTAGATGTAGTATCCATAAGACTATAAAATAAATCAATATCGTTAATATTATTAGATATTACAACTTCGATATCTTTATTTCTACTTGCCTTTCTTATTCTTCGAGAGTATTCTTTTCTCATCCCAGATAAAATCTCATCTTCGCTAGTAGATATATCTAAAACCCAACTTCTAGTAGGAAAAACTCTAGACGAGGAATCTATGAAGCCATCTAATGGTTCGTTACTTATCGGCGCTATTCTTACAAAAGAAACTTTTTCTTTAATAGCAATTTTTTTGATATTAAACAAAACTTCTTCTAAAACACTACTTTCTTTAATTATCGGAAAATGATTAAGGAGTAAAAAGTTGCCTTTCTTAGCATAGACCTTAGATGCTAGAAAAATAGACTCAAGCTCTCCATCTTTTAACAATCCCATTCTCCATATTTTATCGCCCAAGCTTTTTCTAAACTCGCCCCAATCCCAAGAATTAACAAAAGTTCTTTGCGGAAAACTTTTTACAAAATTATCCCAAACATTTTTATCTTTTATCTCAATCATTCCTTGGCTTCATTAATGGAAAAATTTGACATTCCCTAATTGGCTTATCCATCAAAAAGCTAAATAATCTCTCAGATACTCCAAACCCACAGGTTGGAGGCATTCCATATTCTAGAGCTTCTACGAAATCGCGATCAAACATTTGAGCTTCAGTATCTCCTGCATCCCTTAGGGCTTGCTGTTCTTTAAATCTTTCGGCTTGATCTATTGGATCGTTAAGCTCACTATAACCATTGCCCATCTCCGAGCCCGCTAAAATAACTTGAAATCTAGCTGCTACTTCAGGGTGATTTTCTACTCTTTTGGCCAATGGAGAAACTTCTACTGGTGGATTAATTAAAAAGCCTGGACCAGCAATACCCTTACGACAATATTTCCATAAAGAATCTATCGCTCTTATTCTATTAAATCCCTTTTTATCATACAAAACACCAAGTTTTTTAAGTGCTTTTTCGATTTCTTCTAAACTAGCTTCGTTGATATCAATTTTTGTCTGAGTACTAATAATTGATCGATAATCGTATCTTTCCCATTCTTTTGACAAGTCAACATCAAAGCCTCTAATTTTAAATTTAAGAGTTCCAAAGGTCTCTTGAGCAATATGACGATACATTTCCTCAACAAGCTTCATCCCTTGTTTATAGTCAGAATAGGCCCAATAAAACTCCATTTGGCTATAATCTTGCAAATGCTCAGGACTCATACCTTCGTTTCTAAATTGTCGTCCTATTTCAAAAGTTTTTTCAAACCCAGCAACCATAAGTTTTTTTTGCCATAACTCTCCAGTCGATATTCTTAAAAAAAGATCAATGTCTAGGGCCTTGTGGTGAGTGATGAAAGGTTCGGCGTCAGCTCCCCCAGCAGTTACTTCTAATACAGGAGTTTCCACCTCCATAAAACCCCTTTCGAGAAGAAAACTTCTTATAGAATTCCAAAAAATAGATCTTCTTTTAATCATAGCCTTAACTTCCGGATTAAACATAATGTCTAAATATCTCTTTCTAAATCGTTCTTCTTCGTCTTTTAGTCCGTGCCACTTTTCAGGTAAAGGTAATAACCCTTTGGTTAGTATTTTAAAATCACTAATATTAATTGTATTTTCTCCTCTCTGTGTAATAAAAAGAGTTCCCTTAACTTGAATAAAATCTCCAACGTCAAAAGTTTCGTTATAAAATTCGTATCCACTTGGGCCGACACCATCCTCTCTGACTAAACCTTGAATTGATCCTGTCCCATCTTCAATATTTAAAAATGTTGCCTTGCCGTGTCCTCTTTGTGATTTTATCCTTCCAACTAAAAAAACCTCTTCTTCCGATTTGGAAAGTTTAGAAAAAGAACTCAAAACATCATCTATACTGTGTGTTCTCTTGGATTCTATTGGATAAGGGTTAATTCCTTGGCTTCGTAACTTATTCAACTTCTTAATCCTATTATCTCTAATTTCATCTATGGTTGCCATATATTTATTTTACTTCTATTATTTTATATTCAACTATATCTCCATCAAGAGTTTCCATTTTACAAAAATCTCCAACTTTTTTACCAAAAAGAATTTTTCCAATTGGAGAGTCTAGTGATATTTTATTATCTAATGGATTAGCCTCAATAGAGCTTACGATAATATATGCTTCTTGAGAACCATCGCACTCAACTATTACCGATGATCCTATTTCAATATTATTAGACTTTTCTTTTAAAGATACAGAAGAGTTTCTTATTATGCTCTCCAATTCTATAATACGCCCCTCCAAAAAAGCCTGATCATCTTTAGCTTCGTGATAAGCCGCATTCTCTTTCAAGTCTCCAAAAGATATTGCCTCTTTTAATCTTAAAGCTAACTCCCTTCTTTTTGGGCCCTTTAATAATTCAAGTTCTTCTTTAAGCTTGTCCATTGTTTCAGGACTGATGTTTTGTTTGTTTTGCATAGTTAAGTTATAGCATAATTTAACGGTTTTCAAAATACCAATCTAGTATTTCTTTAGCAACTGGAAGTGCTGCTGCTCGAACACCCTCCACCTCTTCAATCATAATAGTTAATACAATTTCGGGATCTTCGTATGGACCAAAAACAGTTACCCAGTTATGATAATGATTCGCTTTTGGTATTTGAGCTGTTCCTGTTTTGGCAGCCAAACTAACTGGCAAGCTCTTTAGCAAAGTAGCAGAGCCTTCTTCAACTGCAAGTTTCATACCACTTCTAACTATTTCTAAGTTTTCTTTATCTACAAAGTCACGCCTAATTACTCTAGATTCTCTTGTTTCTAAAACCTCCCCGTCACTACCTAGGACTTCCTTAAGAATCATTGGCTGGTAAAGAGTTCCTTTATTGGCTATAGCTACAAAAGAATTAACAACTTCTATGGGAGTAGTAAGCATATATCCTTGACCAATAGACATATTATAATTATCACCAACTGTCCAAGAGCTACCAATATTCTCCATCTTCCAATCAGGATCAGCTAAAAATCCTTCTTTTTCTTGAGGAAGATCTATCCCTGTTTTAGAATTCCAACCAAATAATTCTAAATATTTTTTCATAACCACAGAACCCAATCCTTTTTGACCATCATAACCACCGCCAACAGTGTAAAAGTAAACATTACTAGAAACTGCGATGGCTCGCCTTAAATCAACCCACCCATGAGCCTGCCAATCGCGAAAAATAGATGATTGATCAGGATTCCAAGGATTAGCAACAGATATTTGTCCAGAAGAATAAAATTGTTTTTCGGGACTAACAAGACCCTCTTCTAAAACAGCTGTTCCGATAATCGGCTTAATTGTTGAGCCTGCTGGATATGTTCCCGATATAGCACGATTAAATAATGGGGTTCTCTCATCGGCAAATAGCTCGGATAATTCGTTAGAGCTAATTCCTCGAGCAAACATATTACTATCAAATCCAGGATAATTTACCATAGCTAATACTGCGCCATTTTTAGGATTTATTGCAATCGCAACGCCACCCTTAGCCCCCAAACTTTCAGTCATACTTTTAAGAGCTTCGTAAGACTTCTTTTGAAGCTCCCCATCTATCCAAAGAACCAAACTATTTCCCGATTCAGCCATAAGCTCTACTTCTTCTGATTTTATCCTACCAACCGCGTCTCTTTCAACTTTTAATTTACCTGAAATAATTCTTAAATAGTTTTCGTAAAATTTTTCTAATCCGGTTTTTCCGATATAATCTTTCATAGAATAATCACCTACTAGCTCTTCAGTGGATATTTTGCCAGTATAGCCAATTAAATGAGAAAAAGCATCAGCATTATCATACTCTCTAATCATTCTTTTTTCTATTTCAAAATCATCCAACTCTCTAGTTTTTATTTCTAAAAATATTAAATCTTTTTGATTAATATCTTCTAAGATTACCACCTCTTTACCGTTAGAACTATTAATCTTTTCTAAATCTAATTTTAACTCTTTTGAGATTTCGTCTAAAGAATTATCAGAACCATCGCCAGTATAAATAAGAGAAAACTTGGGACGATTAAAAACCAACTGATTCATATTAGAATCATATATAATGCCCCTAGAGGATTCTATATTCCTGTATATAAACCTGTTTTGTTGGGCCATTTGATGATAATCTTCACCATAGACAATCTGCAGAGAGAACGCTCGATAACTAAGAATAAAAAAAGAAAAGAAGAATAAAAAAAATAAAAAATAAAAAGCCCGAGCGGAAAGGGAAACATTCATTTTCCTCTCCCCCTCACCTCTTTTAATACTTCTATCGTAACTAATTTTATCCAAAAAAACCTCTTGAGGTTGTATTTCCTTCAAGTCTTTTAGCGCTACCTTTCGACCATTAAAGTCTTTGGAGGACTGATACTTGAACATATTTATTTAACAATACTCTTAATATTAAAGATGCTGAAGTTAATACAAAAAAGTATATTCCTAATGGTCCTGGAGATAATAAGTCTATGGTTAAACCTAAAAAAGCGGCAAGAGTTACGCCTAGATCAGAAGAAACCAAAACATATATGGTTATCAATAATGGTATTATTAAAAATACTGGATTAGCAGTAATAATTAGAATTAATAAAAATAATATGAATAAAGCTAATTCAATCATTGATTATAAAAACTTTTTTAATTCTTTTAATATTAAAAAATGGAGTAATTTCAAGCTCTTGAAAATGCTCAGCTTCATCTTTTGTAATACTGCTAACTAATCCAATAAATAAGCCACTAGGAAAAACACCACCCAAAGGAGCCGTTACTACAGCGTCCCCCACCTCGATTCCCTTGTCTTTTTCAACTAAAGAAATCTTAGTTCCAGATAATAATCCAAAAGCATCTCTTTTTAATATTTCAACATCAAAAGAGTTATCTATGCTAGTAATTAATTTAATGCGGGAAAAACTGTCAAAAACCTCAATCACTCTGCCAAGTAAAACTTTATGCTCGGTAATAATTATCATACCTGAGGAGATACCATCTTCCGCCCCTTTATTAATTACAAAAGAATCACCTGAAATATCTTTGCTAGAGATATTAGCTAAAATCAGATCGAAATCCTCTTCTAAACTTAAATTGAGAGCGTTTCTTAACATCTCATTTTCTTCTTCTAAAACAGTTAATTCAATTATCTTAGATGTTAATCTTTCTTTCTGGTCTAGTAAGTCCTCTCTTTCTTCACCTGTAATATCATGAATGGGAGATAATACCTTAAAAAAGGCATTGGATAATTGATTAGAAAAGAAAAAAAGGAACAAAGAAAAAAATAAGATTAAAGTGCAAAACACTATTAATTTACTCTTTTCTTTATTCCTCTGTGGCGAAATCCTATACATAATTTAACTATAACCTATTTTTAAATTTTATACAAAAAATCGTATTCAATTCACGGGAACTACCTACTTTCGCGGAAAATCCACTATCATCGGCCTTGGTGCATTTCACTTCCGAGTTCGAAATGGAATCGGGTGGGACAACACCAGTATAGTTCCCTGGAACTAAATACGATTTAATTAAATTTTTGTGGCTATAAGAAACTAGCTAAAATTGCTTCGACCTATTAGTATTGCTTGGCTAAAGACATTACTGCCCTTACACCTGCAACCTATCAACCTCATCATCTCTGAGGGGTCTATGAGTTCTCATCTTGAAGTTGGCTTCGTGCTTAGATGCTTTCAGCGCTTATCCATTCCTAACATAGCTACCCAGCAATGCTCTTGGCAGAACAACTGGTACACCAGAGGTTAGTTCACTCCGGTCCTCTCGTACTAGGAGCAAATCTTCTCAAAACTCAACGCCTGCGGTAGATAGAGACCAACCTGTCTCACGACGGTCTGAACCCAGCTCACGTACCACTTTNNGTTATCCCCGGGGTAGCTTTTATCTGATGATCTCCCGCGCTTCTAAAACCATACGCGGTCGGTTCACTAAGTTCTGGTTTCCCAACTGCTCGACATATCCGTCTCGCAGTAAAGCCAGCTTATGCCTTTACACTATCACTCCGATTTCCATCCGGAGCTAGCTGACCTTATAAACTTCTCCGCTACTCTTTAGGAGAAAAGCGCCCCACTTAAACTGACCGCCAGAAACTGTCCCCGCCACACCTCATTATATTCAAAAGACTGAATACAATGAGGTATGGCTAGGTTAGAATTGAGATTTTAAAAGGGTGGTGTCTCATTGGCGACTCCATCTTTCCCGAAAGAAAAACTTCAAAGTCTACCACCTACGCTTCGCATCTAAAATCAAAAGTCAATATCTGACTACAGTGAAGCTCCCGGGGTCTTTTCGTCTAGCCGCAGGTAACCGGCATCTTTACCGGTA
>NPIE01006562.1_pt1 | contig 38210 bp, 39 predicted proteins | sample 8637661 | NCBI WGS metagenome assembly NPIE01 (sample SAMN07420842, study PRJNA396082) | bioreactor metagenome | isolation source: sample BA12 brine-fed electro-methanogenic bioreactor BA | place: Japan: Kochi | collected 2016-12-09 | reverse complement strand
AAGATGTCCAAGTCCAAGGGCAACGTGCTCGACCCGATCGACCTGATCGACGGTATCGATCTGGACGCGCTGGTCGCCAAGCGCACCGCAGCGCTGATGCAGCCGCAGATGCAGGCCGCGATCGAGAAGCATACCCGCGAGGAATTCCCCGACGGCATTCCGGCCTTCGGCGCCGATGCGCTGCGCTTCACCTTCGCCGCGCTGGCCGGGCATGGCCGCGACATCAAGTTCGACCTGTCGCGCTGCGAGGGCTACCGCAACTTCATCAACAAGCTCTGGAACGCCTCGCGCTTCGTGCTGATGAACATCGGCGATGCACCGCTGCCGCCGGCCGGCGCCGACGACAGCGTGTCGCGCTGGATCCGCTCGGCGCTGGCGCGCACCACCGAGACCGTCAACCAGGCACTGACCGACTACCGCTTCGACCTGGCCGCGAGCGCGCTGTACGACTTCGTCTGGCACGAGTTCTGCGACTGGTATCTGGAGTTGTCCAAGCCGGCCATGGCCGATGACGCCGATCCGGCGCAGCGCGATGCGACCCGGCGCACGCTGGCCGAGGTGCTGGACGCAATCCTGCGCCTGCTGCATCCGTTCATCCCGTTCGTGACCGAGGAAATCTGGCAGCAGCTCAAGACCCCGCTGGCCATCGACGACGATTTCCTGGCCCGCGCCGCCTGGCCGGTGGTCGGGGCCCGCGATCCGGCGGCCGAAGCCGACGTCGAATGGCTCAAGGGCGTGATCCTCGCAGTACGCTCGGCCCGCACCGAATTGCAGCTTGCTCCGGGTAAGCAGATGCTGCTGCTGGTGCAGGGGGCTGATCCGGCCGATCGCGAACGCCTGCAGCGCTTCGACGCGCTGATCCGTCGCCTGGCACGACTGGAGTCGATCCGGAACGTCGCCGACGAGCATGACCCGGCCGAGTGCGCGGTCCAGATCGCAGGCCACATGCGGCTGCTGATCCCGCTGGCCGGTCTGGTCGATCCGGCCGAAGAACGCGCCCGGCTGCAGAAGCTGCTCGATCGAGAGCTGGCCGGACTGGAGCAGGCCGAACGCAAGCTGGCCAACCAGCGCTTCGTCGCCAACGCACCGGCCGAGGTGGTCGACAAGGAGCGCAGCCGCCTGGCCGAGCATCGGCGCAAGGCCGAAGAAATCTCGGCGCAGATTCAGCGGCTGGAAAAGCGCTGATCCCGCATCAATCTCGGCTTTCGCTCGGCGGCGACCGTCTTGCTCACCAGGCCTCCAGTTCCAGGCCGGGTACGCGGGCGAATTCCCGCCGGTTGCGGCTCACGCTCATTCAGCAGGTGGATGCAGATATCCGTATCGAGCAGTTTCACCTGATTTTCCGTCGCGTTTCGAATTCACCCTGGGTGCCGCGAGTGATCGGAGCAATCTCGGCGCCGCCGAAAACCCGCTCGAAATAGCCCTCGGGCCAGTCGGAGACCAGGTCCTTTCGTGCAAGCTCGGCCAGATATCGGGAAACACTCATTCCGGCGCGTTGCGCGCGATGTCGCAGCGATTCAGCCTCTTTGTCAGGCAAATAACAGTGCAGTTGCGCCATGGTCTTGATGCAAAGATATTCCGGATCATGCTCGTATCTCAGCCATAATCCAAACCAGCTTTACCGCAGATGAACGCGGATGAACGCAGATAAAGCGCAAGGACAGCGGGACCGGTTTCGGGGTAGGCGGGGAGCGGCATTGCCTGCTGGCAAGCCGTGGGTCGATCGGCATTGCGGTTGGAGCAGAGTTCAGGGGAGCCCTGGTGCCAGTGGGATCGGTTCAGGGGCATCCAGAGTTTGAATGTGCTTCTGAAGCTCAGCGGGTTCGGATGGATGCTGAAAGCTCGTCCTATGATCCGCGACCACGCCTCACCACCAGGCAACACCACTCCCCGCTGAGAGTGTCGTGCAAAGGGCTGGACGCGCTCCCAGCCCCCACGATCGCCCGATTCTCGAAGCCTTCTATTCAAACAATCTGCGCGAATCTGCGAAATCTGCGGTTCGTTTTTACCAATGGCTGAAACAAGTAACTAATCAGGAAGTCTTTTCCAGTTCGGGCTGAATCAATCGCGTAATCAAGAAGTTATTTACATGTATTCCGGCAAGATCAAGCCAGCAGATCAATCGAAGGTATCCACCGCGACACTTGCGCGCTCGTCGCATTTCTGGCATTCTCCTTTAATCCTTTTTTCCTTTTATTCTTACCATGTTGGCCAAAAAGACATCGAAGAACCAGATCACGTTGCCGAAACGAATCATTGAGGGATTCCCTGATGTCGATTACTTCGATGTCGCCGAGGAAAACGGCGTGATCGTGCTCAAGCCGCTGCGGCCCAGCAGGGCCGACCAGGTCAGGCACAAGCTCGCCGATCTGGGCATCGACACCAGCGACATTGATGAAGCGGTGCAGTGGGCCAGAAAAAGCTGAGGTGCGTGTTCGACACCAATGTGGTCGTCTCCGCGCTGGTGTTCTCAGGTCGACGCTTATCGTGGTTGCGCCAGGCCTGGGTCACCGGCGAGCTCGTGCCGCTGGCCAGTCAGGCAAGCATTGCCGAACTGCTTCGGGTGCTGGAATATCCGAAGTTCAGACTCCAACAGCAGGAACGACTGGAGTTGCTTGGCGACTACCTGCCATTCTGTCAGAGCGTCGAAATTGGCGAGGATTTACCGGACTTGCCGCGTTGCGATGATGCCGATGATCAGAAATTTCTCGAACTGGCCGAGGCCGGGGCAGCCGACTGGCTGGTGACCGGCGACCCGCATCTGCTGAAACTGGCCGGCCGGACACGATTCGCAATCCTCGACCCCGCCCGGGCGCGCGACCGGCTGTCGAAGATACCCGGTGACCTCGGGGAGCAGGATCCAGAAACATAGCCACGAGCGAGAAATCCAGGCTCTGCAAGCCCAACACTCGCCACCGGCCCCGATCAGACCTCGTCAGCCTGCACTCGCGGCCCGCGATGACCCAAGCTTTGCCCCATCATGCGCCGCTGCAGTATGGTCAATCCGGCTGCGCCGGAATCAGGCGATAGACCACCCCGACCCGGGTCTGGAACCGGATCGGCTGAGGCTCGAATGCGATCACGAACTCGGCGTCCCGGCTGGTCATGGCCAGACGTGGATCGCGGCCCTCGTTGCCGCCTCCAGCGCCACCGGCCAGCTCATGCATCGGCTGGTAGATGATGCCCCAGATCAGGCCCAGTGCCGCGCCCTGCGCTTCGGCCAGTTGTTCGGCACGCAGGGTGGCTGCACGAACCGCCTGTTGCCGTGCCCGCTGCTCGAGCAACTGTTGGTTTTCCGGCGTCAGCTCAAAGCGTGGTCCCTCAAGCGACTCCATCTCCAGTTCGGCCAGTTGGTAGTGCAGTGCATTCAACTGGTCCAAATCGCCAACCCGCACTTGATAGCTGAATCGCCCGAAGTATCCGGTCCGAACCTGCCTTTGACTTTCACGGTCGTATTCCCGGTTCTCGCCAAAGCTCAAGCGCAGGATCCGATGATCGCGGAGCGCGTCGTCAAATCCCGAAAGCACCTTCAGAAGACGCTGCTGGGCAATGTTGATTGCCTGGCGGGCTGCCTCCGGACTTTCCTCGACCACGCGAACATTCAGATCCAGCACCGCAAAGTCGGGCGACATTTCAGCCTCGGCATCGGCGCTGGTCGAAATGTAGGGACCGTCCGGCAATGCGGTATCGCGCGCCGCGCCGGCAGGTGCAGCAAACAAGCATGCGGCGGAAACAATCAGCAGGGGTAAAAATGGACGCATCGGTCACTCCGGTGGATGGATTCGTGATTATCTGCTTGATTCAGCCCGAACCTGAAAATACTGTTTTACCGCAGATGAACGCAGATGAACGCAGATGAACGCAGATGAACGCAGATGAAAACAGATCGCTGAGTTGATTGGGGAGCCAGAATATTGAAGCGTGACCGCTGGACCCTTTGAATTCTCCTGAGCGAGTTTTTCCGGCGGATTGATGCTGGCGAGCTTCGGAAAACAATGCCGGATTGCCTGCTTCCTGACGCGAATGGACTTTATCTGCGTTCATCTGCGTCCATCTGCGGTAAAACGGTTTTGGATTATGAACGAGATATATGCGCAATCAGGCATGGATTTGCAGTGCCAGAAGGCCCGCGCTATTCGCACATTGAAGTTCCCAGAATATCCGCTCCGGTCGGGTTCAATCGTCACTGAAACGCGCCATCCGCTGGCGTCTGCGGTCGACGCCGAGTTCGAACACGTCCGGGCGTGCGTAGTGGCCGGACGGGTCGAAATGGCGCCGGGCCCGGCGCACCGCGGCATGATCGATCTCGGCCACGAACAGGCCGTCGCGGTCCTCGACCGGCTCGATGCACCATGACCCGTCGGGCGCCGCCAGACAACTGCCGCCTCGCGCCCAGGGCAGATCGGCGGTGGCCTGCTGGATCAGGACCGGTTCGGGCAGACCCTCGGGAAGGTCGTCGGGACCCATCAGGCCCGAGACCGAGAGCACGTAACTGCGCCCCTCGATCGCCATGAAGCGGGTAATTTCGGCGGTGTTGCGTACATTTCCCGGCCAGATCGCGACATGCAGGTCTTCGCCTTGGGCCTGCAGGCTGGCCCGGGCCAGCGGCATCCAGTTCTCCCAGCAGTTCAACGCACCGACCGTGAAGCGGTCCAGCGGCCAGGTGCGCAGGCCGTGTCCGTCGCCGATCGCCCAGACCAGACGCTCCTCGTAGGTCGGCATCAGCTTGCGATGGACCGCCTGCAGCGCGCCGTCGCGATCGATCGACACGGCCGTGGCGTAGACACTCTCGCCGCGATCGTCGGGGCGCTCGAGTATTCCGAGCACCACGGCGCAGCGGTTGGCGCGCGCCGCGGCGCAGACCGGATCAAGATGGCCGTGTTCGATTACCACCGCCTGCTCGACGTAGTGCGCGTGCAAGCCGGCCAGCGCCGGCGAATCGAAACGCGCGCCATCGCCGCGCTCGAGCCAGAATGGATAGCCCGGCACCAGGCATTCGCCAAAGGCCACCAGTGCCACGCCCTCGCCGCCGGCCTGGTCGATTCGCGCCACCACCCGGGCCAGCGTGGCCTCACGGTCCAGCCACACCGGCGCGATCTGGGCCGCGGCCACAAGCAGTCGGTCAGTCATTGTCCGGCTCGGGATGGCGCACCATGACCAGCGCATCCTCGCGCCCCTCCCAGCTGGGGTAGTAACCGGGACGTCGGCCGATGATGTGAAACCCGTTGGCCTCGTAGAGCGCAATTGCGGCGCGATTCGACGGCCGAACCTCAAGGAACACGCGTCGGGCAAGCAACAGCCGGGCATCGACCAGAACGCCGTCCAGCAGGGCCTGACCGACACCGGCGCGGCGGTGCTCGAGGGCGACGCAGAGGTTGAGCAGATGAGCCTCGCCGGCACCGACCGACAGGATCGAGTAGCCGGCGACCTCGCCGCAGAGCTCGGCCAGGCGACAGCAATAGCCGATCCGCAGGCAATCGCCGAAGATGCCGCGGCTCCACGGAAACGGATAGCTGCGATCCTCGATCGCATGAACCTCGTCGAGATCCGACCGGCGCATCGGCCGGATCAGCAACTCCGATCGCAGCACGGCAACCATTGTCAGCCCGCCAGCCGCGGCCGTAGCAGCACCCACAGCGCCTGGCGTGCCGCCGGGCTCGCGACCAGCTGATCCAGCGCCGCTGCCCGCAACAGACCTTCGGCGCCGGCCGGAGCTTCGCCGAACGCGAGCACCTGGCGAATGCCGTGATCATGCCAGTCTTCCGGACCGACTCCGGCCTCGGGCGTATCACTCCATTTGCCGAAGCGACATTCGGTCGGCCCGAGCACGGCACGCACATCCTCGAGCAGCACACGAAAGCTCGCGCGCTCGCCTTCATCGGCAACGATCAACCACGATCCGGTCCCGGATTCCAGCCGAATGCGGGCGGCACGGGCTGATGCCGAACCCGTACCCTGCTCGTCTTCAGCCCACCGCTTACGCAGCAGCCACAGATCGATGCCCATGGCCTCGAGCCGGGCGCGCGATGCGGCGCCGTGCATGTCAGTCGCTCCCGTCGCGACGCCGCAAGCGCCGCCGCTGGGCGCGACCGCGCAGGGTCAGGACCAGGCCGGAAGTGACGTAGAGCACGCCAATCGTGAACAGCACCGCCGGCAGGTCGATCGCGAGCAGCACGATCACCACCAGCAGCACGAAGATCCAGGCAATCGGCACGCGCTCGCGCTCGCGCGCACTGCCGCCCTTGAAGCTGAAGTAGCGCAGCCGCGAGACCATCATCGCGCCCAGCAGCACGGTCAGCACCAGCATCGGCCAGGCCACGCTGTCGGGGCCGATGCCGCGGCTTTCGAAGAACCAGATCGTCGACACCAGCGTACCGGCGGCGGCCGGGCTGGCCAGGCCCTGAAAGTAGCGCTTGTCGGCCACGCCGGCCTGGGTATTGAAGCGCGCCAGGCGCAGCGCGCCGCAGGCCGCGTAGAAGAACGCACTGAGCCAGCCGATCTTCTGCCCGATCGGGCCGGCCAGCTCCAGCGAGGACAGCGACCAGCTCCAGACCAGGATGGCCGGCGCAATCCCGAACGACACCATGTCCGAGAGCGAGTCGTACTGGACGCCGAATTCCGACTGGGTGCCGGTCATCCGCGCTACACGCCCGTCGATACCATCGAGCAGCCCGGCGATCACGACCGCGACGCAGGCCGCAACCGTCTCGCCCTGAACGGCGGCGATGATCGCGTAGAAACCCGCCATCAGCGCTGCGGTCGTCAGGGCGTTTGGCAGCAGGTAAGCCCCGCGCGCCAATGGCCGTTTCTGCTTGCTTTCCTCGTTGCTCAAGACAATGCTATCCTTTGGGCGGCCCGGATTGGCCATGCAGGTCACGATGCTATCGCAAACCGAGACCATAAATCGAGATTGCGAGCGCCGCGTCTCGGTCCGGGCGAGACCCAAGGGGACCTTGAGAGCGAGGAGAGTCCATTGAATCCTTTGATCGTCGCACTGAGCCTCGCGCTGCTGCTGCTGACCGGAGCCGCGTCGGCCCAGACGTATTACAAGTGGCGGGATGCCGCAGGCACGGTGCATTTCACCTCCGAGCCACCTGTCGACCGCGACTTCGAGGTCATCAACACCTCCGGCCAGGTCATCGGGAGCTCCAGTGTCGCCCCGACATCAGCGAGCCCGAGCTCAGAGACCCCGGCGGTCGAGGTACAGATGCCGCGTGAAGCGGCGATCGATCCGGCGCTGATTGCCCAGCGCTGTCAGCAGGCAACTGAAAATCTGTACTGGCTGCGCGCCAATCGTCGCATCATCGTCGAGCGCGACGACGGCAGCGAGGAGTTCATCGACGCCGACGAGCAGCAGCGCCAGATCGAGCAGAACCAGGCATTCATCGACGAGTGGTGCCAGGACCAGCGCTGAGCCTGCATCACGCTGAAGCAGACCACTCTCGGTTCCGCTGATCGCGAGGCTCCGGTGCTAGACTTGCGGGTTCGCATCCGAACCCGGTCTACCTCATGAAAACCAGTGCCTTCCACCTCGTCACGCTGCGCGAGGTTCCCGCCGATGCCGAGATCGCCAGCCATCAACTGATGCTGCGCTGCGGCATGGTCCGCAAGCTCACCGGCGGCATCTACACCTGGAGCCCGCTGGGCCTGCGCGTGCTGCGCCGGGTCGAGCGCGTCGTGCGCGAGGAAATGGACGCCGCCGGCTGTCTCGAACTGCTGATGCCCTCGGTGCAACCGTCCGAGTTGTGGCAGGAAACCGGTCGCTGGGAGACCTTCGGCGCCCAGCTGCTCAAGATGCACGATCGCGCCGGGCGCGAGTATGCCTTCGGCCCGACCCACGAGGAAGTGATCACCGAGTTCGCCCGTGCCGAGCTGCGCTCGTACAAGCAGCTGCCGATCTGCTTCTACCAGATCCAGACCAAGTTNNCAAGTTCCGCGACGAGATCCGGCCGCGCTTCGGCGTGATGCGCGCGCGCGAGTTCCTGATGAAGGACGCCTATTCCTTCCATCTCGACGAGGCCGGTCTGGCCGAGTTCTACCAGCGCATGCACCGGGCCTACACGCGGGTATTCGAGCGGCTCGGCCTGCGCTTCAAACCGGTCGCAGCCGACAGCGGCGCGATCGGCGGTGCGACCAGCCATGAATTCCACGTGCTGGCCGACTCCGGCGAAGACGTGATTGCGCATGTGCCCGGCGGCAGCTATGCGGCCAACCTGGAACTGGCCGAGGCGGTTGCTACCGGCCAGCGCGCAGCGCCCTCCGAGGAGCTGCGCACGGTCGACACGCCGGATGCCAGGACGATCGACGAACTGGTGACACAGTTCGACCTGCCGATCGAGAAAACCGTCAAGACCCTGGTGGTGCATGCAGCCGAGGGCCAGCCGGCCGGGCTGATCGCGCTGCTGGTTCGCGGCGACCATGAACTGAACGCGGTCAAGGCCGAAAAACTGCCCCAGGTGGCCGCGCCGCTGACGCTGGCCGATGAGGCCGAGATCCGCGCCGCGATCGGCGCCGGCCCGGGGAGTCTCGGCCCGATCGGACTGCCGATCCCGATGCTGGTCGATCGCAGCGTCGCCCTGATGAGCGACTTCGGCGCCGGCGCCAACATCGACGGCAAGCACCACTTCGGCATCAACTGGGAGCGCGATGTCGCGCTGCCCGAAGTCGCCGACCTGCGCAACGTGGTCGAGGGCGATCCGGCCCCGGACGGCTCCGGCACATTGGCGCTGATCCGCGGCATCGAGGTCGGCCATATCTTCCAGCTCGGAACCAAATATTCAGAGTCCATGAATGCGGTCGTGATGGACGAGGACGGTCGCGCCCGACACCCGTGGATGGGCTGCTACGGCATCGGTGTGTCGCGCATCGTCGCCGCCGCGATCGAACAGAACCACGACCAGCACGGCATCATCTGGCCCGAGCCGCTGGCACCGTTCACGATCGCGATCCTGCCGCTGAACCACCACAAGGCCCATCGCGTACGCGAGCTGGCCGAGTCGCTGTACGCGCGCCTGCGCGAGACCGGCGTCGAAGTGCTGCTCGACGATCGCCCGCTGCGTCCCGGCGTGATGTTCGCAGACGCCGAGCTGATCGGCATTCCCCATGTGCTGGTGATCGGCGAGAAAGGCATCGACCAGGGCATCGTCGAATACCGCAGGCGCGGCGGCGACAACGGCGAAATCGCACTGGCCGAAGTCGAACAGTTCGCGCTGGGGCTGGTCGAGGGAATTTGACCGCAAATGAACGCAAATGAACGCAAATCAAAGTCAAAAGCCGGGCACGCATGACTCCCGAGGATGGCGAATCAGAATCGTAACCAGTCACGCGAGTTTGCGAGCGTACTGGGAAAGGCGCCCGATATTCCCAAGCCCCGGGGATAAGAGGCATTCCTGAAGTACCCGGTTGTTGTTGAACCTCTGAATTTCTTCGCGCCCTTCGTGCCCTCTTTTTTGTCCTTTATTTTTAGGCTTTATTTGCGTTCATTCGCGTTCATTTGCGGTTCAAATCGCCTTTCAAGAGCTTTCCATTTGCGGTTGAATCCGCTTTCGCCGTGCCCGTCTCCGAGCGCATCCACACGTCGCGCTGCGGGAACGGGATCTGAATGCCTGCCTCATCGAAGGCCTTGTAGATCTTCATGTAGAGCTCGTGCGTGACCAGGCCGCGATTGGCCGGGCGGTCGACCCAGCACAGCAGTTCGAAATCCAGTGAGGAATCACCGAAGCCGCGCATCCGCACGCGCGCGGCCGGCTCGCGACAGACTGTTTCGTGGCGCTTCGCGATTGCCTCGAGCAGGCCGACCACCTGGTCGACATCGCTGCCGTAGGCCACGCCGACCTTGAGCCGGATCCGGAACCGCTCCCAGATGCCGCCGGACTCGTTGACGATCTTGCTGTTGGCCATGATCGAATTCGGCATCGTGACCTCGACATCGTCGCGGGTCAGAATCCGGGTCGAGCGGATGCCGACCTTGGTCACCTCACCACGCTCGCCGGTGTCGAGCACGATGTAGTCTCCGACCTTGTAAGGCGCATCGGCGATGATGAAGAAGCCGGCGAACAGGTTTGCCAGCGTGTCGCGCGCAGCGAAGCCCACCGCGATGCCGATCACCCCGGCCGAGGCCAGCCAGGCGGTCGGATCGATGTTCCAGACCTGCAGCAGTGCATAGGCCGCGATTGCGACCACGATCACCGTAAACAGCAGATCGAACAGCGGCAGCGTGCGCTCCTCGATGATCTCGAAGCGATCGCGAATCGAGCCCAGCACCTGCAACATCAGATGTGCGCCGCGCATGCCGTGGCGCATCAACTGCAGGATCAGCACCGAAACCAGCAGCCGGGTCAGGATCTGGGCGAGGCGCTCCGGCAGGCCAAGCACCTGGATCGCCAGCGCCAGCGCCAGGTAGCCGATCACCAGAGCTCCCACGTTGGCGGCCAGATGCAGCAGCTGGTCGGCCAGCTCGCCGGGCAGGCGACGCACGGCGCGCATCACGAAATGCAGCAGGATCCAGCGCACCAGCACCGCCGCGACCACGCCCAGCAGCGCGATGATCAGCGACAGCATGATCGGATAGGTGGCCAGGAAGGACCAGACCGGGGCGATCGCCTCGGGCAGCCACTCGGGGACGCGATTCGCCTCCACGCTCAAGCCTGTGCCGCCGGGCCGAAATGGGACTCGCCGCGCTCGGCCGCAAGCCGGGCCTGGCGGGCACGCTCACGCAGACTGCCGAGCCGCGCCGCATCGAAGCCCTGTCCGCACAGTTCGCAACTGCCCTGATCGGAAATCGGCGGCAGGCCCTCCGGATTCAATCCTTCTGCCGGAAGCCGGCAACCTCGACAGACCACGCGGCCGGTCGGTGCCAGGTCGTCGGCGACACTGACGCGATCGTCGAACACGAAGCATTCGCCCTGCCAGCACGATTGCTGCGCCGGAACCTGCTCCAGGTACCCGAGGATACCGCCATGCAGCTGGTAGACCTCGCCGTAGCCCCTCGAACGCAACCAGGCACTGGCCTTCTCGCAGCGCACGCCGCCGGTGCAGAACATCGCCACCGGTCGCTCGGGATCGAGTTCGGATTCACACCACTGCTTGAACTCGGTAAAGCTGGCCGTGCCGGGGTTGCGCGCGCCTTCGAAGCTGCCAAGCCGAAACTCGTAGTCGTTGCGGGTATCGACCAGCTGCACCGCCTCGCGCCGAATCAGCGCGTTCCAGTCGGCCGGCGCGACCGGCGTTCCAACCGGATCGGCGTGCGGCTGCACCGTCGGATCGAAGGTCACGATTTCCTCGCGCAGCCGCACCTTGAGACGCAGAAACGGCGACGACGCCACCGCCTGACGGTTCAGCACCGGCCGATCGGCGCCGAGTTGCGCGGCCAGCCAGACCAGCCACTCGTCCAGCGCCGGACGCGGACCGAACAGGCTGAAATTGACGCCCTCGCCGGCCAGCAGCACCGTGCCCTTGAGCCCACAGCCAGCGGCGAATGCTTCGGCTCGTTCACGCCACAGGGGCAGACGCTCCAGCGTCAGGAACTGATAGCCGCTGAGCAGTTCGAGCATGGTCTGGTCGCGATCGGTCATCGCCACGATTGTCATCACCATGATTCTACGCGGCCCGAAGCGCCTTCTGGCGGAGCAAATCAGCGATAGGTCTGCAGGCGCCCGGCCTTGTAGTCGGCCCAGTATTCGCGCAACTCACGCTTGACCACCGGCGTCAGCAGATAGACACCGATCAGGTTCGGCAGCGCCATCGCAAGAATCATGGCATCGGCAAAATCCATCACCGAGGCCAGGTTGATCGACGAACCGACCACCACCGCACCCAGCACCGTGGCCTTGAACAGCAGTTCCTTGTTCTGCCCCTCGCCGAACAGGTAAGTGAACGACTTCAGACCGTAGTAGGACCAGGAGATCGTGGTCGAGAAGGCAAACATCAGGACCGCGACCAGCAGCACGGTCGGGAACCAGTCGAACGCCGATTCGAACGCACGCGAGGTCAACGCCACACCCTCGATCTGGCCGGTCGGATCGAGCGAGCCGGTGATGATGATGACCAGGGCGGTGATGGTGCAGACCACGACCGTGTCGATGAACGGCTCGTACAGCGCCACCAGGCCCTCGGTCACCGGCCTGTCGGTACGCACGGCAGAGTGCGCAATCGCGGCCGAGCCGACCCCGGCCTCGTTGGAAAAGGCAGCCCGGCGGAAGCCCATGATCAGCACCCCGACGAATCCGCCGTACATGCCCTCGGGCCGGAATGCACCGCTGATGATCGAGCCGACCGCGGCCGGCAGGGCTTCGATGTTGAGCCCGATGATCAGCAGGCCGGACGAGACGTAGAGCACCGCCATCAAGGGCACGACCTTTTCGGTGACCCGGGCAATCGATCGAATCCCGCCGATGATGACCATCCCGACCAGCACCGCGATCACCAGCCCGAACAGCCAGCCATAGCCGTTGAAAGCGCTGGCCTCGCCGCCCGTGACGTTGACCAGCTGGCTGAAAGCCTGGTTGGTCTGGAACATCGCTCCAGCCCCGAGCGTGCCACCGATGCAGAACACCGCGAAGATCACGGCCAGCAGCTTGCCAAAACTCGCCAGGGACGGATACTCCGCCGCCAGACCCTTGCTGAGGTAGTACATCGGCCCGCCCGAAACCGTGCCGTCGGCATATTCGTTCCGATATTTCACGCCCAGGGTGCACTCGACGAACTTGGTGCTCATGCCGAGCAGGCCGGCCAGAATCATCCAGAAGGTCGCACCGGGACCGCCCAGCGATACTGCCAGCGCCACGCCGGCGATGTTGCCGAGCCCGACAGTGCCTGAAAGTGCCGTGGCCAGGGCCTGGAAATGGGTCACTTCGCCGGCCGCATCGGGTGATGTGTAATCGCCTCGCACCAGGAAGAAGGAATGCTTGAGGGCGCGCAGATTGATGAAGCCGAAGTAGAACGTGAAGAAGGTGGCCGCGACCGCCAGCCACAGTACGATGAAGGGAATGCCCTGCTCAATCATCGGCAAGGGCACTTCGTAGAAGATGAGCGCAGAAAGTGCGTCGGACAGCGGCGTGACCGCACGATCGATCACGCCATCCAGTCCGTCCTGTGCCAACGCACGGCTGCTGCCGGCGGAAAACAACGCGACCGACGCGAGCTGCGCAATTCGGGAAGACTTCATCCGAAATTCCTTAGGTCTTGAGTGTAGTAGTGTGGGTGAGAACCCGTGTTCGAGCCGACTCGGATGCCATGAGCAACGGCAACCGAGCCCGCAAAGGGCTTCAAGGAACGACCAGTACCGGAACCGGCGAGGACTGAATCAGGCTGGTTGCAGTCCCGCCAAACATTCGCGAGCGAATCGGCGAATCGCCCGAACGACCGATCACGATCATCTCGACGCCGCGATCCTCGGCCAGCTTGACCAGCGTGCGGACCGGGTGGCCATGCCGGGTGACGCCTTCGAACTCGATGCCGCGCTCGGCCAGCTTGCGTATGCGAGGCTCGAGCATCTTGCTGCGCGCCGCATCGAGTTCTTCCTCTCGACGCTTGTGCCGTTCCGCGTTCTCCTGCGGCGTGGAAAAGCTGTACGGTGACCAGGCAATCACATAGCAGACGATCAGCGCCGCGCCTGCTGCCTCGGCCTGGGCGGCCGCAACATCCAGTGCCCGATCGCCGCATTCGCTGCCATCGATTCCAACCAGAAAGCTCGACATCCTGTACCCCACTTCATTGACGACAAATCCCGGCCAAGCTACCCAAGCCGGGGCGAATTTGCAAACGATTTCTGCAACCGAAGATCCGATCCCCAAAAAAACGAGCCGCAACAGCCTGGTTTTCAAACACTTTGATGGCGATATTGCACTTGATATTACTTGTTTCGCCGACCCGGGTTTGCTATTCTGTCATAGGCAATTGCATGCGTTTTCGAACTCGGGGCTCCGGAACTGCGCGGGCACAGATGTCGGAACAGTGACCGAAATGCGCAGCGATTCTGGACCGAAGGTTCCGGCGCGGTCGGGATTGGCCCCGTTGAACGGGCTGAAATGGAGGTTCCGGGGAACTCCAGCGAGGGTTCCGAGGTCTTTGATATTCGATGGATCGATTGACGACTTCAATATTGACCGGCCTGCTCGTCGCTACCTCGTCGGTGGCGGCGCAGTCGTTGCCGCCCGATATGCAGTCGATGCACGATGCACCCGATGATCGGGTGATTTCACTGGAACGCATCGTTTCCGGGATGCCGCTGCCGCTGCGCGAGGCTGGCAGTCCACTGCAACGTCCTCGCCTCACCGTGTCACTGAATCCGGGCCGGTTGCTGCAAGCGCCGGACGGCGCTTCCAGGCCTTCGATTTCCCTGTCGCTCGACGCTTGGGAGATGAACACCGCAAGCCTGGCACATATCCAGTGCAGCCGCGCGGTGCGCAGTATCGAGCGTACGCTGATCGAAGATTGCCGCTTCGTCGACGGCCCCTTGCCGCAGGCCTCAACCAACCTGGTGCAGTTCAGCGGGCAATGGCTGGCGATGCCCGGTATGGCACTCGGCGCTGGAATCTACACCGGGAACCAGCCAGGTCCGGGTCGCTTGATGCCCGCGATCGAACTCGTCACGGCGGCCGGTCTGCCCGACACACGAGAACGCGTCGACGGTGTCAATCTCAACCTGAGCTTCGGTATGGACCTGGGCTCGGTCGGCGACCTGCTGCTCGACCTTCAGGTCGATCGCTATCGACAACGGTCGCAAGGCATCGCGCCCTGGTTCGGCACCGGAATGCCGGACGTACTGACCGGGATTTCCCCGTGGCCCGGTGCCGCGCAGGTCGGGAAAGACTCCGCTGCCCTGATGTCGGGCGAACTCGGAATCGGCTGGCGTGGCCGCAGCTTCGGCGCCGATCTGACCGGCCAGTACCGCGAGCTGCCCCACTGGTTTGGTGAGGAGATGCAGGGCGAGGGTTTCCGCTCCTTCGACATCGAGTTCTCCTGGCGGACACCGGCACGAGCCTCGATCAGCGTAGGCGTCAGCAATTTCCTGAACAATCTCCCCGGGCAGGGCATTCGCAACAACGAACCGGCACTCGATGCCGCAGTCGACGACATTTATGGCCGTATTCCCTACGTCCGCTACAAGCATGACCTGTAAACTACTTCGATCCTGAAAACCTCCCCAGGGGGTCGATTCGTGAAATTCCGTGCACTGACGACCATCTCTCTATGGTCGCTTCTGATCACCACCGCAGTCGCTCAGACCGAGAACTTTTCTTCACTGGAAGAGCGCATGACCGGGCAGGAGTTCACCGCCACAGGTCTGCACAAGCTGTCCGATGCAGAACTGGCAGCTCTGAACGAGTGGATTCGGGCGCGCTCTCTGGCACAAAGCGACGAAGCCGTGGGTATGCGCGACCGACCAGGAGAGCTGCCGGACATCGACCGGATGGCTCGGGAAACGTTCCAGACTCGAGTCGTCGGCCCCTTCCGCGGCTGGAGGGGCAACACCGAATTCGTGCTTGAAAACGGCATGGTCTGGGTCCAGACCGACGATAGCAGCTTCTTCATGCCCGAAACCGAAAATCCGCTGGTGACGATTCGCCCGGGCGCGTTCGGTACCTGGCTATTGAACGTGGACGGCTACAGCACGGCCGCACGCGTCAAACGCATACGCTGACATTGGTCGTACTGTCAGCTCGCACCGCGCTTGCGTGGATCCTTGCGCCAGCGCAACCACGTCAGCCAGCCCCAGCCAAGCAAATAAGCCGTTCCTCCGGAACCGATCAGATACCCGGCCAACGGTGCCATCGGCAAGCCCAGACCCTGCGGTTCGCCGACCCACCATGTGATCATTCCGATCACGACCAGTGTCATCCCCAGGTAAGTTAAATTGCGCGCCCGGTAAAGCTGGTCACGCCAGCGTCGCAGCGCCAGGCGCTCCCGCTGCCCGTCGCTGAGTTCGGCCACGGGCTCGTGGCAGCGCGGGCAGTCGGTGGCCAAAGAGGAGATGCGCTGATCGCAGGAGGGGCAGCGAATGATGGCCATAAGCTGTTCGATCCGAAAAAATCAGGCTCAGATGGTAGCAGCTCACTGCCCTCCCGAAGCTTCTGCAGCGGCGGCGACCTCGGCGGAATCGAGATCCGGGAAAAATTCGACCCGCACGATCAATCCGCTCCGATCATCACGGTTGTCGAAGTCGATGGTCCATCCATACAGGTCGCAGAGCCGCTTGACGATGGAAAGGCCCAGCCCCGAGCCCTTGCCGCCGGCGTCCCGGCCGCGGAAATGCCGGTCGAAAATCTGCGGCAGCTCGTCCGAATCGATGCCGGGGCCGGTATCGATGATCTCGACCCTGCCGCCGACAATTCGGACACGGACCTCGCCGGTCTGGGTGTAACGCACGGCGTTGCCAATCAGGTTTCCGATCACCACGGCAATGACTGCCTCAGGCGCGATCACATTCAGCGCAGTCTGCGGGTCGAGGCGAAGCTCCAGATCACGCCCCTCGATGAAGGGTCGGTAATTGCCGATTAATTGCTCGACGATTCCACGCACATCCTGGTTATGCGCCGACCCGGCCGAGCCGCGCTCGGCGCGGACCAGATGCAGCAGTGCCGTGGTCATATCCGTCGACTGACGCGCCGCACGCGCGATTCTGAGCAGGCGCTCGCGCGATCTTGGCGACTGATCCGGTTGCGCCAGCAGCAGTTCCGTGGCACCCGAAATGACCGCCAGCGGGGTGCGCAATTCATGCGACACATCGGCATTGAAGGCCTTGTCACGCTGGACCAGTTCATTGAGCTTGCGCGCGTAGTCGTCGACCACCGTGGCCAGCTGGCCGACTTCGTCATCGGGAAAATGCCGCGCCAGATCAGTGGGTCCGATCTCGCCTTCCAGCGCCTCGAGGCGACGCGCCAGATTCGATACCGGTGCCATCACCCGACCGGCCGACCAGCGCCCCACCGCCAACGACAGCAGCGAAAACAGCAACACCGCACCCGCCAGCGCCCAGACCAGACGCCGCGCCAGTTCGCGATTCTCCGACACATCGTAGGTCAGGAACGCCCATAGATCCTCATCCTTGCGCACGGCCGCCTTGTAGCTGGCACCATTGCTGATCACATCGTGGACGCCGGATGGCAGCATCCGAAATGCCTCCGGCACGATCTCCGCGCGTCCCGGTCGGGTCACGTAGCCCTGGATGCGGGTGTAGAAAGGCTCGACCAGCGACGGATCATGACGCAGTTCGGTCAGATACTGACCCAGCTCCTGCTCCAGCGTGCGCGCGATCAGCGCGTCCTCGAGCCAGGCCTGGAGAAACAGCACCGCCGCCGCGAACAACACGCTCAGCAAACTGCCGAACGCGACGAACGACGCGATGATCCGGCTCTTGAGTCTACGTCGAAACTGCATCGGGATCGATCAGGCTGTAGCCGATGCCGTGGCGGGTGATCAGCATCTGTTGTTTGAAGGGCTTGTCGATCGCGGCACGCAAGCCATGGATATGAACCCGGAGACTATCGCTGTCGGGAAGCTCTTCGCCCCAGACGTGGTGCTCCAGCTCGGCGCGGGACACGACAGCCGGCGAGGCCGTCATCAGCTTCTCGAGCAAGCGATAACCGATCGGGTTGAGCGGGATGATCCGGCCTTCGCGTCGGACCGTCTTGGTTTCGACGTTGTAATGCAGTGGGCCGACATCAAGCTCGCGCAAGGCGATTCGCTGGCCGCGCCGCGCCAGCACCTCGAGCCGGACCTCGACCTCCCGCAATTCGAACGGCTTGACCAGGTAATCGTCCGCACCCGAATCGAACCCGGCCAGCTTGTCGTCGAGCTGATCGCGCGCAGTCAGCATCAACACCGGGGTCTCCTTGCGCGCTTCCTCGCGCAGCTTGCGGCAGACCTCCAGCCCGTTCAGACCCGGCAGCGACAGATCCAGCACCATTGCATCGAAGTCGTGCGATACCGCCAGATGCAGGCCGGTGATGCCGTCGTAGGCATAATCGACCTCGTGGCCACGGTCGGAAAGGAAATCACCCAGGTTGGCGGCGATATCTCGATTGTCTTCTACGATCAGAATGCGCATCGATGAACATGCTCCGCAATCAGGCCCGGCCTCCGGCATCGATCCGCCGGGCAAAAAAAACCCGGGCTCGCGCCCGGGTCAGAATCGTAGCCCGTTTCCGAAATCACCAGAAATTTCAATCCTAGGAGTCGCTGTCTTCTGTAAGGAGACGGTACAGAGAATACTCCAGCGCCGGTTAAACCGGAGTTAAGTCCTTGTCGTATTCCAATATCTGCTGTCGAGCCATGTTCAGCACCCGGGCGGCGGTTGCCACAACCGCGCCGATTCGGGATCGATCCTGATGCACTCATTCGTGATCCAGCAGATCGACATTGCGCAGCCCATGCGACAGCGACTCGGCATCGCCGCCCTCGCTGAGCTTGACCGCCAGCCGCACTTCATTGGCCGAGTCGGCATGGCGCACCGCTTCTTCGTAGGAAATCTTGCCTTCCTGGTACAGGCGCAGCAGGCTCTGATCAAAGGTGATCATGCCGTGATGGCTCGAGTCCTTCATGATCTGCTTGAGTTCGTCGATCTTGCCCTTGCGGATCTTTTCCTGAATCAGCGGGCTGGTCAGCAGGATTTCCAGCGCCACATGGCGCCGAGTGCCATCGATTGACGGCACCAGTTGCTGGGCCACGACCGCCTTGAGGTTGAAGCTCAGATCCAGCAGGACCTGGTTGTGGCGCTCCTCCGGAAAGAAATGCAGGATCCGGTCCATCGCCTGGTTGGCGTTGTTGGCATGCAGCGTGGTCAGGCAGAGGTGGCCGGTCTCGGCAAAGGTGATCGCGTGTTCCATGGCCTCGCGGGTACGGATTTCGCCGATCAGGATCACGTCGGGTGCCTGTCGCAGGGTATTGCGCAGCGCCACCTCGAACGACTCGGTGTCGATGCCGACTTCGCGCTGGGTCACGATACAACGGCGATGCCGATGCACATATTCGATCGGATCTTCGATCGAGATGATGTGCCCGGTGGAATTCTCGTTGCGGTGGCCAATCATCGACGCCAGGGTGGTCGATTTGCCGGTGCCGGTGGCCCCCACCATCACGATGATGCCGCGCTTGACCATCGACAGGTCACCCAGCGACGGCGGCAGATCCAGTTGCTCGAAGGTCGGGATCTGGGTCTCGATGCGGCGACAGACCACGCCGATCGAGCCGCGCTGATAGAACGCACTCATGCGGAAACGGGCAAAACCCTCGATCGAGATCGCGTACTGCAGTTCCCGATCGGCCTTGAACTGCTCGACCTGTTCCTCCGACATCGTGCCGAGCACGATGCTGGTCGCTGACTCCTTGGACAACGGCTCGCGATTGACCGGACGGATCTTGCCGTTGACCTTGATGCACGGCGGTGCACCGACGGTCACGAACAGGTCCGAGCCGCTTTCCTCGTGCAGCATCTTCAACCAGCTGTCAATCATGCTCATCGGCGATCTCCACTACCCATTTGACCCGGCATCCACGCGGCTGGGCCGAGGTGATGTGCAGCCTCGTTCGCGGGCGGCACCACGTTGTGTCCGGTCATCCGAATCACCCCGACCGGATCAGGCAAAAGACTGCTTGTCCACCGCCTTGCGACGGGCTTCGGGCTTGGCCACCAGGCCACGACGAACCAGGTCGGTCAGGCTCTGGTCCAGCGTCGTCATGCCGACATTCTGACCGGTCTGGATGGCCGAGTACATCTGCGCCACCTTGTCCTCGCGGATCAGGTTTCGAATCGCCGGCGTCGCGATCATGATTTCGTGGGCCGCAACCCGCCCGCCGCCAATCTTCTTCATCAGGGTCTGGGCGATGACCGCGCGCAACGATTCCGACAGCATCGAGCGGACCATTTCCTTCTCGTCGCCGGGAAACACATCGATGATTCGGTCGATGGTCTTGGCCGCCGACGAGGTGTGCAGGGTGCCGAACACGACATGCCCGGTTTCGGCCGCGGTCAGGGCCAGGCGGACGGTCTCGGTATCGCGCAATTCGCCGACCAGAATGATGTCCGGGTCCTCACGCAGCGCCGAGCGCAACGCCTCGTTGAAGCCGTGCGTATCCTTCTTGACTTCGCGCTGGTTGATCAGACACTTCTTTGAATTGTGCACGAATTCGATCGGGTCCTCGATCGTCAGAATATGGCCGGCGACATTCTTGTTGAGGTGGTCGACCATCGCCGCCAGCGTGGTTGACTTGCCCGACCCGGTCGGCCCGGTGACCAGAATCAGACCGCGCGGCACATCGATGATGTCGCGAAACACCGGCGGACACTGCAGGTCCTCGAGCGTCCAGATTTCGTTCGGAATGACGCGGAATACCGCGCCGGTGCCGCGATCCTGATGGAATGCGTTGACGCGGAATCGGGCCAGACCCGGAATGTTGTAGGAGAAATCGACTTCCAGATCGGCCTCGAAATCACGCCGCTGGTGATCGTTCATGGTCGAATAGACCAGATCCGACATCTCCTTGGCCTCGATCGGTGGAACATTGATTCTGTGAATGTCGCCGTCGACCCGGATCATGGGCGGAAGTCCCGCCGAGAGATGCAGGTCGGATGCGTTGTTCTTGACCGTGAACGCCAATAGTTCGGTAATGTCCATGATGAATCCCCAGATGATCGAACCCGGTCGGGTGCCGGATGCGTGACACAGCACACCCTATCACTGGATCATAACCCATTCCCACGCGATCACAAAGCGCGGCCTGATGACAAACTCAGACTCTGAAACCGCCGCTCGGCTCAGTGCGGTCCGCGGCCGCATCCTCGCCGCCTGCAGGGCTGCCGGAAGGGCCCCGGACTCCGTGCGCCTGCTGGCGGTGAGCAAGACCCGAAGCGCGGCTGAAATCCGCGCCCTGCATGCCTGCGGCATCGCTGCCTTTGGCGAGAACTATGTCGATGAAGCAGAGGCCAAGGCGCCCGAGCTGGCCGATCTGGCGCTGGAATGGCATTTCATCGGTCCGCTGCAGTCGAACAAGACCCAGCGCGTGGCCAGCTTGTTCGACTGGGTCCAGAGCGTGGATCGGGACAAGATCGTGCACCGCCTTGCCGCGCAGCGGCCGGCCGATCGAGTGCCGCTCAATGTCCTGATCCAGGTCAATATCGATGCCGAGCCGCAGAAAGCCGGTTGCGCCCCCGACCGGATCGATCAGCTGGCCGACATCATTCTCGAACAGCCGCGTCTTGCGCTGCGCGGCCTGATGGCGATCCCTGCGGCCGCGGCGGATGGCGCCGCACGCAGCGCTGCTTTCGAGCGGATGCGCGTCCTGTTCGAAACCCTTGCCTTGCGCGCCGACGGCATCGATACCCTGTCGATGGGCATGTCGGCTGATCTCGAGCCGGCGATCCAGTCCGGTTCAACCCTGGTTCGGGTGGGTACTGCATTGTTCGGGCCGCGGCGCTGAGCCTTCCGGCAGCGCGTTGATCCGGCCGGATCAAAGTGCCGACTGCGAACTGCACAGTCTGCGCGGTAGAATTCAGTCCATGAAAGAACACATCGCAATGATCGGTGCCGGCAACATGGCGCGCGCTCTGATCGCGGGTCTGTTGGCCAGCGGTCGTGACCCGGGCTGCATCACCGCGACCGACCCCGACCCGGCGGCCCGACGCGCCGCAACCCAGGACTTCGGCATCGCCGCGACCGCCGATAACGCCGCCGCGGTGGCCACGGCCGATACCATCGTGCTGGCGGTCAAACCCCAGGTCATCGAAGACGTGCTGGCCTCGATCGCTGCCAGCGTTGCGCCCGAGACACTGATCGTCAGCGTCGCCGCAGGAATTCCGATCGCGCGTATCGAACGCGCGCTGGGCCGGCCGCAGCCGGTCGTGCGGGTCATGCCGAACACACCGGCCTTGCTGGGTGTGGGTGCGACCGGCATGCATGCCTCGGCAGCCTGCAGCGCCGACCAGACCCGGCGCACGCGGCAGCTGTTCGAAGCGGTCGGACAGGTATTCGAAGTCGAGGACGAAGCGCTGATGGACGTGGTCACGGCCATCTCGGGCTCGGGTCCGGCCTACTTCTTTGCCTTCGCCGAAGCCCTGGCCCTGGCCGGGGCGGCCGCAGGTCTGGATCCGGCGACCGCACGCGGCCTCGCGGTCCAGACCGCGGCCGGTGCCGGCCGCATGCTTGCCGATCCCGATACCGACCCCGCCGATCTGCGCCGGCGGGTCACTTCCCCCGGCGGCACGACCGCTGCCGCACTGGCCTCGTTCGAAGCCGACGGCCTGGCCGATATGGTCGGCCGGGCCGTGGCTGCCGCAGTCGATCGCGGTCGCGAACTCGGAGCATCCTGATGCCCGCAGCCTCTGTCGGCAATGCCTTTGCCTTCCTGGTCGAAACCCTGTTCACGCTGTACCTGGCCGCGCTGCTGCTACGGGTCCTGCTGGAAGCCGTCGGCGCCGATTACTACAACCCGGTCAGTCAGGTACTGCTGCGTCTGACCGAGCCACTGGTCGCGCCGCTGGGCAAGCTGATTCCGCGGCTGGGGCGAATCAACACCGCGGCCATCGTACTGCTGCTGGTGCTGCAGACCATCGCCGTGGTGATCGTGCTGTCGCTGTCCGGCTACAGCGTTCAGCCGCTGCAGGCGCTGCTGATCGCAGTGCTGCGCCTGATCCGGATGCTGTTGATGACCTGGATCGTGCTGATCATCGCCGAGGTCATCCTGTCGTGGGTCGGCGGCGCGATGCGCCATCCGATCATTCCGCTGATCTATCAGCTGACCCGACCGATACTCGAACCGATCCGACGCGTCCTGCCCAGCATCGCAGGACTGGACCTGTCGCCATTGATCGCGATCATCGGCCTGCAGTTCCTGATGATCCTGATCGGCGTGCGATAGCGAAAGCCGATGGTAAAAGCCGACCTGGTCAGGTACTTGACTCAGCCAGTATTCAGCGAGTGTGTCCAGACGGCGCAAAAACTGTTTCGAACCGCAAATGAACGCAAATGAACGCGAATAAAATCCCCGGGACGCGGAATCAGATCCGCGCTAGCGGGCCACGCGATCAAGTCGGATTCAGTCGTTCGCCCGACTCATCACGCATTTGCGTTCATTTGCGTTCATTTGCGGTTTTAATCACACAGGCAGCTTCAAGAGCGACTGCGTCAGCCAGCTGGACCTCGTACCTGATCAGGAAAGACGATAGTAAAACCCGACAGCGAAAGCCAATCCCGTCGCTTGCGGTCTGCTGGAGTGTCGGTTGCGGGGCAGCAAGCGCCAGGCAAGCTCAGACTTGCCGGAGACCGGGGCGAAGGAGTAGCATGGAATCGACCCGTCCTGCGGCACAATGGGCACATGGCCATCATCGAACGAGGAACATCAAAAATGCGAGCAGCGATCCAATCCGTACTGGTCTTGACTCTGATCCTGAGCACGGCTGCAGCCGTGGCCCAGCAGGCGGTAGAATTCGACCGCTACGAGGTCCACTACAGCTCGCTCAACACCAACATGCTCTCGCCGGATGTGGCCAGTGTCTACGGCATCCAGCGTTCGGGCACGCAGGCCATGCTCAATGTGACCGTGCTCGATCGCGAAACCGGCGCGCCGGTCGTAGCCCGGGTCAGCGCGACGGCGACCAACCTGACCGGGCAGCGGCGCGAGATCAGCTTGCGCCAGATCAACGATCAGGGCGCGATCTATTACATCGGGCAGTTCAGGATCCACAACGAAGAGACGCTGAATTTCGTGCTTGACGTGATTCCCGAGGGCCACCAGGGCGCGCCGCTGAACTTCAGCTTCCGTCAGCAGTTCTTCACCGGCTGAGTACCGCTGCCACTCAGGACGACCGGGCTTGATGCTTGCGCCGAATGAACTCATGGTGCGGGGTGCCGAGCAGATCGGCCAGACGTCGAATCAGGTGTTCTTCGTGACGGTCGAGACGACCGTCAGCGAATGCGACTTTCCACAACCATTCGACCAGCTCGGCACGTGCTTGCGGATCCATCCGGGTTCGCAGGCGATAGGTGAAATCGTGCATCGAGCTTGAATCCTGCTGCAGCTGCCGGGCTTGCTCCAGCACGGCTTCTGCATCCGATCGACCGAGCCCGAAATGCTCGACCAAGGCCTTCTCGATAACCCGCGCCTCAGGCGAATCCCCGCCGGGATCACTCGCCGAGACTTCCAGCAGCAGCACCGCGGCAGCCCGCGGCAGGGACAGGCCATCGTCCTGGTCGGCTTCCGACCCGGACGCCGAGAACACGGCTTTCAATTGCTCGAACCAGTTCGACATCATTCCTTTCCCGGTCGATTCCCGGCTACTCGCGACCCGTCATGGATAGAGCAGCGACTGCGTCCAGCCGCCGGCAGCGGCGCTGAACACGACGCGCTCGTGCCAGCGGAATTCACGGCCATACCAGAACTCAACCCGCTCCGGATCAACCCGGAATCCGGACCAGTGCCCGGGCCGGGGCACCTCGGTGCCCTCGAACTTGCGCTCGAAATGGCCGATGCGCTCCACCAGGGCTTCGCGGCTTTCCAGCGGCGTCGATTGCCTCGATGCCCAGGCACCGATCTGGCTGCCGCGCGGACGCGAAGCAAAGTAGGCATCGGCCTCGTCATCGCTGACCGGCGCTACCGCACCGTCGATGATGACCTGCTGTTCGGTCTCGCGCCACCAGAACACCAGACAGGCGCGCGGGTTGGCCGCCAGCTCTCGCGCCTTGCGACTGCCGAGGTTGGTGTAGAACACGAAGCCGTCGGCATCATGTCCCTTGAGCAGCACCACCCGGCCACCCGGGCGTGCACCAGCATCGGCCGTGGCCAGCATCATCGCATTCGCCTCGGGAATACCGGCCGCGACCGCCCGGTCGAAGCCATTCCGGAAGCGTTCGAGAATTTCGTCGTTCATTCGCATGCAAGCATCTCCGTGTAGCCTGCGGTGTAATCCGGATAGCGCAGTGAATAGCCGGAGGCCAGCAGGCGGGCCGCGCGCACGCGCTTGCCCTGGCCCTCGGAACTTGTCTGATCCTCTACCGGACCGGCCACACCCAGCGCGCCGGCCAGCCATTCCAGCACCTCCCAGCGCGGCGCCGGGCGCGCATCACTGGCAAGGTAAAGCGCGTCGGGCTTTGCCAGCTTGAGCAGATGCGCCAGCGCCCCGGCGCAATCCTCGGCATGGATGCGATTGGTCCATAACGGCGGATCTCGGCGACAGCGCAGCTTGCCGGCGCGCAGACTGCGGATCAGCCAGTCCCGCCCGGGGCCGTAGATGCCCGAAAAGCGGACCGTGACAGCGCCGGCAGAGGCCGCCAGCGCCTCGGCCTCGAGCAGAATTTCGCCGTTGAAGGATGTCGGCTCGGCAGTAGAGAGCTCGTCGACCCATTCGCCCTGATCCTGACCATGGACCGCGGTGCTGGATACGAACAGCAAGCGGTCACTGTGCACGACCTGCAGCAGGCCGGCAAGGCCGTCGACGTAGGCGCGGCGGTAGTCGTCAGCGGTACGCGCCGACGGCGTGGCGGTGTAGACCACCGCATCCCAGTGGCCGCGCAGCGCGGTCAGGGTCTCGGGCCGGGTCAAGTCGCCGGCATGAGCCATGATCCCGTCCGGCAACTGCTCAGGCCGGCGCCGCAGGCCGTGAACCTCCCAGTCCGGCAGATGCACTGCCAGCCGCACGCCGAGATCGCCGCAGCCGGCGATCAGCAGCCGCGGAATAGTGCTCATGCCTGCTGCGGCACGGCTGCGGCGGCACCGCTGCCGCCCTCCGGCGGACCGCCGCGCGAGGGTGGCGGAAGCGTGCGCAGCCAGATCAGCCAGACCACCAGCGCATCAAGAATGATCAGCGCCTGCCAGAGGTAGAGATGAAACCAGTTGAACCAGGTCATGTTCCACTGGCCCATGTAGAACAAGCTGATGATCCGGATCAGGTTGAGCGCCTGGATCGCGATGAAACCGATGCCGAAACCGATCAGCTTGTTCTTCAGCGGCGCGGGAAACGCGAACATCGCGGCAAACAGGATGATCAGCGCCTCGACACCGTTGCAGCCCGGCTCGATCGAGACCGCGAAGCCGCTCTGCAGGTCGCGGATCACCTTGCCGGCCGAGACCACGCCATCATCGAACAATTCGATCAGGTTGACGCTGATCCAGGCAATGCTCGCAGTGAACGGCAGGATCACATGTTCCTGGACCGGCTTGAGAACCTCGATGGTGAACAGCGACACCAGCAAGAGGACGAAGATAACGAAAAATCGGATCATGGATACCTGCGCACGTCAGTCGGGTAACCGGCCTATGGTAATCAAAAGCCGCCAAGCGATTATGACCCTGTCGGTGCCGGCCGGTTCCAGCGAATTCGCGCCCGTCGCAGATCAATCCAGCCTGCGCTACCGCAGCAGGGCAGTGCGCCACGCATCGATCTTGGCGAGCCGACTCATCGCGGCATGCGCCGGACTGGTCGAGGGCAGCCGGACCCGCTCGATCGCCGTCTGCTGCGGTGTCAGTCGCGGCAGCACATGACGGCGAAACGCGGCTTCGGCCGCCGCGCCATTGAAGCCGATCCGCTCGATCCCTGGACAGCGCTCGAGCAGCGCCGCAAGATCGTTGGCCTCGACCGAGTCCGGTTCGATGTGCTGATCCAGCGATCCGTGACGCCGGCAACGGCCGATCACGTCCCAGAGCGCGAGCCCGGCATCGACCAGACGATCCAGACGTTGTGCGTACGGCATCTCGAGCGGCACGCCGAACAAGGCCTCGGCGATGGCCCAGAACGCGTTGCGCGGATGGGCATAATAGGCCTGCGCCTCGAGCGAGCGCCGACCCGGCATGCTGCCGAGGATCAGGATTTGCGCATCGGCCCGCCAGACCGGGGCCAGACCGGAGCACAGCGGGCTATCCTCCGGGTCCTGCGAAGCGCTGCCGGAACCGGCTCGAAAATCATCTTCGGACATGCAGGGCTGCCCGCTGAGTGCCAGAAACCATTGAATTTACTGTAGCATCCAACGCGGTATTGCAATCCGGGTGACCGGTGGACCAGAACATTTTCCTGATCGGCCCGATGGGCTCGGGCAAGACCTCGCTGGGGCGCCGGGTGGCGCCGCGGCTGGGGCTCGACTTCATCGATCTCGACGAGGAACTGGAGCGACGCTGCGGCGTCGAGGTGGCGGTGATTTTCGAGATCGAAGGCGAAGCCGGATTCCGTGAGCGCGAGCGCGAACTGCTGGCCGAGGTCGCATCGGGCCGGGGCCGGCTGGTAGCGACCGGCGGCGGCTCGGTGCTCGACCCGCGCAACCGCGAGGTGCTGCACGCACACGGACTGGTGGTCTGGCTCAGAACCTCGGTCGATCAGCAGTTGCGGCGTCTCGAACGCGATCGCCGCCGGCCCCTGCTGGCCGCGCCGGACCGGCGCGAGCGCCTGACCCGCATGGCCGAGCAGCGCAATCCGCTGTATCAAGAGGCCGCGCATCTGATCTTCGAGTCGCGCAACCGACCGATGCCGGCCATGGCTGAGGCGCTGCATGAATGCATCCGCGCCCACCTGGCAAGCGTTCCGGACGCCGCCAAGCGCAGCACCGGGCAATGATCGAACTGACCCTGAAGCATGACCGCGGCCGCTGCCGGGTGCGCATCGGCGCCGGTCTGCTGGACCAGTTCGATACCTGGGGCGAGAGCATCCGCGGCCTGCCCCTGATCGTCAGCGATCGAAATGTCGCCGCACACTACCTCGACCGCCTCGGCACAAGCCTGGCCGGTTTCGAGCCTCGAAGCCTGGTGCTGGAGGCGGGTGAAACGGCCAAGACCGCGACCGGCTGGCTGGCGATTCTCGAGCAGCTCGCCGCCGCCGGCGCCCAGCGCGATGCGACCGTGATTGCACTCGGCGGCGGCGTGATCGGCGACCTGGCCGGCTTCGCTGCCGCCAGCTACATGCGCGGCATTCGCGTGATCCAGGTGCCGACCACCCTGCTGGCCCAGGTCGACGCGGCCATCGGCGGCAAGACCGGCTTCAATCTGGCCGCCGGCAAGAACCTGGTTGGCGCCTTCCACCAGCCGGAAGCGGTCCTGATCGACGTCGCCACGCTGACCACGCTGCCGGAGCGCGAGTATCTCGCGGGCCTGGCCGAGGTGATCAAGTACGGCGCGATCGGCGATGCCGCATTTCTCGACTGGCTGGCCGAACATCGGGGGCCGCTGCTGAACCGGGAGCCAGCCGCGCTGGAGCAGGCGGTGGCACGCTCGGTCGAACACAAGATCCGCGTCGTCGAAGCCGACGAGCGCGAAGCCGGCCGTCGCGCGCTGCTCAACTTCGGCCATAGCTTCGGCCACGCGATCGAGAGCCAGACCGCCTACGCCCGCTTCCTGCACGGCGAGGCGGTGGCGATCGGCATGGCCCTGGCGGCCGAACTCAGCGCCCGGCTCGGCATGCTCCCGAGCGCTGATGCCGTACGGCTGACCGAGCTGATTGCGGCCTTCGGTCTGCCGACCCGGGTGCCGGACGATCTCGCCGCCGGCGACCTGATCGAGCGGATGCGGCTGGACAAGAAGAACCTTGCCGGGCGCTTCCGCCTGGTGCTGCTGAATGCGCTCGGCGACGCCTGCATCCGCGACGACGTCGAATCCGAAACCCTGATGGAACTGCTGACACGATGACCCACGATAGCCGCAACAATAGTCGCAACAATCCCCGCCACGACTGCCGATTCATGCGCGCGCTGCGGCGCGAACCGGTCGACCGCACGCCGATGTGGATGATGCGCCAGGCCGGTCGCTATCTGCCCGAATACCGCGCCACGCGCGCCCGGGCCGGCGACTTCATGACCCTGGCCGGCACGCCGGAGCTGGCCTGCGAAGTCACGCTGCAGCCGATTCAGCGCTTCGGCTTCGACGCCGCGATCCTGTTTTCCGACATCCTGATCCTGCCGCACGAGATGGGCCTGGGGCTGGGCTTCACGCCCGGCGAAGGGCCGAAGTTCGAGCGCACCGTGCGCGACGTCGCGACCATCGATGCCCTGCCCCGGCCGGACCCGAACCAGGCCTGCGGCTACGTCATGGACGCGGTCCGGCTGATCCGCCGCGAACTGCCCGAAGGCACGCCGCTGATCGGCTTTGCCGGCAGCCCCTGGACGGTCGGCACCTACATCATCGAAGGCGGTTCCAGCCGCGACTTCAAGCACGCCAAGGCGCTGCTGATGGAGCAGCCGGAGGCGGCCGAGCGGCTGATGATGCATCTGGCCGAAAGCACCGCCGACTACCTGCTGGCCCAGGTCGAGGCCGGCGCCGACGCGCTGATGCTGTTCGACAGCTGGGGCGGCGTGCTGTCGCCGGCGCACTTTCAGCGCTACTCGCTGGCCAGCATGGCGCGCATCGTCGAGCGCCTGCGCGAGGCTGCCCCCGAGATCCCAGTGATCCTGTTCGCCAAGGGCTGCGGCCAGCATCTCGAAGCGATGGCCGCGACCGGCTGCCAGGCGCTGGGCCTGGACTGGACCAGCAGCCTGGGCGAGGCGCGCAGGCGGGTCGGCGATCGCGTGGCGCTGCAGGGCAACCTCGACCCGGTGGTGCTGACCACCTCGCCGAAGGTGATCGAGCAGGCCACGCGCGACGTGCTGGATGACTACGGCCCCGGCGCCGGCCACATCTTCAACCTCGGCCACGGCATCACGCCCGAGGTGCCGACGGAGCATGTCGAGGTGCTGGTCGAAACGGTCAGGCGCTACGGGCGGCACTGAGCCGCAGCTGGAACAGCGCACCGAGCAGCCGGGCCTCGGTCAGCGGCGGGCGCAGGCGCAGCCATCCGTCCGGACTGTCGTCATCGGCCCCCAGCCACAGCCCGTGCGCCCCGGCATCGCGCCAGGCCTGGAGCGTCCCGGCAGGCAGCTGGCCGGGCGCGCACAGCAGCAGGCCCGAACCGGGCACACTGCCTGCATCGACCCGGATCAGGTCGATTCGCCAACGGCGCGCCAGCCTCAGCAGCACCCGCAGCTCCGGTGCCGGAAAGGCCGCGGCGAGCCGAACATCGCGCAGCAGTTCGCTGGACCGCGGGGCGGCAGGCGTCATGCCGGGCAAGGGCAGGCGCAGCGTGAAGCGGCTGCCGCGCCCGGGACGGCTGGCCAGATCGATCTCACCGCCCATTGCCACCGCCAGGCGGCGGCAGATCGCCAGCCCCAGACCGGTACCCTGGGGACGCTCCTCCCGCCCCTGGCTGACCGTGCCGAAGTCGGTTTCCTCGATCCGGCTGAACGGCTGGAACAGTTCGTCGACCCGCTCCGGGGCAATCCCCGGCCCGGTATCGGTCACCGCCAGCACCAGACGCCCGGCCCGGTCCAGACGCGCCTCCAGTTCGACCGCGCCGTGTGCGGTGAACTTGATCGCATTGCCGAGCAGATTTCCAAGTAGCTGTGCCATGCGATCCGGATCCGCGACCGCGACCGCCGGCAGATCAGAGTCGATCCGCAGCCGCAGCGCCAGGCCGCGCGCCCAGGCCTCGCCGGCGCGAAGCTCGACCGCCTGCTCCAGCAACGCCGGCAGCGAAAACGCGACCGGCCGCAGCTCGACCCGACCGGCCTCGATGCTGGACAGGTCCAGCGCGTCATCGACAATCCGCTTGAGCTGCTGCCCCGAGCGCCGCATCGTCTCCAGCATGTCGCGTCCGGACGGCCTGCCGAGGCGCTGTTCGAGCAGGGTCATCATGCCCAGCAAGCCATGCAGCGGGGTCCGGATCTCGTGGCTCATGACGGCCAGAAACTCGCTTTTCGCGGCACTGGCAGCATCGGCGATGCGCTGGCTCTCTTGCGCCCGACGCAGGGTCTCCAGGCGGCGACGGCGCTGCTGCAACGCACGCCACAACAGGATCAGCAGCAACAGGCCGGCCAGGCTGTAGGCGGTCCATGCCAGCGGCGTTCGCCATGGCGGCGGCGCAATTCTGAGCTCCAGCGCATCGCCCTGCAGGTTCCAGACACCATCGACCCCGGCCGCCTGAACCTCGAAGCGGTAGCTGCCGCTGGACACCCGGCTGTAGTCGCGCTCGGTCTCGCCGGTCAAGTTCACCCAGTCCGGGTCCCAGCCGTGCAATCGCACCCGGTAGCGGTTGGCTTCGGGATTGAGGTAAGAAAGGGCGAGATAGGACACCCGGAATGAATTCTCGCGCCAGTCGAGTTCGAGCCAGCGTGGCCCGCCCGGACGCAACTGCCACTTGCGATCCGCGCTTCGAACTTCGGTCAGCCAGACCGGCGGCGGCCGCCGTGCGCTCTCGATCCGGTCGGGACTGATCTGCAGCAAGCCGGCGGTCGATCCGGCCAGGATGCGACCGTCGGCGAGCTCGGTCACGGCGCCGCGATTGAACTCCGCCAGGCGCAAACCTTCGGCGACCGAGAACTGGCGGAACTGCTCCCGGCCGGGATCGAACCGGGCCAGTCCCGCACTGGTCAGCAGCCAGGTCCGGCCGGCCTGCGGCACCAGGCCCTGGATCCGGCCGTGCGGCAGGCCGTGACGCGCGGTCAAACGGAGTTCGGAGCGCAACTGACCTGCGTCCAGACGAAACCGCTGCAGCAGTGAATCCGAGGCCAGCCACAAGCGGTCGCCCTCGAACGCCAGGGCCTGCAGAACTTCATCACCGCCGCCGTAGACCTGGACCGGGCGACCGTCCGGCTCGAAACGATACAGCCAGCGACTGCCAAGGAACCACCAGGCGCCATCCGGGCCGCGAACAACAGTCCGCGGCGCCGGATCCTCGAGCCGTCGCCGCTCTTCGGCGCCGGCATGCCAGCGATCGACGATTCGACCGTCGCGATCCAGCCGCAGCAGTTCGCCCCCTTCCACGCCCAGCCACAAGCCGCCGGCCTGATCCGGTTCGATGAATTTGAAGCGCTCTTCGGAATCAAGATCACGCTCGAGCACCGGAACAACGCGTCCGTCGACATGCATACGACGTAGCAGGAAGCGCCGGAGCAGCACCCACAGGCCGTCTGCATCGGCGTGCAGATCGATGACCTCTGGGGTGCGTTCGCGCGCACCCACCGGGATCGACTCGACCGGCCCGCGCGCACCGCTGTCGGGATCGATCCACTGCACGGCGCTGGACTCGCCGCCGAGCCAGACCCCGCCGCCGGGCTGCGCACTGACCGCGGTCACGTTCAGCGGCCCTGGCGCAGACTCGGTCGGTCGAAACGCGGTCAGCCCGCGCCAGCCCGGTGGCAGCCGGACCACCCCTCCGCCGGACGTCGCAATCCAGATCTCGCCCTCGCGACCGGCAAGCAGGTCCGTGACCTGCAGCGGGCCGACATCGCTACCCGCATCCTCGCTGAAGCGCAAGCTGGAGTCTCGGTCCGGATCGAACAGCCAGAAATCGTCCGGCAGCCCGACCCAGAGCCCGCCCGAATCGGCAGGAACCAGCACCGAAACCGGGCGCGCGGTCGGCCAGCGCCGCTCGCTGCGTACCTGCATGCCGTCCGGATCAAGGCGCAGTTCGATGATCTCGTTGCGTCCACCAAGAAAGGCGCGCTCCCGACCTTCGAAGGCCAGCGCCAGCAATACGCCGACTCCGAGCGTCGAGGCCTCGAGCAAAGGCTCGAAGGCGTGCGGTGGTTCGGCATCGATGCGCCACAGACTGTCGGCGCGAACCATCCACAACGAGCAGTCCGGCGCGCGCACCAGCTGCAGGCCGAAGCCGGACTCGGGCAAGCCGTGCTGACCCGCTTCGAAATGTGCAATGCCGGCACCGGTCGGATCGATCCGCACCAGTCCGCCGCGCGCGAACAGCGCCCAGATCGCACCGTCGCAAGCTTCGGCCAGGGACCAGATGTAGTTGCCCTGCAGCACCCCGCCCCGCGCGGCGGGCTTGTAATGCCCGGTCACCGCGACACCGTCGAGGCGAACCAGACCCTGGTCGGAAATCGCCGCCCAGAGCGCGCCATCGGACGCTGCCAGCAGCGCGAGAATGTTGTTGCCGGGCAGCGAGTCGGGCTGGTCCGGATCGTGACGCAGCACGCGCAGCCGCGTGCCCTCGTGCCGCACCAGACCGCCGCGGGTGCCGATCCACAAGTAGCCGTGACGGTCCTGCGCCAGCGCCTCGACGTAGGAGTTGGGCAGGCCCTCGGCCAGTCCGAGTCGGTCGAACATGGCCGGCGTCTGCGCGGCCGCCAAGCCTGCCATCATGCCCAGCCCGAGCGCGACCAGCGCAGCGATCAATCCGCGACCCGGCCGCGCAAGGAGTGATCGCGGGAAATCCCTGTCACCGTACCCCATGGTCCGAGCATAGCCCAGCACTGCGGTCCGGCGCCAGTCGGGAGCGCAGCGGGCCAGACTCGGAATCCGGTTCAAGACTTGCTGGCAAGCAGCTCTGGCACCGAATTCAGACAGTGCCGGACCGACTCAGGAATGCGACAGGCGATCTGCCAGGCGAGTGACGTTGGCCGGCGCGTCCAGGCGCGCCAGGCCGGCCTCGAGCAGATCGTCGGCACCGCGCAGAATGTCGGGCCTTGGCGACTGGATCGCGATCTGGACCGGCAAGGCCACCGAGTGACCCGGAAATCGAACCGGGTTGCGCATCAGTGTGGTCCGGACGCGTTCGCTCAGGCGGCGCGCGCCAAACGCCGGCGTCGCCATCAGGACGATACTGAAGGTGGCTTCATCGCTGCGCCCGACCGTATCCTCGACTCGGACCTCGCGCGCCAGCGCGCGTTCGAGGTGACGCATCAATGCCTCGGCATGATTCAGACCCTGCTCGCGCACAGTGGCGTGGTAATTCGTGAGTTGGACGTGCAGCAGGGAAAATTCGAGCCCGTGGCGATGATGAAAGCTCTCGACCTGCTCCAGCCGGTTGATGAAGGCGTGGCGCGTCAGTTCGATGTTGCTCGGCAAGGCCGGTCGTCCGGAGATGCCCGGGCCGGCCCGGCGCAGGTACTCGTGCAGCGGATCGACCAGATCGGAACCGGTAAATGGCTTCGGCACCAGATCGTTGGCCCCGGCATCGAGCGCGCGACGGCGTCCATTCTGCTCCTCGACGCTGGTCACCACCATTACCGGAAGCGAGCGGATGCGCTCGTCGGCCGCGTTGCGGATGCGGTGAATCAGCTCGATACCATCCATCTCCGGCATCATCAGGTCGGTCACCACGGCGCGGATGGACGGGTCGCCGCGCACGGTCTCCCATGCACCGCGCCCATCTTCAGCCAGGGCCACATCGAAGTGTTCAGACAGAATCCGGTGACCTGCGAAGCGCATCAGGCGCGAATCGTCGGCAAACAGAATACGAACGGGTGTGGCGCTTTGTGGTCCGAGCTCTGGCATGACGTCTCCCCGGCAATCCAGACCATGAATGTTCGATAGCTCATACAATATGGATGCCAGATGCATGGTCTGAAGCTCATCTATCTGTTTTGAAAAGTTTTTTCAAGGTTCTAGTGGATCAATGAACCGCACCCTTCACTGACGTGAAACGGCAACACTGGACATCACGGGATTCGACCCGGGACCCAACAAGAGACTCACTTGATGAAAAGATTCATCGCTGTCGTCGCAGCAAGCCTGGTCATTGCCGCGCTCGCGTTCTGGCTCTGGCCTTCGGCCGGCGATGGCAGCGCCGGTGTGAGCTGGGACACCGAAGCCGTCGATCGCGGCGAAATCAACCAGGTGGTTTCTGCGGTCGGCTCGGTCCGCGCGCTGAACACCGTCGAAGTCGGTTCGCAATTGTCCGGCCAGGTCGAGGCGCTGTTCGTCGACTACAACAGCCAGGTTCGGGTCGGCGACCTGCTGGCCCGAATCGATCCGCAGACCTTCGAGCGCCGGGTTCAGGAGGCTGAGGCCAACCTGGCCGTTGCTCGGGCCACGATCGAGATCCAGGCCGCAACCATCCTTCGCGCCGAAGCCAACCTGAAGGCGGCCGAGCGCGATTACGAGCGTCAGAAATCACTGGTCGGACGCGGCAGCGTTTCGGAATCGGCGCTGGATGCGGCCGAGGCCACGTGGCAGTCCTCGCGCGCCGACGTCGCTATCGCGCGTGCCCAGCACTTGAACGCGCAGGCCACGGTCAAGCAGCGCGAAGCAGCGCTGGAAGCAGCCCAGATCGACCTCGAACGCACCGAGATCCGCTCGCCGATCGACGGTGTGGTGATCGACCGGGCGGTCGATCTCGGCCAGACCGTCGCCGCCAGCCTGCAGGCACCAGTGCTGTTCACCATCGCTCAGGACCTCAATCAGATCCAGATCGAGGCCAGTGTCGATGAAGCCGACATCGGTAGCGTGCGCGAGGGTGCGAACGCGCGCTTCGGCGTCGACGCCTTCCCCGACCGCGAGTTCCAGGGCGAGGTCGCTCAGGTCCGGCTGGCACCGAACGAAGAGGGCAATGTCGTGACTTACACCGTCGTCATCGGCGCGTCCAATCCGGGCCGGCGCCTGCTGCCCGGCATGACGGCCAACATCGACATCGTCACCGGGCGCAGGGAAGACGTACTGCGCGTGGCCAACGCGGCGGTGCGCTTCCGCCTGCCCGGCGCAGACTCGCCCGTCGGCAGCGCTGCCGGCGGGCCGGGTGCCGGTGGCAATGCCGGCGCGGAACTGGCCGAATCGCTGACCGAGCTCGGCGTCGATGAGGCCCGCCGCCAACGCATCGCCGAGGACATGCGCGAGGCCTTCGGCGCGATGCGCGGCCTGTTTGCCTCCGGCGCCGACCGTGAGCAGATCCGGGCCCGCATCGAGGGCCTGCGCGACGAGGTGCTGGCACGCCACCTCGAGCCGGATGAAATCGAGCGCTTCGCGGCGCTGCAGCGCGAGCGCGCCGAGACCCGACCGGCCACGCTGTACGTGCTGCGTGACGGCACGCCCGAAGCGCGCACCGTGCGGCTCGGCATCTCCGATGACCGCCATACCGAAATCGCCGCCGGCGCACTGACCGAAGGCGAACTTGTGATCACGCGGCAAAGCGGCGGGGCGGGTCGGTGAGCGAAGCCGCCAGCCGTCGGCAGTCGCTGATCACCTGCCGCGGTCTTCGACGCGACTACCGCATGGGCAACAATGTGGTTCAGGCGCTGCGCGGTGTCGATCTGGATATCGACAGCGGCGAGTTCGTCGCCATCATGGGGCCATCGGGCTCGGGCAAATCGACCTTCATGAACATGATCGGCGCGCTCGACACGCCCACCGAAGGGACGCTTTCAATCAACGCCGTCGACATCGGCACACTCAGTTCCGACCAGTTAGCGGCGCTGCGCAATCGCACCATCGGCTTCGTGTTCCAGCAATTCATGCTGCTACCCAAGACCACCGCAGTCGATAACGTCAAGCTGCCGCTGATGTATACCCGGATGGACGCGGCCGAGAAGCAGCATCGCGCCGAGGCCGCGCTGGTTCGGGTCGGGCTGGAAAGCCGGATGGATCACACCCCGAATCAGCTCTCCGGCGGGCAGCAACAGCGCGTCGCGATCGCGCGCGCACTGGTCAACCAGCCGCGCATGGTGCTGGCCGACGAGCCGACCGGCGCACTCGATACCGTCACTGCCGAGGAAATCATGCAGCTGTTCGGCGAGCTCAACGCCGAAGGCGTGACCGTGGTGCTGGTGACGCATGAAGAAGAGATCGCCGAACATGCGCGACGCGTGATCCGGTTTCGCGACGGCGTCGTCATCGATGACCAGCGGAGGGATCCGCAATGAGCCGCAAACCCGACCTGCCCAACCCCCACGGCCTGCACCTCGGTGCCAGCCTCGCGATTGCCCTCAAGGCGATTCGCACCAACTCGATCCGCAGCCTCCTGACCATGCTCGGCATCATCATCGGGATTGCCGCGGCAATCGTGTCGGTGTCGATCTCGCAGGGCGCCGGGCGTCAGCTGCAGGAGCAGATCGAGAGCTTCGGCACGCATGTGCTGCAGGTCTTTCCGGGGTCTGGCTTCTTCGGCGGACGACGCGGCGCGGCCGGCACCGCGCGACCGCTGACCGACCGCGACCTCGAGGCAATCATCGAACTGACCGGGTCGGTCGAGGCCGCTTCCGGTCGAGTCCAGACCGGCGCGACCCTGGTCGCAGCCGGGCGCAACTGGCCGAGCAACATCATCGGCGTCAACCTCGACTTCGATCGCATCGACAACCGCCAGATCGTCGAGGGTCGCGGTTTTACGCCGGCCGAAATCCGCAGTGGCGACAAGCTTGCGATCCTGGGGCCCACGGTTGCGCGCGAGCTGTTCGCAGGCAGCAGCCCGATCGGTCAGCGTTTGCGGATCGGGCGCACCCCGGTCACGGCCATCGGCCTGCTCGACGAAAAGGGCGCCTCGTCCTGGGGCCAGGACCAGGACGACGTGGTCTGGATGCCGCTGAGCGCGGTCCGAACCCGACTGGCCCGCGGCGCCAGCACGGTGCCCGACGACGTGGGCTCGATCCGGGTCAAGGTCTGGGACGATCGCGATGTGCTCGAGGTGCAGCAGGAAATCGAGGATCTGCTGCGGCTGCGACGCAAGCTTCAGCCCGGGGCCGAGGACGATTTCCGGGTGGTCAATTTCGCCGAGTTCATCCGCGCCCGCAACCAGACCGAAAGCCTGCTCGGCTTCCTGCTGGCGGCTTTCTCGGCCACCTCGCTGGTAGTCGGCGGGATCGGCATCATGAACATCATGCTCGTCTCGGTCACCGAGCGCACGCGCGAGATCGGCTTACGCAAGGCGGTAGGCGCTCGTCGCCGTGACATCCTGTGGCAGTTCCTCACCGAAGCCGTGATGCTGTCCACGTTCGGAGGTGGTATCGGCATCGCTCTAGGGGCAGCGGGAGCTCAAGCGATTTCCTACGTGTTACGTGATGAGGGCTTTCGGGCTGTGATGACGATCGGCGCCGTGATGTTGGCGACGCTCTTCTCCGCCGCCGTCGGGCTCTTCTTCGGCATCTACCCGGCACAACGGGCGGCAGGGCTCAACCCCATTGACGCGCTACGCTACGAGTAAGTCGATGGACGAGACCCATCAGAAAACGGCCCGAGAGAATGCATCGGGCCGTTTCACGTGTGGCGAAGGGCAGATTCGAACTGCCAACCAAGGGCTTATGAGTCCCCTGCNNCGAGCTGCCGCTGCTCCACCCCGCGTCACGAGTCAGATTATACACGAACTCCCGAAGTCGTCAAGGTTTATGAGGCTTCCTGAGGACAGAAGAGTGCGCGGGCAGCAGGGAACACCGGCGTTCTCCCGCCGCTCCCCGTGTGTACTCGGGCTCCAGTGTCGATAAGGAACGATATGCTAGCCAAAGGTGATTTCAGGACGCTTGAGGGGACCCTCGAACGCCTAACCTACC
>NPIE01004828.1_pt2 | contig 38214 bp, 33 predicted proteins | sample 8637661 | NCBI WGS metagenome assembly NPIE01 (sample SAMN07420842, study PRJNA396082) | bioreactor metagenome | isolation source: sample BA12 brine-fed electro-methanogenic bioreactor BA | place: Japan: Kochi | collected 2016-12-09 | reverse complement strand
TTTCTCGGTTCTGCAACACACTCTGAATCCGTGGGTTAATAAGTAAATATATAAGAGGTCAACTTGAGTAATTTACTGAGCAGTATCCTGCTTCAGTTCTGTTTTTACCTCAGCCTTAGCCGACTCAACCATTTTTTCAAAACGTTTTCTTAATGATTTAATAGCCGGATCATTAGGCAAGTATGATTCTATCTGATCTATCAATTCAGTTGCTTTATCAAACTGGCCTGTCTTTTCATAAATATCAAGTAATAATCTATACGGATTATAAGAACTGGAGAAGTCAGTTGGATCTTGCTCTAAAATTTCTTCGGCAATTTGCTGTACTTCACTTACTAATTCAACATATTTCTCGATCGCACCTGCTTGGTAATAAATATTTGCAACGTCAAACAAAATCCTATGATCCATCGGAATAATTTTGTGAGGCAGACTTTCCTCCATTTTATCCAATACGGCAACTACTTTTTCGGGATTTTCAACATCGTATAAATAGTAGAGAGCCAGATTTATAAATGAATTTCTATAATTCTGCATCATTCTAATTTCATTATCATTCAGGAAGATAGAAGGATCATCCATTCCGCGGAACTTAAATCCGGGTTGGTAGGTTTTACTAAAACCTTCCGGTTGATTGAAAAGTTGTTTCTCCAATATTTCCGGGTTTACATATGTTACGGTGTTATTACTTTTCTTTGGAACCAGCCGATAAGCCATCCCTTCCATTTGGAGATAATCGTTCAAACCCAATTTACTGTCGTCACTTACGGTTGATGCAAAATAAATTGGTCGATCCCATGTATTGGAACGAATAATATCCAATGCTGCAAGGTCTTGAACACGAATAGCTTTAACATCACCGTATTGAGCAGTATGACGAACCAGCCAAGTTAGTTTTCCCGTTTTTATTATTGAAGAATCTGTGATGTTGTATTCTTCTATGACCTCTTGGGGGACGTCAATAGATACTTGTTTTGGCTCCCATCTTGAAGGTCCGCGTGCTAATCTTTCAATTTGTTCATCGGTATAACTCATCTTAATTTTAAGTGCACCGTGCGGTTCGGTATTTTTCATTTGCAGAATGTACCATGCGGTGTTAAGTAAACTCAAGTTCACAATACGGACGTCTTGTCTAACTTCGGCAACATCTTGTAAATACCACAATGGAAATGTATCATTATCACCATTTGTAAAAATTATTCCATTAGGAGCAACGCTCTGCAATAAATTATAGGAATAATCCCAAGGTACGTAATTATTAGAGCGGTCGTTCCTAAAATAGTTGTTTGCCAGCATGTTGACCGGAACGGCGAGAAAGGCAATTATTAATACAAGAGACATAACCGGCGTAGCGAATGAAGTGTTGGCAAATTTTTCTTTAATAAAATCCAACACTCCTCTAACGCCCAAACCAATCCAAATTGAGAACACAAAGAAAGCACCGGTATAAAAATAATCTCTTTCTCGAGGTTGAGGTTGCTGCATGTTAAAGTAAATTGCCATTATGTAACTCAGCATCAAAAAGAAAACAAGAAAGATAGATGCCATCCTCCAATCTCTCTTGAAATGATAAAACACACCGAACAAACCAAGTATAAACGGAATACCGAGCAATTGTGACCAATTAACTCCATCGTCCTGCACGGTAGAATTTCGACCTGCATAATTCCAAAGCAGATATCGGTTAAACATATGATCCATCTGATAGTTTAAAAAGAAATCTAAATCGGAACTGTAATTTCTATAAATGTTTTGATGCTGCGGTTCCATCGAATATCTTCTTTGGAACAAAGGAGCGTCTCCGTACTGTTCTCGATTTAAATAAGAAACAAGTTCAGAGAAAGTTTTAGGACTGTTAAGGTTGATCGGCGTATCTTGATTTGAACGGATTATAATTGAAGAGTATGTTGAAAAACCTAAAAATGCAAACAAGAAACATTTAGCAACAAGATTAAGAGTTTGCTTGTTGTTTTTTCTTGAATAATAAATTAAGTAACCGATAGCACCGAATATTGCGATAATAATTACCATATCAAGCAATAAATTATTTTTACCGATTGTTGCTACCATGTTTGGTATATATTTAACAATTCCGGGATAAACCACCAACAAAGCAACACCACCGAGTACAATAGGAAGATAAAAGGAGTTTTTATTAAATATTTTCTTACGGAAGAAAATCATATACACAATAGAAACAACTCCCACAAAGGTTACCATTTTCCAATCAAAAGCTTTTGCTTCTTCATAGCCCACCGGGGCAGTATGAGTTTGAGTTGCCCAAAGTGCCATCATTACAAGCAATACTAATCCCGCGTGTGCAGCTAAAATAATTCCTGTCTTTTTCAAATTTTCAAAATCATCAATGTACTTTCTGAAAACAACAATCATCATAATCGATACGCTTGCTAACACAGCCAAGAGATGAACGCCGGTTGATATGCCGATTAGGTATGCAATTAAAATTAAATATTTATTGCTGTCGGGCTCATCTGCTTTTTCATTCCAGACCATGGCAAGCCAGGTAACTATACCAATGAAAAAAGTAGAAAGAGCATATACTTCTGCTTCTACAGAGTTAAACCAAAACGTATCGGCAAATGCTAAAGAGAGGGCACCGGTTGCGGCAGCCAAATAGGTTCCCAGTTTATCAACTAAGCCTTTTGATTCTTCTTTGTAAAACAATTTGATAAGTTTTACAATAATTAAATAAACAAATAGAACCGTAAAAGCTGAAGAGATAACCGAAATCATATTTACCCTGAAAGCTAAATCTTCGCCGAACGGGATCATTGAAAATAATCTACCGAGAATAAGGAAAAATGGTGTTCCAGGTGGATGCGGTACTTGGAGTAACACTGAAGATGCAATAAACTCACCACAATCCCAAAAAGAAACCGAAACTTGTGCAGTAGAATAGTAAACGAAAAAGGCGATAAAAAATACTGCGGCTGCTATTATTTTGTGTAGTCTGTTAAAATTCATTTACTCCTCAATTAAATTCTTTTCTCCACTATTAATTTTTCTTTTGTGCAACAACACATAATTCGGTGTAACCACTTTTAATAGGTGATATCTTTATTAACGGGTTCATTGATTTGTTCAGCAACTTCATTAAAAATCCGTTTATACTGAATGGATCAATGCCGAGCATTTCATTTATTGAAAAGCCGTTTTCTAAAAAAAGGTTTCTTAAACGGTTGTAACTGTAAGCCTTTTCATAACCATGCTGCCAGTTTCCGAAATGAAGCAGTTGGTACAATTGCCATAATGATATTTTAGCGGGGACAAAAGTAATTAGATAACCGTCCGGTTTCACAATCCTTTTCATTTCATTTATAAAAGGGAGTTCATCTTTAAAGTGTTCCATCAAACCGGCACTGTAAACTACATCAAATTGATTTTTTTCGAACGGCGTTTCACGGCAATCGCCTAAGTAGGAATTGTGTATTTCCGGTTTTATTTTTTCGATAGCCACTTCGCTGTTATCAAGTGTATAAGCATCAACATCTTCGCGCTTACTTTTCAATAATTTTATATTGGAACCGAAACCACAACCTACTTCCAAAACTTTTTTTACCGGTTGATCTATTTGATCTAAGTATTTATTGAGGACAACATCTCTTTCTGTAATCATCCAAAACTCTGCTTTGGAAGTTGAATAACTTTCCCAGTATTCATTCCATTCAATCATCTTTTGCCTTTAGAAATAATAAAGTTAAGTGCATTAGTTTTTGAAAAGATCAGCAATATTAGGCTTCGGTCTGTTAACATAATATTTTGTGTAAAGATCATTTAAAAAACGCATTGATTCGGAATCGAGATATTCTTCATCTTTATGCCGCTTTACGAGCATATCGTATCTCTGTTTCTCTTTTGAATCGAATTTGCGTTCGTAACGTTTAAGTGTTTCGAAATATTTTTTTTGATCTCTGTAACTCATTGCTTAATAATAATTTTCAAGCCAAACAATATATAAAAAATTGATGGTAATTCTAATTTCTTAAAGTGATTTTAGCTGTGGATACCACTCTGTGATTTTTGTTAAAAAATGCTCTGCCGATGCATCCCACGTAAATTTTGATGCCCATCTTTTAGCTTCAACCGACATTGTATTTAATTTTATTTTATCAGATAACAGTTCTATCAATACATTAGCTAATTTGTCCGAATTATTTAAGTCCACTAATCTACCTGTTACATTATCTTTTATCGAATCTCTCAGTCCGGGAACGTTGGACCCAATTACGGGTGTACCGGCGGCGTTTGCTTCAATAACAGTAATGCCCCATCCTTCTTTAAGTGCCATTGTAACAAACAGCCAAGATTTTGCCATTTCTTTTGCCTTTTCTTTTTCTGATAAGTACCCCAAAAACTCAACATTACCATTGAGTTTTTTTTGAGCTACATATTTTTGCAGATTAGGAACATGGTCGCCGGTTCCGCCTATTTTCAATTTTAAATTGGGAATTTTTTCAATCACTTTGGGAAGAGCATCAATTATCGCTTCAAGATTTTTATACTTTTTTATTCTTCCTATATAACATATTGTGGGATCGGAGTACTTTTCAACTTTAACGTCATCAAACAAGCTGTGATCAATTGCGTTGTAAAGAATATCAATCTTATTTTCAGGCTGACCTAATTCAATCAGTTCGTCTTTGGTACTTTGCGAAACTGCAAAAATTGGTGTATCCCGGTAAATCTTGGGAATCATCTTTTCACTTCTAATTATATAATTTGCCAAAAGCTTAGGAAGTTCTTGATAAAGAGAAGTTCCGTGAATGTGGTGTATAATTCCAACTACCGGTTTGTTAATATAATTCGGTATGCCAAGAGGAATTTTTGAAATATCATCAACTATTAAATCAAAATTTTCTTTTGATAAGACTTTTTTATAAAAACTTTTGAATTGTCTGTTAAACAGGAACTTATTCCCGGTTCTGTAAATCTCAACTCCGTCTAAAGTTTCCTTTTGGGAAGCTCCACTAAAGGAATGTGCGGCATATGCTACTTTATGACCTTTAGCGGCAATCCGCTTAAAGATTTCGTGCATATGAACTTCGGCTCCGCCCATTTCGGGATTTTTAGGGCAGCGCCAATTAACTACGAGTATTTTCATTCAATATTGCTTAACGTTTATTATAGAAATCTAAACAGCTTTGCAAAAATCCTAAGTTCTAATTTCTAAATACGAAACAAATTCCAAACTCTAAATTCAAAATCAGAAACCATTATAGCCTGACTTGAGCAGTCTCATTTTGGAATTAGATATTGTTTAGAAATTCTTATTTAGATATTAGGATTTTGTTTCCTGTTGTTTTTGTATATTAAAAATAGTCAAATTAAGCGAAACCGCGATGCAATTATACAAAAACTTTGCACCTTCTGTTTCAGTAATAATAGCGACATATAACCGCGAAAAACTTCTGCCTCGCGCTCTCGATTCATTATTGAAACAAACACTGCATAATTGGGAGTGTATTATTGTTGATGACGGTAGCGAGGATAATACATTCGAAGTAGCGAATGAATACCTCGTTAAAGATCAACGTTTCCGCTATATGAAACACGGCAATAAAAAACCTCCGCTCACATTTAATTCCGGTATTCAAGCGTCAGTTGGAAGATTTGTTACATTTCTTGGAAGTGATGACGAATATAAAGATAAGCATTTGCAGCTTCGTTATGATTTTATGATTAACAATCCTAAAGTTGATTTAATTCAAGGTGGTGTTGAAATAGTTGGGCATCCTTATGTAAAGGATATGAAAGATCTATCAAAAGAGATTCATATTTCGGAATGTAAGGTGGGCGGTACTTTTTTCGGGAAAAGAGAAATCTTTTTTGAATTGGAAGGTTTTAGAAATTTGGAATATGCAGATGATGCGGATTTTTGGAAACGTGCCGAAAGAAAATTTAATCTCACCGAAGTCGATTATCCGACATATATTTATTACCGGGATACCCCGGATAGTATTTGCAGTAACATATTGGATCAGTAGAGCTTTGATTTATCAAAGCTCCTTAAAGGAAAAGTGATTTTATAAATGAGATTTCATAAATGAAATCTCTACTTTAAATAGTGTACTTCTCAATATAATCTTCGGGGATTTTTGCGGGTCTGCCGGATTTAATATCAATCATAGTGTAAACAAACTGTCCGTCTGCCGCTACTTTACCGTTTTCTTTTTTAACAATTTCAAAATTTACTATACTTTGTGACCTGTTGAATGAATCTACTTGAGTGCGCACAATAATTTTATCCGATAAAACGAGAGCTCTTTTATAATTAATTTCTACTTTCGAAACTACCCATGTGAAACCGCGATTCAAAAAATCTTCCATTGTAACTTTATAATCTTTTCTCATCTGATCATAACGTGCGGCTAAAACATAATCCAAATATTTAGAGTTATGCACGTGGTTGTTCATATCTATATCGTCGGGACGAATAGCCAGCTCCGTTTCAAAAATTGAATACTTATCATTCATCTTTACTTTTCTCTTTTATCATTAACGTTACTAAAATAATCATTATTACAGCAAAAACAGCCCCGGCATAAAATGCTGCTTCGATTTCCCAAGCAATATAAAATATTCCGATTATAACAGGTCCAAGTGTTTGTCCAAGCCGCAGCACCATTCCGTTAAGCGACATAAAAGCAGCACGATATTCTATTGGAGCAAGTGAAGCAAGCAATGTTTGAATTGAGGGAATATTCATTCCCTGAGCAGCGCCGAAAATTACAACCGGTAAAATTAATTGCCATATACTATTCATCAAAGGAACAAGTAATAATGAAACAGTATAAAGAAAAAATGCTATTGTAATTAATTTCTTTTCGGAAAATTTTGTTACAAGTTTACCGAGTTGTGATGATGTAATTGCCGTTGTTAATGAGGAAGCCGACATCAATAACCCAATTGTAACTGTTGATGCATTGAAAGACCTATCCAGCAAAAAAGGGAAGTAGGTCAAATAAGAACCGTAGAGAATTATAAACGTAACAACACTTGTCAAAAATATCCCGATTACTTGAACGTTTTTAATACTTTGCCATGTGCTGATTAGATAATCTTTCAATTTTTGTTCGCTTTCCGGTTCGGGGTTTTTCAGCGAAGTAATAACAAGCAGACCAACCGGTATTGCAAAAATCGGAAGTAGAAAAGGGTAATGCCATCCCAAAGAGGCTAACATACCGCCGATTGCAGGATAACCTGCGGTACCAACGCTTAATATAGATGCGGAATATCCCATAACCGCGGCGCGTTCTTTTCCTTTATATATATCACCGATGAGTGTGACATTTAATGAGCCGAGAGAAGCTGCTCCGACACCCTGAAAAAATCTAAATAAAAGCAGTAAAGTAAAATCCGATACAAACCCGCAGAGTGTTCCCGCAATGCCGAATAGAAAAAGTGAGGGAACTAAAACTTTTTTCCGACCCATACGATCTGCAAGCACACCGAGTATGGGTGTGAGAAAAACACCGGGCAGTGTGAAAACTGTAATAAGTAAACCGACTTCCTGCGCATTAATCCCTAATGCTTTTTCAACTTTTGGGAATGCGGGGGTTATGCTTGATACCCCGAGAACCGCAGTTAATGTTATTGATGCGATTGTAACAAAGTTGATATCGTTAAAGAGTTTGTGCCGGAAAGAGATGTTTTTTTGAAGTTCCATAAGAGTCTATTTCAGTAACCATCAAGGTCGCAAAGCCTGTGACCTTGGTGGTTACTCTATCAATTTTATTTATCTACAGAAAGTATTCTCTCCAAATCTTCATCGGAAACGGTGAGCATTTCATTACCGATTAACTTCGGTGTTAGAATCTTCCAGCTTTCATCCTTACTGAATATTTCTTTAAAGATTGGAAGTGATTCATCAACTTTACCGGTATTGGCTAAAGTAACTGCAGTCCAAAATTTCATTTCAAGATTCTCCGGAAACATTTCTTGTGCGGCTGCATATTCTTTCATTGCTAATGTCATATCATTATGTTCTATTGCCAAATCACCTTTATTCATATGTTCAAATGCTTGATGTACTCTGTACAATCTTCTCAATTCTTTCAGCGGTTCGGGATGATCTTCAACGTGTAAATCAACCAATCGATCTTCCCAAGGTTTACCGGTTGATTCCGGTTTAACTATTAATATGGCAGCCGATTGTTTACCGCGGATATCACCTCCTGCTGCTTCGGCTGCATCTAAAGCTGCCAATAATTTTTCTGCGAGGGTTCCATCGTAGTTTTTGTATGCTTCTTCCATCGCAGGCCAAACTTTATCACTTCTCATTAAATTTGCTTGTACTGAAAATTGATTCCCGACAATATGCCCGGCTTCAGGAATACATTTTGACCCGGTATAAGCGGCTACATTTCCTTTTGTATCGAGTACGGCAAGCTGTCTAAAATCTCTTCCTTCATCCGATTCGATTAATTTATTTAAAACTTCTTGTGCCGTAAAACCTTGCTTTAATAATTCTAATCCCCGCGGACCGAATGATACATTAACCAATGATTGAGTTGCTATAACACCAACACCGGCTTCACCCCAGCTAACAACAGTACCGACGGAAAACCAATGTGATTGAACAGCAACACCCATTTCACCGGTATTTTGATCTCGAGCTACAATACTGTAAGTATGTGCTAAAGGATTATTACCGTAAAAGGTTACTTGTGCATTTAATGATAAATAGAGAATAATTGTTATTGAAAATAGCTTTTTCATTTTTGTTCTCTTTTTTATTGTTTACAAATTAATTTCTTTTCTACTAACGGGCATTGTCATACACCGGCAACCGCCTCCTCCTCTTGAAAGTTCGGAGCCGTCAATAGTAATTACACATTTATCAATTTTTGATATATCGGTTTTGGTAAGATCCTCGGATTTGATAACTTCGAATCCGTTTTTATTCAGGGCATCGATCGTGTAACTGTTTCTTCCGTAGCCCAAAACTTTACCAGGTGCAACTGCAAAAAAGTTTGCGCCGCTATGCCATTGTTCACGTTCTTGAATCCAATCATCCGAATTACCGCCGCATGAAATTGGTTTAAGATCGATGTTGACCGATTTCAATGCTTCCAAAATGTTTTCTTCTTCTCTTATCCATTCAACTTTACCGTTATCCAATCTAATGTGAACTGTTTCATAACTATGAATATTGAATACAACGGGATCATAACTTAAGCAGTAATCTTTATCTAAAAATGTAAATACCATATCGAGGTGAATAAATGACTCCAATGTTTGAGGGAGTTCCTGCACAATAATATTTTTAGGTACTTTTGTTTTTTTCAGTTCGTCAATTATAAAATCGACACCTTCTGTTGTAGTTCTTGAACCGATTCCGATACACAATACATCTTCCCGTGCAACAATAATATCGCCGCCTTCAAAAGTAATTTGGGGGACGTAGTGTTCATATCTAATTGGATTGATAGTTTCTGTTTTTAATTCGGGATGATTACGAAAGATTGTTTCCATAATTAATGCTTCACGCTCCCGAACCTTGCTGCTCATTTTAGCAATAAGTACTTTATTACCTATGGTAATAGAAGGGTCTCTCGTGAAAAAGAAATTATGCAACGGTAAGAGTGAATATCTTTCTTTGCTCAAAAATTTTGTGAGAGTATCTTTAACCATCGGCACACCCTCAATCAACTGCCGGGCTAATTCTTTCGGAGGAAGTGCCTCAAGGTATTCTTTGATGCAATCCGTATCTTCATTTGAACAAATATTATCAATTATGCTTTTCTTTGCTTCGTTTATTTTTAGTATGTCCGTCAGCAAGTCACTTACTTCATAAACTTTTGTAAGTTTTGTTAGAACGGATTTGAACTGCTTGTATTCTTTTCTTGCCACCGACAGGTTTAATATATCACTATACAAAGCCCGCTCTGCATTTTGAGGAGTCATATTCTCAACCTCTTGTCCCGGTGTATGAATAATTACTCCTTGCAGTTCACCGATTTCGGAATTAACATTTATACTCATTGACACCCGTTATTTAATTACCCAAATATTATTTTCAATTTGTAATTGTACATCATCCAAAAATACTTCTCGCCCCGAACCGCCTGGTCTGAAATCTGTAACAATATCAACATGCTGTGCCGATTTATTCATTATTCCGTTTTTCAAAAATGATTCGGTTTCGTTTTTTCCTTCTATCGAATTAGGATCATCAGTAAAACATTCCGGGTAGCTTGCACCAATTGCAATGTGTAATGTGCCACCCACTTTTTCTACAAATAGAGGATGTTTTAAAACTTCTTTAATACCGTTGTTCATACCAAGGGCAACTTCACCGAGGCGATGAGAACCTTCGTCTGTTTCAATAATTTTTGTTAATGCATCGTGCCCAAGTTGGGCGGCATAGTCTACAATTTTACCGTTTTCAAATTTCAAATAAATTCCTTGAATAGTAGTTCCCCCTTGAAATACAGGGAGGTCAACAAAAATTTCGCCTTCTACCGTATTCGCGTTTGGACTTGTAAAGACTTCTCCATCGGGAAAATTTCTTTTGCCGGTACACTTAACAACATTTCGTTTTGAGATATCCATTTTTAAAACTAATTCTTCCCCGGTATGCGGATGTTCAGTAACTATTGTTATCGAATTACTTTTGTGCATTATTTTATAGATATCTTCTTCAACCTCCTCGAGCATTTTGGGGTCAACGGTAGAGGCCGATACAATTACGTCTGTATATGCTTCGAGACTCATTCCTTCCAAATCTGCAAAACCTTTCGTAGGGAATAGTGTAAGCACCCAAGGTTTGCCGAGTCTAATATTTTTGTAAGGCTCATCAGCCCGCATAATTGCTTTAGCGTTTAGTTCAGGTAAACCTTCAAAAAGTTCAGGGCTTTCCGCACCAAGAATTTCGATGTATTTAGACATATTGTTATAGCGTTCCATATGCCAGTCGGGAACCCGCTCAATTTGTTTTACGGTTCCGTGTTTTGCGATAGCGGCTCCCCAAACTTTGCCTCTATCATTATCAGGCGGAACTAAATTTACATCGGCAATAGCGCCGGCTTTAAATATTTTATCTTGCAAAACAGAAATTAACGGCCAGCAAATGTGTTCTCCCTTAATCATAATTACATCGTCAGGGGAAATTCCATCCAAAGAATAATTCAATAAATAATCAGCCCAAATATTAAGGTCTTCTTTAGCTATTTTCGGTTGCATTTATTTCCTTATGTTAATTATGGTTTTTGGGTTTTGTGCCGGATTTACCTTCACTGAGGTTATCATAAAATCTTGTAGTTGGGTATGCAAAATCAATATTATCATGTTTAGCAAATTCAATTAATACTTCCTCCCAAATTGTAGCAGCGGAAATCCTTCGTTTGCGAACATCACAAAGATATCTCATCGTCAGCATAACCCCGCTATCTTTTACGGAAGTATAGACTATCGGAGTAAGTACACTGTAGAAAATCATAAATCTGCGTGAAGTTTCTTTTATTTTTTTCTGAACGTCTTCGGTTAAATTCTCAGCGTGCTTATTTAAAATGTCGGTTAAAATTTTTTTTGCTTTTTCCCAATCGCTTTCAAATGTAACAAGCACACCTAATTCATTCCATATATAATTAAAACCGGTACTGTAGTTAGCCTGGAAGTCTGTAAAAACCTTCCCGTTTGGAACGTGAATAATACGGCCGGTACTTTGATCGGCATCAACCCAATTGCCAATTTCCATTATGGTGAATTGAAAAATTCTTAAGTCAATCACATCTCCCGAAACGCTGCCGATTTGAATCCTATCGCCTACATCAAAAGGTTTGCGAATCATTATAAATGCCCAAGCAACAAGATTAACAATTGGGTCTTTTAGAGCAATAGCAATACCTGCGGAAAGTAGACCTAAAAATGTTGCAAGTGAGCCAAAGCCCTGAAACCAAATTTTAACTAAAACTAAAAAGCCTAAAAATGATAAAATGTAGGTTGAAGTTTTACGCCATTTATAACGAACTTTAACATCTTCAATTCTCTTGAAAACTAAATTCAGAATGATTTTTCTAATTACCATCAATAATAGAACGGCAATTAAAGAGGATAGAATTTTTTCCTGAGTTTCTACTGCTAAGCCGAAATTATGTTTAAACCACTCGGATATATAATCCATATCTATTCGAATTTTATGGAGGTGGCAATTTTTTCAAACAGATGTCTAAAACCCATGAAACTTTCGGGGCGTGAAGTACCAACAATCACAAACCCCTCGCCATTTCTATAAAATATATAGCCGATTGAAGTCACTCTTTGAAGTCGATTTACATAATTAAATATAATCCAACGAGATTGTATTCCGTCTATTTGGATTTTGCCCTCATCTTGTATTTCCATTTCCTGAAGTTGTGTGGGTAAAAATATTTTTGAGTACTCGAGATAATCGTCAACATTTTTCACGGAATCGGGCAAAGGCTCAGTAAATATATGAACATTTTCTAAAAACAAGTCCTTTTTCCCTTCGCTGGGTGATTGAAGCACAACAATTGAGCCGGTCTCTAAATCTTTGCTAAAGCCCTCGCGGAAATTCCAGTTTTCAGGATATTGAATTGAAAAACCTTTTTCTTCATTTTCATAATTGCTAAAACCTTCGTATTTGTCTTCACTTTTGCATGAAAAAAGAATTAATGCAAATAAGAAGACGAGTAGTGATGAATGAATCTTTCTCATAAATTTCCTATTAGTTATAAAATTAACCTGCTTGATCGTAATTTAATATTGAACTTAACCATTTTTCAACTTCTTTTGTACTCATTCCTTTCCTTTTTGCATAATCATGCACTTGATCTTTAGCTAATTTACCGACGTTAAAATATTTTGCCTCCGGGTGGGCAAAATACAATCCGCAAACAGAAGCTGCGGGAAACATCGCTAAACTTTCGGTTAAAGTTATTCCGGTCTTTTCTTCAACGTTAAGTAAGCTAAATAATGCTATTTTTTCTGTATGGTCAGGTTGTGCTGGATATCCCGGGGCAGGGCGTATGCCTTTATATTTTTCTTTAACGAGTTCTTCGTTCGATAAATTTTCGTCCGATGCATAACCCCAAAATTCTTTTCGTACTTTTTCGTGAAGCAGTTCGGCAAAGGCTTCAGCTAATCTATCGGCAACAGCCTTAACCAAAATGCTGTTATAATCATCGTGCATCGATTCGAATTTTTTAGTGAGTTCTTGTGCACCGATTCCTGCCGTTACGGCGAAAGCTCCAATGTAATCCTTCTTACCCGAATCTTTTGGGGCAATAAAATCCGACAAGGCAAAGTTAGGTACATCCTCTGCTTTCTGAGATTGCTGTCTTAAGGTATGAAATGTTTTCAGAATTCCCGTTCTGTCTTCATCAGTATAAACTTCGATATCATCACCCAGTGAATTTGCAGGGAATAAACCGCATACCCCGTTCGCTTTAATTGAACCGTCTTCAATTATTTTATCAATTAAATTATTTGCATCATCAAAAAGTTTTTTAGCTTCGTTTCCGTAATCTTTGTTGTCAAAAATTCTCGGATATTTACCTTTTAATTCCCATGTGATAAAGAAAGGAGTCCAATCAATGTAATTCCTAAGTTCAGAAATAGGGAAGTCGGTTAGAACATTAACTCCAAGTTTCTTCGGTTTTTTAATTGTACTTTCATCAAAAATTAATTTAGGGGAATTCTTTCTTGCTTCCTCAATTGAGATAAGTTTTTTCTCAGTTTGTCTTCGTTTATGATCTTCTCTAAGGTTTGTATATTCTTCTTTAATTTTATTGACAAAATCTTCAGCTAAGTTCTTGTTTAATAGATTACTAACTACGTTTACGCTTCTCGATGCATCAAGCACGTGAATGGTAGGTCTATCATATTCGGGAGAAATTTTTACTGCCGTATGAATTCGTGATGTTGTTGCTCCTCCGATTAATAAGGGCAAATCTAACTTCATTCTTTTCATTTCTTTAGCTACGTGCACCATCTCATCAAGGGAAGGAGTAATCAAACCGCTTAAACCAACTATGTCTACTTTCTTTTCTACAGCAGTAGATAAAATTTTATCGGATGGAACCATAACCCCTAAATCAATCACATCATAATTATTGTAACCGAGTACAACTCCTACAATATTTTTACCGATGTCGTGTACATCACCTTTTACAGTTGCAAGTAAAACAGTACCGTTACTTTGTTTGCTTCCGCTTTCTTTTTTCTCGGCTTCAATAAAAGGAATCAAATATGCGACTGATTTTTTCATTACTCTTGCACTTTTAACAACTTGAGGCAAAAACATTTTACCGGATCCAAAAAGATCACCGACAACGTTCATTCCATCCATTAAGGGACCTTCAATAACTTGAAGTGCCGAAGGTAATTTTTTGCGAGCTTCTTCTGTGTCTTCTTCAATAAAATCAACGATGCCTTTTACAAGAGCATGTTTTAATCTTTCTTCAACCGGAGCGTTTCTCCATTCGGCTGATTTAATTTCGGATTTATCTTTTTGTTTAACGTTCTCGGCAAACTCTGTCAAACGCTCGGTTGCATCTTTTCTTCTGTTGAATAAAACATCTTCAACTCTTTCTAACAAATCTTTAGGAATTTCCTCATAAACTTCCAATTGTCCCGCATTTACAATTCCCATATCCATTCCTGCTTCAATAGCGTGATATAGAAAAGCCGAATGAATTGCTTCTCTGACCACATTGTTGCCCCGGAAAGAAAACGAAACATTGCTTACGCCGCCTGATACTTTTGCCAACGGCAGATTTTTCTTGATCCATCTTGTTGCTTCGATGAAATTAACAGCGTATTCATTGTGTTCATCGATTCCCGTAGCGATAGCGAAAATATTCGGATCGAAAATTATATCTTGCGGAGGGAAGCCGACTTTCTCGGTTAGTATTTTATAAGCTCTTTCGCAAATTTTAATTTTACGTTCGTATGAATCAGCTTGTCCATCTTCATCAAAAGCCATAACAATTACGGCAGCACCGTAACGCAAAACCTTCTTTGCCTGAGTTATAAATGCTTCCTCACCTTCTTTTAAACTAATTGAATTGACAATCCCTTTTCCTTGAAGGCATTTCAATCCCGCTTCAATAACAGACCACTTAGATGAATCGAGCATTATGGGAAGTTTTGCAATTTCCGGTTCCGCTGCCAAGAGATTCAAAAACTTAACCATAGCCTTCTCAGAATCAATCATTGCCTCGTCCATATTTATATCGAGAATTTGAGCACCGCCTTCAACTTGCTGACGCGCAACGGATAAGGCTTCTTCATAATTTTCTTCTTTTATTAACCGTGCGAATTTTTTTGAGCCGGTAACATTTGTCCTTTCGCCTATATTTACAAAATTCGTATCGGGGCGAAAAACAAGCGGCTCCAACCCGCTTAATCTTAGATAAGGTTCAACAGTAGGAATCTCCCGCGGTTTGTGTTTGGCAGCCATTTCTGCAAACACTTTTATGTGATCGGGGGTTGTACCGCAGCAGCCGCCAACAATATTGTAAAAACGTTCTTCTGCAAATTCCTGCAAGACTTTTTCCATCGTGAAAGGTGATTCATCGTATTCACCAAATTCATTGGGAAGACCGGCGTTCGGATAGATTGAAACAAAACAATCGGCAATACGTGATAACTCTTGGATAAACGGTCTCATCTGTTTTGGACCGAGAGAACAATTTAAACCAACGCTTAGTAAATTTTTTACGTGTGAAATAGAAATCCAAAATGCTTCTGTTGTTTGTCCCGAAAGAGTTCTCCCGCTTTGATCTACAATAGTTCCCGATATCATAATCGGAACTTGCTGGTTTCTTTCTTCAAGCAAATCTTGAATAGCAAAAAGTGCAGCCTTAGCATTAAGTGTATCGAAGATAGTCTCTATGAGAAGTATATCCGCACCACCGTCAAGTAAACCTTTAGCCGCTTCTTTATAGGATTCATAAACTTCGTCAAATGTAACAGCTCTAAAACCGGGATCGTTTACATTCGGTGAAAGAGACAGTGATTTGTTCATCGGGCCAATTGCACCGGCAACAAATCTCGGTTTACTCGAATCGACTTTTAATTTTTCTTTTACCGCTTCTTTAGCAATTTGTGCGGCTGCTTTGTTAATTTCATAGGCAAGATGTTCGGTCTTATAGTCGGCTTGCGAAATTGAATTACCGTTAAATGTATTGGTTTCAATTATATCTGCCCCTGCATCAAGATATTCTTTATGAATTTCTTTTATGATTTGCGGCTGAGTTAAAGAAAGAATATCGTTATTGCCTTTTAACTCATTGGTATGATTCTTTAATTTTTCTCCGCGGTAATCGGCGTCGGTCAATTTATATCGTTGAATCATAGTTCCCATAGCACCGTCAAGAACCATAATTCTTTCTTTGAGTATATTTTTTAATTCGTCTATTAACATAAAAGTATAACAACCCTCTTTTGAAGATGAAGCCCAATATAGTTAAATTAGTTTTCAATATAAATTACGTAGGAGTTTATAAGTATGATAATAGTTACCGGTGGTGCGGGATTTATCGGGAGTGCAGCAGTCTGGAGACTTAATCAATTGGGAAGAACTGATATTATTATTGTTGATGAATTGCGAGACGGCGAAAAATGGAAAAACTTGAACGGACTTAAATTTGCTGATGTTTTTCATAAGGCTGACTTTTTAGATATGGTGATGGATAATGAAGTGCCTTTTAAAATAGAATCAATTATACATCTCGGAGCTTGTTCATCAACTACAGAAAAAGACGCCGACTATCTTTTGCATAACAATTATGTTTATACTGTAGAACTTGCAAAGTATGCACTCGAAAGAGATATTAGATTTCTTTATGCTTCTTCAGCCGCAACATACGGCAGCGGAGAAAAAGGTTACAACGATAATGAAGATGAATTAGAATCACTCCGTCCGCTAAATATGTATGGTTACTCAAAACAAATGTTTGATCTTTGGGCTAAACAGAATAAAGTCTTAGATAGAATCGTTGGTCTGAAATATTTTAACGTATACGGACCGAATGAATTTCACAAAGGAGATATGCGCAGTGTAGTGCATAAATCGTTCGAACAAGTTAGAGATACAGGTCAGGTTAAGTTGTTCAAATCGAATGATGAAAAATATGAAGACGGCGGGCAGATGAGAGATTTTATTTACGTTAAAGATGCTGTTGAGATGACTCTCTACTTTTTAGAAAATCCTCAAGTTAACGGAATTTATAATATCGGTACAGGCAAAGCCAGAACTTGGAATGATTTGGTAACTGCAGTATTTAATGCTTTGGGTAAACCTGTAAATATCGAATATATTGATATGCCGCAGCATCTCGTAGGCAAGTATCAAAATTTTACCCAAGCCGAAATGGATAAAATAAAAGAAGCCGGCTATACTAAGGAAATCACATCTCTTGAAGAAGGTGTTGAAGACTATGTAAAAAATTATTTGCTGAAGAATGAGTACTTAGCGTGGTAAAGTTATGTTTTGTCATTCCCGCAGGTTTTAAGCGGGAATCTTATCGTGTTATATTTTTTAACTTATCCGTTTGTTAGGAGCAAAATGAAATTAGCGACACTCTGTTACATACAAAAAGATAACAAAACATTAATGCTTTACCGCAACAAAAAAGAAAACGATTATCACGAAGGTAAATGGAACGGACTTGGCGGAAAGTTTGAACTTGGTGAATCTCCGGAAGAGTGTGCCATTCGCGAAATAAAAGAGGAAGCAGGACTCACGGTAAAAAATTTGGTGATGAAGGGATTTATAACTTTTCCTTTGTTTGACGGCAAGGATGATTGGCATGTTTTCCTTTTTGTGATTAATGATTTTGAAGGGGAGTTGATTGATTCACCTGAAGGAGAACTTGAATGGATTCCCAACGAAAAACTTACAGAAATTAATTTGTGGGATGGAGATAAAATTTTCATCCCTTGGCTTTTTGAGGATAAATTCTTCAGTGCAAAGTTTGTTTATGAAGAAGGTAAATTTAAAAATTACGAGGTGAATTTTTATTAGGGATAGACACAGATGACCAAGCCAATTGGCGGGCAGGTGCAGATTTAATATGATCAGCGAAGATCATAACCATATTAAAAATCTGCGTTCCGTTGAGAAATGTTACTCCTTATTCATCACTCTTCTTTTCATAAATCCGCAAAGCATATCATTTACATAAGATGAATTTTCAACCGGGGATAAATGTCCTGCTCTCGGAACAATTGCAAATTCAGAATCTTTAATTTTATCAGCCATATCCCGCATTACAGTCGGGGGAGTTAGCTTATCGAAAGAACCGCCCATTACAAGAGTGGGAATTTTAATCTTCTTCAAAAATTTTGTTGTGCTCGTTCTTGATACCATTGCAAGCAAAGAACCTTTAACACCAACAGGACTATGACCTTTGCCTACATTCTTAATGTTTTCTACTGTGGCTTTCATAGTCTGCAGTGATTCTTCGGCAAATAACCCTGGAATTAAATCATCAATGAATTTATCCAAGCCTTCAATATTTATTTTGTTTATGCCCTCTGAACGTTTAACTTTTCCGGCATCATCATCAGCATCGCTTTTTGTATCTAATAATATTAAGCCGTTAAACCTAGATTGATCACGCTCTACAGCTCTTAATGCCACATAACCACCCATTGATAAACCGCATATAACAGGATTGCTCAATTCCATTTCGTGCATAAGCCAGAACAAATCGTCAACAAAAAATTCCATCGTGTATTGTCCGTCACCTACATAGCTTTTACCCAACCCTCTAATATCATAAGCAATTACTCTATATTCTTTTTGGAGTGCTCTAATTTGACTTGCCCACATCGTGTAATCAAATGGAAAACCGTGAATCAAAATAATAGCTTGTTTGTTTTTGTCCCCTAAATCGTGTACCGATAAACCGTTAATCGTAATATGCATAACACCAACCTCTAATTTTTGAGAAAGCAAGATAAGAAATTCTTAAGGAATCCTGAACCAAATTCGGAAACCCAGCAGTTAAATTTAGACTAAACTCAATTTATTGGAAAGCCATTTTGTCTAATATCTTACAATACTTGCTTTTTGGTTTGTGATTTTATAATTATTTGTATTAATTAATATAACAGATTGAATGAGTTATGGAGGAAATTTATCACAATTAATTTGTTCCGACATAACAAACAAATTATTATGATGAATCTCTCACTTACATATAAAGGGCAATTCCTGAAGAAACATTACAATCGTAACTTCGGTTACCTTTCTACTTGCATGTGTTAACTCTATCCGTTTTATCTCGCAAAGTCTGATCAACTTACTTTTAAAATAACTATTCGATAATAATAAATGGAGAAATTTATGAGCTCCCAAAAGATTATTGGGTTCGAGGAATTTTCGGACAATCTTTTAAATATACGTCACGGTTACACGTCTCGCTTTTCGGCAAAGACCGAAATACAAAAATTTATTAACGAACTTCTCCAACTATTGTTCCCGCATTTTTCGGAACAGATCTATTATGATAGTAAAGAAATTGAAAGTAAACTTTTACTTCTCAAAAGAAATCTTCACTTCATAATGAAATCCATGAACGGCAAAATTGATTTCAGCGAAGAAAAACTTGATGATTTTTTCAAAAAGGTGCCAGAGATAAACGACAAACTATGGAAAGATGCAGAGTTTATCTTTCAAGGAGACCCGGCTTCGGAAGATATTGACGAAGTGATTTTATCTTATCCCGGATTTTTTGCAATTGCTGTTTATCGCTTTGCACACGAGATTTACAAACTTGGCATCTCAAAATTGCCGAGAATTATGACAGAGTACGCACACCAGTTAACCGGAATTGATATTCATCCTGGTGCGGAAATCGGAACTCCTTTCTTTATTGATCATGGAACCGGGATAGTAATTGGTGAAACGGCTAAGATTGGAGACCGTGTAAAAATATATCAAGGTGTTACACTTGGAGCACTGAGTGTCGATAAAAAAATGAAAAATGTAAAACGTCATCCTACCATTGAAGATGAAGTTGTTATATATGCACAAGCAGTTATACTTGGCGGTGAAACAGTAATTGGTCATAACAGTGTAATAGGGGGTAATGTGTGGCTCACGCAAAGTGTTCCTGCTTACTCTGTAGTTTACCATAAAAGTGAAATAAAAGTTAGAGAAAGCGGTAATTATAAAGAACCCGTAGATTTTGTTATTTAATTGAAAGGAGTAAAAAATGAAATATACTAATATAGTTGAAGCTATCGGCAACACACCTCACCTGAGGATCAATAAATTATTTGGCAATCAACATGAAGTGTGGATGAAGCTCGAACGAGCGAATCCCGGCGGAAGTATTAAAGATAGAATTGCAGCATCAATGATTGAAGACGCCGAGAAGAAAGGGCTTCTTAAAGAAGGAAGTATAATTGTTGAACCGACATCTGGAAACACGGGAGTTGGCTTGGCAATGGTAGCCGCTGTTAAAGGTTACAAATTAATTTTGGTTATGCCTGAATCAATGTCGATTGAAAGAAGAAAATTGATGGCAGCTTATGGAGCCGAATTTGAACTCACCCCAAAAGAAGGCGGAATGAAAGGAGCAATTAAAAAGGCAACCGAAATTGTTGAAAAAAATGAAAATGCATGGATGCCGCAGCAATTTGTTAATCCGGCTAATGTGGAAATCCATAGAGAAGCAACTGCAAAGGAGATACTTAACGATTTCCCGGAAGGATTTGATTATTTAATAACCGGTGTTGGAACCGGCGGACATATAACCGGTGTTGCCGAAGTATTGAAAGAAAAATTTCCAAACCTGAAAGTTTTCGCAGTAGAGCCTGCTGCTTCACCAGTTATCAAAGGAGGAGAACCGGGTCCTCATCCTTTGCAGGGTATCGGCGCGGGATTTATCCCGGAAAATCTTCATACGGAAGTTCTCGATGGTTCAATCCAAGTCGAAAAGGAAGAAGCATTTGAATTCGCAAAAAGGGCAGCTAAGGAGGAGGGATTATTGATTGGAATTTCCTCCGGCGCTTCACTGGCAGCAGTTAATAAAAAGTTGGTTGAAATTCCCGTAGGGAAAAGGATTTTAACATTCTCTTACGATACAGGTGAACGTTATCTTTCTGTTGATGGATTATTCGGTTAATTGTCTTTAAAGATGGCATCTCTCGTTGAGATGTCATCTTTAATACTCATCTTACCCTTTAATAACCCCAACCGGTTTTATCTTTGCAACTTTTGTACTGATACCCGCATAATGCATAATATCAACTACATAGGAAACATCTTTATAAGCATAGGGCATTTCTTCGGCAATAGTTTTATAGCCTTTTGCTTGAATTGTTATTCCTTGCTGTCTTAATTCGTCAATCAAATTTTTTCCTTTGCCTGCTTTTAATGCTTTTCTTCTACTTTGTAATCTTCCGGCACCGTGACATGAGCTGCCGAAAGTTTCTTCCATAGCTTTTAAATTTCCAACAGAGATAAAGGAGTACCTGCCCATATCACCAGGTATTAAAACCGGCTGCCCAATGTTTCTATATTTCCCCGGTATAAAATTACTACCCGGCGGAAATGCTCTTGTTGCCCCTTTGCGATGAACACATACTTCTTTCATTTCGCCATCTATTTTATGCTTTTCAATTTTTGCTATGTTGTGGCAAACATCGTAAATCAAATTAAAGTTAAGTTCCGCTTCAGATATTTTAAAGGTTTTTAATAAAGATTTTTTTGCGAGATGCATAATTATCTGCCTGTTGTTCCACGCAAAATTAGCTGCGCCGCGCATTGCACCGAGATAATCTTGACCTTCCTTTGATTGAATAGGTGCACATGCTAACTGCTTATCGGGTAAATTAAAATTGTATTTCTTCTCCGCTTTAATGAGAACTTTCAAATAATCATCACAAACTTGATAACCCAAACCTCGTGAACCGGTATGAATAAGCACAACCATTTGTCCCTTAAACAAACCGAAAACTTCTGCAGCTTTTTCATCATAAATTTCATCAACAATATCTATTTCTAAGAAATGGTTTCCCGAACCGAGCGTACCTGCTTGGTCTTGTCCTCGTTCAATAGCTCTGCTCGAAATAACATCCGGCTCTGCATCGGCTAATTTCCCTTTTTCCTCGGTAAATTCAATATCATGCTCATCGCCGAAGCCTTGCTCAACTGCCCATTGACTTCCTTTTACTAATATTTGTTTTATCTCTTTTGGTGAAAGTTTCCTGATTGCACCGCCTGCCCCGACTCCCGTGGGAATATCTTTGAAAAGATTTTCAATTAATTTATTAATCTTGGGTTTAACTTCATCAAATTTTAATGATGTACTTGCTAATCTAACTCCGCAATTAATATCGTAACCAACACCACCGGGAGAAATCACTCCTTCATTAATATCGGTTGCGGCAACACCGCCTATAGGGAAGCCGTATCCCCAATGAATATCCGGCATTGCTAAGCTGTATTTTTGAATTCCGGGCAGATGTGCAACGTTTACAACTTGTTTAATAGCTTCGTCGTTGCGAAGAGTTCCTTCAAGCATATTCTTTGTAGTGTAAATTCTTCCCGGTACAAGCATATTGCCTTGCTTAGGAACTTCCCAGAGATAGTCGGTTATTTTATTTAATTCGTATCCGCTTATTTGCATAGTTGTGCCAACAATATTTTCTGATATGATATAATTATAAAAGGAAAGTACTAAATGTCAAAAACAATTCGAGTTGTATAGTTGCCGTCTACTTTTTTTATTTCCAATTGATGGTAGGTAACTGCTTTAATCTCTTCTTTGAAATCAATTTTTGTCGGTTGTACAGTTAAACCGGCAAGACGAGCAGTCATTTTATAGCCGTCATTTTTATGCAGACTAATATTTTCAACTCCCGTACAGAACCAATTTTTTGAAAGGAACAGATAATTAACCTCGCTTAAAAAATTTACAAGTAATTCTTCAAGTGAGTTAGCTTCAAAATCCAATTTTATTTTTTCATCCTCGTATAAAATTTCTGCATCGAGCATCGTTTTGTTCCATGCATCAACAGCGCAGAAAAACAATTCTTCAATTGTAGAAGCAGTTAGTTCTACGGCAATGTCTGCAGTATGCTCTATGAATTTGAATTTATACATACTGAAATGTCATGAATTTCAGGATGAAAAGAAACATCAAAAGTAATTGTAGAATTAAAAATAATACAGATATCTAATCTTAAATACTCCTGCCCGGTTAACAACGTGCATTTTGTTTGGAAGTAAATTTCCAATTTCATTAAACTGATCACTTCGGTCTTGAACTTCGTTGTATGCAAAATAAATCCAGCTCTTCGGAGAGAAATTGTAAGAGAAAAGAAAACCGATTATAAATCTTTCAAATCTGTCGGTTGAGCGAACAAAGACATTATCGAAGTAAACTCTCAATTTTAGGTTGTTGAATGGAGTAATTGTAACAAAGGGACGTGAATTGTAAGTTATGTCTTCAATATTTCCATCGGGATTGCCTTCGATAAACATATCATAAGATGTTCCGATAAAAATTTCATTCATCATCTTCCAACTGAAAGAAAGCCCCCACCACGAATAAAAAGCAAGCCAATCGCGAATAAAATTATATGTATGCTGATAACCTCCCCAGAGATTACCATTCCAATCCGGAGATATGTTATACCAGGAGCTTAGCGTACCGCTGTAAGAAGAATATTCAACATTATCGTCTTTAGCTTTACCGGCATCGAGATTTATTTCAAATCCCCAGTTGTCACGGAACTGCATATTATAACCAAGTACGGCAGACCAGTCGGTATATTCATCTGCCTTTTCCCAGTTAAATGCAGGTCCTCCATAAATTAAAATTGATTTGATATAACCTGTATCAAACCACCAACGCGGACCGAAAAGCGCGACAGTTTCAAAAGTACCTTGCCAAGGAACAAATCCGATTTCTTGTATATCAAATTCATTACCGACATATCTTGCACGAACCATATTTATCCAAGATTCATTGAAGTTAGTTAGTCCAGCTGAAAACAAATAATCGCCCTCATCACCTTTGAAAGAACGGGCTGCTTGATAAGCAAGCTGCCAGTTTGAACCGCGGAAGGCTCCGTCAATATCCAGCACACCATAGTGATTGTACTCATTAAATTTTCCAACATAAAGAACACCAATTGAAGAGTTATCTAAAATTTGCTTTTTCAATCTTGCCGATGCAAAATAAGAAGTTGGTTCGGTAAATTTATCGCCGTCATCAAAATAATCGGTTTGTTCTGTTCGGGCAATAAATCCTCCGTATTCCCAATCGCCTAATCGCCCGAATGCACGAGTTCCGAAAGAAAGCGGAACTTCATTTCCGTCGGGCAGCTTTTTACCGATTCTTCTCGAATAAAATAATTCAACCGGTTTGTAAAATCCCGAGTTTTTCTGTTTACCCGAAGCGTTGAAAACTTCGCTTCCTTCGGTGAAAAATTGTCTTCGCTCGGAGAAGTAAGATTCGTATCTCGAGATATTAAAATCATAAGGATCTGCTTCAATCTGTGCAAAATCCGGATTGGCTGTAAACTGAAATTTCAACTTGGGTGAAGGGTTATAAGATATATCAAGTCCGGCATCTGCTTCCGTAGTGTATTCGTCGTTCCCTTCGTAATTTATTTTGGCAATTCCAACGGGATAAATCTCCAAGTTCATTCCGTGTCTTGTAGGCTTGAAGTTATCAAAAGCCAAGTAACCCCATTTGGAAATTCTTTGACCTTCGTTTTCCTCGTAAGGAATCCAATAAATATCTTCGCCGGTAATTGTTCTCCATCTGTCGAAATCGAGTCCCCACTTATCTAAATTTTCATTGTATTGAATTGATTTATAGGGGATTTTCATTTCTACAACGTAACCCCAATCATAAACTTTTGAATCTGCAAACCAAATTCCGTCCCAATCATAATCGCGGTTACGTGCATCATCAAGCAGACGCGCATCGCTTCTTAGACCGGAAGCGTAAACAATAAATTTATATCCGGTACTTCTATCATCAAATGTATCGAGCATAAGTGAAACGCCGTCACCTGCATAATCATCAAGAACTCCGGTTTGAATTTGTATCTCATCGTATTTATCGAAGCACTTAAAAAGACAATAAATAGCGTCATCTGTTGAAACGACCTTTGCAACTGTTTTTTGAGTTGGTTCTGTTTTGTTGTAGGGTGCGTATTGAACAAAATCGCTCACTGAATCGGCTTGAGACCAAATATCGTCAATCGCACCGTCAATAGTAATCTCTTGATTAATCTTTTTTAAGTGAAGCACTTTATTTTGATTTACGGGTTGAGCAGTCAAGTGCATTATTAAAGCGAGAAATAAGATTAGTGAAAATCGCATCTTGTCAAAATTCCGTATTTTTTTGTAGTTCGACTTTTTAGACGAAACTTTTCGTAGAAAGTTCGTCAGATAATTTGTCTTTTTACTTTGATGAAAAATTTAAAGTTGTGTGGACGATGTGAATACTGTAAAGTATACGAAAATGGAAGTGAACAAGTTTATAGATAAATGTTATTCTGTATGAAGCAGTTTCAGAAGTAATTCTGCCGCTGTTGTAGCCGGCAATTTTCCTTCAGATATTTTTTCTTTCAATTTAGGTAGTTCCTCTTTTACTTTCGGATGATTATAAAATGATTCTTTCAAACCATCTTCAACCATTCTAAATACCCACTCAATAGCTTGCTCTTTTCTTCTTGATTCGAAGATTCCAGAATCCTTAGTCAGTTTTTCAAATTCTCGTATCATTTCCCAAATTTCAGGAATACCTTTGCCGGTTAGTGCCGAACAAGTCAGCGCTTTTGTTTCCCAACCTTTTGTCGCGGGCTGTAAATAATGCAGTGCATTTGCATATTCAGATTTTGAAAGATTAGCCAACTGCTCATTTTTACCATCGGCTTTATTGATTACAACTGCATCAGTAAGTTCAATCACGCCTTTTTTAATTCCTTGTAACTCATCGCCGCCGCCGGGAATCAAGACAAGCAGAAAGAAATCAACCATTGAGCGGACGGTTACTTCACTTTGTCCCACACCAACGGTCTCAATTAAAATTACATCGTAACCGGCGGCTTCGCAAAGTGTAATAGTTTCACGAGTCTTGCGCGCTACTCCGCCGAGCGTTCCTCCGGAAGGGGAAGGACGAATGAAACAGTTTTCTTCCTTCGCTAATTTTTCCATCCGTGTTTTATCACCGAGAATACTTCCTTTTGAAATGCTGCTCGATGGATCAACAGTAAGCACTGCAACTTTGTGTCCTTGTTTTAAAAGATACATTCCAAGCGATTCAATCAAAGTGCTTTTTCCTGCACCGGGAGTACCTGTAATACCGATTCTTAACGAATTACCGGAGTGCGGAAGAAGCTTTTGCAAAACTTCTTGAGAGAGTTTGTGATGTTTTTGTGAATTGCTTTCAACTAATGTAATTGCTCTTGCGAGTTTTATTCTATCACCTTTTAAAACACCTTCAACATATTCTTCTACCGATAGCAAGTTGTTTTTTTTCGATATAATTGAATCGGATTTTTTACTGTTTGATTGAATGCCCTTTACAACTCTAACAGCAAATTCATCACCGGCATTTTCGGGTGTCCATTCGGGTTTATATTTGTTTTGTTCTTTACTCATATATTTTTCTTCGCAGTCTTAGGGAGTTGTTTAGCTTTGCGCTCTCTCTGCGAGAAACGGTTTCACGCAAAGCTTGTAGAATAATTTATAAAGCTCGTTATGTTTTGTTTAGGTATTCTATCCTCAATATACTACAAATTTTTGTATCAAAATACATATGTAAAATATCGCATAAATCAGCTTTGTTGGCCATAATAGTGTTATGTGCGAAAGATAATATGCAAATTATTGCACTTTGCAATAAATATTTCTATTTTGACTTCACAAAATAATGAAATGTGTAGTTTATTGCACTATTAAATATGACAAAAAAAGAAATAGGAAAAATAATAAGAGATAGGCGAAAGTTTCTGAAAATTACTCAAAAAGATTTAGCTGAAATCGTTGGTTTGAGTTTACGAAACTTTGTTGATATTGAAAACGGAAAAGCAAATCCAACATTGGATGCATTGGGTAAAATTACAGATGCCTTGGGACTGGAAATCACAATAAAAGTAAATTGATATGAAACGTGAAGCAAAAGTTTTTCATAACGAGAATTATGCGGGGACTTTATCGAAAATTGACGGAGAATACTTTTTTCAATATGACGATAAATATTTGCAAACAGATTTGCCGCCAATCAGTTTGTCTTTCCCAAAACAAAAAGAAGTATTCAAGTCAGATGTACTTTTTCCTTTTTTCTTTGGTTTACTTAGTGAAGGTGAAAACAAAAAACTTCAATGCCGCAGGTTAAAAATTGATGAAGATGATTTTTTTAGTCTATTGCTGGAAACAGCAAACAATGATACAATAGGCGGGGTAAGGGTGGTTGAGAATGAGAATTGATAAATGTCCGGCATGCTTAAAATCGGGTTTTGAAACATACTGCAATTCTTGTTTGAAAAAATTATTCGGTGGGAAAAAAGTAAATCATTATTTGGATTTTACTAGACCCGAATTTAACTCCGCAAAATTAGAAAGAAGTGACCGGCTTTCAATTTCCGGTGTTCAAATTAAGCACTCATTGAAATTAGAAAAGAACAAGTTGATTCTTACCGAGAAAGATGGTGAATACATTTTAAAACCAATTCCCGGTGGAATGTTTAAGAACTTAGATCAAGTTCCTTACAATGAACATCTCACAATGCAAATTGCAAACCAAATTTACAAAATTGATACAGCCTTAAATGCAATTGCGTTTTTTGCAGATGAAGAACCCGCATACATTGCAAAAAGATTTGATAAAATGAAAGACGGAAAGAAAACATTGCAAGAAGACTTTGCACAAATTGCCGGACGAACAGAAGAAACAAACGGAAAAAACTACAAATATGATTTTAGCTACGAAGAAATTGCCGAGTTAATGAAATTACATGTCAAACCATATCAAATAGAAGTAGAAAAATATTTTCGTATAATTATTTTCAATTATCTTTTTTCAAACGGGGATGCACATCTTAAAAACTTTTCTCTTTACCGGAATGAAGAATACGGCGATTACTTATTGACCAAGTTTTATGATTTGTTAAATACTTCTATTCACGTTCCTGGTGAATCTGATTTAGCATTAGGGTTATTTAAAGACAATTTTGAGACAGATGCCTACAAAGCCGGAAGCAAATACACCAAACCGGATTTTGAAGAATTCGCAGAAAGAATAGGTATTAACCAAAACCGCTTCACGAAAATTTATGATGCGATGCTTGATAAAAGCGATCAAGTAAAAGAAATGATTAATGCTTCTTTTTTGCGTGATGACTTGAAGGAAGTTTATTATGAGAGTTATGTTAGAAAGTTGGAGAGATTGAGATATTAACAAACCAAGTTCCTTAAAGGAACTTGGTTTGTCTGTACTCTCAAAAAGCCGGATAGAACCCGGCTTTTCTTCTGCTTCTATTTCAGTATTTCTTCTTAACCAAACCGCTTATTTATCTCATTCATAATTTTAATTCCTGCTTCCGGAATCTGCGTGCCGGGACCAAAGATCAATACAGCGCCCGCCTCGTACAAGAAATCATAATCCTGAGATGGAATTACACCGCCGACGATTACAATTATATCTTCACGACCAAGTTTTTTTAGTTCTTCGATTAATTGCGGAACGAGCGTTTTGTGTCCCGCTGCAAGTGAACTAACGCCGATTGCGTGGACGTCATTTTCAACTGCTTGCTTTGCAGTTTCTGCCGGTGTTTGGAAAAGCGGACCGACGTCAACATCAAATCCCATATCCGCGTAGGCTGTTGCTACGACTTTAGCGCCGCGGTCGTGTCCATCTTGTCCCATTTTTGCTACCATAATTCTCGGACGCCGGCCTTCGTGCTCTGCAAATTCGTCGGTCATTTTTCTTACTTGTTCCACAGTTCCGCCTTGTTCTTCGCTGTATTCGCTGCTGTAAACTCCGGAGATTGTGCGTGTTGTTGCTTGGTATCTTCCACTAACTTTTTCAATCGCATCTGATATTTCTCCAAGTGTTGCTCTAACTCGGGCAGCTTTAACCGATAAATCTAATAAATTTCCGTCACCTGTGTCGGCACATTTTGTAATTGCTTCGAGAGCGGTTTGTACATCTGCTTCGTTTCGTTCTGATTTAATCTTCTCAAGTCTTCTAATTTGTGAACTTCTTACTGCTGTGTTATCTACTTCCAGAATTTCAATCGGATCTTCTTTGTCTAATCTGTATTTGTTTACGCCGACAATCGTCTCTCTACCGGAATCGATTCTTGCTTGTCTTCTTGCGGCGGCTTCTTCAATGCGCATTTTCGGAATTCCGGCTTCGATCGCTTTTGTCATTCCACCGTAAGATTCAACTTCGTGAATGTGTTCCCATCCTTTTTTGAGAAGCGCATCGGTAAGTGCTTCAACGTAATAAGAACCAGCCCAAGGATCAATAACTTTTGTAATGTTTGTTTCGTCCTGTAGATAAAGCTGTGTGTTGCGGGCAATTCTCGCAGAGAAATCCGTCGGCAGTGCAATTGCTTCATCAAGTGAATTTGTATGAAGAGATTGAGTATGACCGAGAGCTGCAGCCATTGCTTCCATGCAAGTGCGAACAACATTATTAAAAGGATCTTGTTCAGCCAAACTCCAGCCGGATGTTTGCGAGTGTGTTCGCAACGACATCGACTTTGGATTTTTCGGATCAAACTGCTTAACCAATTTTGCCCAGATTAATCTTGCTGCGCGCATCTTTGCAATTTCCATAAAATAATTCATTCCCTGTGCCCAGAAGAATGATAATCGCGGTGCAAATGCATCAATATCCAAGCCTGCATTTACTCCGGTTCTTACGTATTCCAATCCGTCTGCGAGTGTGTAAGCCATTTCCAAATCTGCTGTAGCTCCGGCTTCCTGCATATGATAACCGGAAATGGAAATGCTGTTGAACTTCGGCATCTCTTTCGATGTGTACTTAAATATATCGGCAATAATTTTCATCGACATTTCCGGCGGATAAATGTACGTGTTGCGAACCATATACTCTTTCAAAATATCGTTTTGAATTGTGCCGGTAAGTTCTTCGTGTTTAACTCCCTGTTCTTCGGCGGCTACAATGTAAAATGCCATCACCGGAAGAACAGCGCCGTTCATTGTCATCGATACGGACATTTTATCTAACGGAATTTGATCGAACAAAATTTTCATATCCTCAACCGAGTCAATCGCAACACCGGCTTTACCGACATCGCCGGTAACACGCTCATGATCGGAATCGTAACCGCGGTGAGTTGCGAGGTCGAATGCAACCGAGAGTCCGCGTTGACCTTGAGCAAGATTTCTTCTATAGAATGCATTGCTCTCTTCTGCTGTTGAGAATCCGGCGTACTGTCGCACCGTCCATGGGCGCATTACATACATTGTCGAATATGGTCCGCGTAAAAACGGTGGAATACCAGACATATAATCAAGGTGTTCACAATCTTTAATATCGTCTTTAGTGTAAAGAGGTTTTACGTTGATTTTTTCCATCGTTTCCCATATGAAGTCATCAACCTCTTTGCCGGTTTCGTTTTTAAAGTTTTCTTTCCATTCTTCGTATGAAGTTTTCTTGCTCTTCAAGTCTAATTTTAATTCTGTAAAATTAGGTTTCATTTTTCAAACTCCGTTTGTGAATGTTAAATGCTCAATACTAAATGTTCAATGACCTTTGAGATTAGTTTGAGCAGTTTTAACAATCGCAGTTAAATTCTTATTAATTCATCAATGTCAGTTAAGTAATCTTTGTAATCAAGAGCAACTAATTTACTTTGCTGCAGTAAGCGCAGCCGATATCGTGTTTCACGAGCTTCTTTTGAAGCTAAAGTCATTTTTGTAGCAAAATCCTTTTTGGTTTGCGCTGCGTTTGCCTCTTCAATATTTGCTCCTATGCTTGTTCCGCTGCGAAGAAGTTGTTTCGAAATCACAAACTCTTTATGTTCTTTTAAAGGTTTATATAACTCAATGATTTTAAGAGCAAAATCAAAAGACTTATTCAAAACAATATTTTCTTCATCATAATTCATTGATCATTGAGCATTCATCATTTAACATCATTGCTAATTTTAGTTAGCAGCTTTTCAAGAAGTTCAAACGCATCACAGCCGAGATATATGAATTCATCTACTCCCGATTTTTTGTGTTCCTCAATTTGTTCTTTCGGATATCCCGCAAGTACAACTGTTACATTTTCATTTTTTTCTTTAATTTCTTTTGCAATCGGCGGAACAAGTTCGGGATAGGTTTCGTCCGTTGAGCAAATAACAACAACATCTGCTTTCGAATTATTAGCAGCTTCAACAGCATCTTCGGTGGAATCAAATCCGCGTGGGTATTCAATTTCAAATCCGCCTACTTCGAAAAATCCTTGTGAAAAATCAGCCCGGGCTTTGTACTGTTTAATCGGTCCCATTGCAGCAAGGAAGACCTTTGGTCTGCTGCCGCGTTTCTCTTTTATTTTGTCTGCTTTATCGCGTAATGTTTCGAAGAATTCGGCAGCTCTTTGCTGCTTAAGTTTTTTAATAGTTATTCCATTTCCGGCATTTGATCTGCTTGTTTTTGAAATTTCACCGATTGTAGCACCTTCCAAAACAGCTTCTGCACCGGCATCTACTGAATTCATTGAAGTCTCTTCATATAAATTTTTCAGCTTACTCAATGTCTTCTCAAATTTATCTTTGTTGGCTGCCTCTTTTTGTTTCTTTACTGACTCGGAAAGTTTTTGCTTTATATTTTCATAATCCGGTTCATTCTTTTGTTTTATTTCCTCTTTAATATTTGCATACATATTTGTGCCAACAATCACCGCTTTCCGTTTTGATATATCTTTCTTTCTAGCTTCCCATACTTTTTCAATTTCACTTTGTACATAACCTTCTTCAAGAGTTTTTAAAATGCCGCCTTTTTTTTCAATTACTTGAAATTCTTTCCACGCAGTTTTAGCAATTTCATCGGTTAATTTCTCAACAAAGAAGGAACCGCCGGCAGGATCAATCAAATTTGTTAAGTGTGATTCTTCATCTAAAATAATTTGCGTGTTGCGCGCGATTCGTCGTGAAAATTGGTCCGGCAATCCAAACAATTCATCGAACGTGTTTGTGTGAAGAGAATCGATACCCCCGACAACCGCAGAGAAAGCTTCGGTTGTAGTGCGAAGCATATTTACATAAGGATCAAATTTTGTCTGTGTAAACATTCCGGTTCGTGCGTGAATTGTCATCTTTCTATTTTCTTCATCAACACCGAACGCTTCGGTAATTTTCGACCAGAGCATTTTAGCCGCTCTGAATTTTGCAACTTCCATAAAGAAGAACGAACCGACACCGAAAGTAAATCTCATTTGCTTTGCGATAAGATTTACACCCAAACCTTTATCGGAAAGTTTATGTATATATTCAACACCGGAAGCAAGAGTATAAGCAAGTTCTTGTACAGCGCTTGCACCGGCATTATGATAAGGCAGACCGCTCACTCCAATTGTTTTCAAACCGGGTGTTTTTTCATTCGCCCATTCGCTGACCAGCTTTAATTCATTAATCAGGTTATCAATCGAAACGGGGAGTTCTCCTTTATCGACGAGATAAGAAATTATATCCGCTGTAATACTTCCTCTTACCTTTTTCTTATCGATATTTTGATCAATTAAATAAGCGGCAAAAACGGTAAGTATTGGCAAAGATGAAAATCCCGCATTTATATGAATGGGATATTTAGTAATGTTGATTTCATTCAGCGCTCTTTTAAAGTTCTTAAGTGATGAAATCGAAACGCCGTTTTTACCTACTTGACCAATCTCTGCATTATCAGCATCGAGTCCGAGTTTAGCTGCTTCGTCGAGCGGAATTGAAATAGAATTTTGTCCTCGGGATAAATCATTTAGTAAAGCATCGTTAAAATCTTCGGGAAGCGGATATGGAATATCTTGACAAATTTCCCATCCGTTTTTTAAATAACCGGATACATTTTTGCCTCTTGCGAAATTTACCTCCCCGGGCATTTCGTTTATAAACTCTAAGTTTTCTAAATCATTTTTTGTGTAAATAGGTTGAAGGTCAATCCCTTCGTAAGTTTTTGTGATAAGTTTTTTTTCAAAGGGAACGCCTTTCAAATCCTTTTCAACTTTCTCGCGCCAATCATCATAGCTTGGCGCTTTAAAGTCGGTCTTCAGATTTAACTCTTTCGGCAGTTCCGGTTTCAATTTTTCGTCAGACATTCTGTTACTCCGTTTTCATTCTCTATCATTTATCATTCCCTCGAAAGCAGGAATCTATTTTTATTAAACATTTGGATTCCCGCTTAAAACCTGCGGGAATGACATTATGTGCTTTCCAAAATATTAATAATAACAGATAATATCTTATTTACAGTAAAGAAGAAAAGAAAAAATCGAGCCAAATAAGGATTGAGTTTAAGTTAAATAGGGCTGTTTTTCACTGAAATCTTAACTTAAATTGAGAAAATTTTCTCGTTTTTGAAAATGATTTCGGTAAAATATAATTACATTTATAATCAAAAATTATGAATGATGGATAAAGTTAGCGGCATAATTCTCTCCGGCGGTAAAAGCTCACGAATGGGCAAAGACAAAGCTCTGATGAAAGTCGGTGCAAAAACTATCATCGAAATAATGATTGACAAACTAAAACCATTCTGTAACGAGCTTATAATCAGTGCTGACGATACTAAAAAATATTCTCTGTTCGGTTATAAAGTTGTACCGGATAAATTCAAAAACTGTGGTCCGCTTGCGGGAATCTATTCTTCACTTCTCGAATCAAACAGAGAAAAGAGTTTTATTATTTCATGTGATTTACCTTTGGTTTCTTCTGAAGCAATTGAACGGTTGATCAAGATAGAAACTGAAAAAGAGATAATTCTTCCGATTACGGATGGAACGTATCATCAATTGTGCGGAGTTTATTCAAATTCTGTTTTAGCGAAAGCTGAGTCTATTTTAAGTGCAGAAGGGGAGAGTGGAAGAAAGGGAGAAGAGGGGGTAAGAAAAAGGAATACTTCTGTTAGGAGATTACTCGAGATTTCTCAAGTTGAGTTTGTTGATTTAACAACAATGATAAGTAGAAATGAATTTCTAAATATGAATACAAAAGAAGATTTTGCTATTATTGAAGAAATATTATTGAAGAAAAAATAGCTCTGTTTGAAACCGACTTTCAAAATATCACGTAAAAAATTTATTAAATGGATATTCAATTTATTCTTGTTGCCGTTCGGGTTTCTTTGGTATAAAAGTGTTGAAAGAAAAGAAGCAAAGAAAAAACAAAATGTAATTTTGCCCGCAACACTTCCGCATGGAGTTTCATTTCATAATAAAGTTATCGCTGTAAATTCGAATGAAGATTTGAAAGTTTACTCGTCCCGCTGTTCGCATCTTGGATGTACAATAAACAAAATTGAAAACGATAAGTTAGTCTGTCCTTGCCACGGTTCAACCTATAATTTGAATGGAAAAGTAATAAAAGGACCCGCATCAAATCCGCTGAAGGAACTCAAATACAAAATCGATTCTGAAAAAGGTGAAATAATTGTTGAATTGGTTTAATAAAATAAAGCAGAATTATTTTCAGAATAAAAAATCGATCTTCTATTTCGATACTTACGGCAATATTGCAATTGCTTCGCTGTTGATTTGTGTGGTCTCGGGTATTTTACTTGCCGTTCCGTACGATGTTGAAAATGCATACGATTCAATAGCAATGATGCTGCTTACCGATCCTGCTTCTAATTTTATCCGAAGTATGCACTATTGGAGTGCACAGTTTTTCTTAATCTTTTCAATCATTCATATTTGGGATCACTTCAGAAAGAAAACGGAAAATAAAGTTAGAAAAGGTGTTTGGCTTCGGTTAACAATTTCAATCCTTTTTCTGTTTTACGTTATGCTTTCCGGATTCATAATTAAAGGGGATGCCGAGAGTCTGCAGGCAATGAGAATATTGACCGCGCTTTTTGAAGAAATTCCATTAGTAGGAGGTTTGCTCGCATCAACTTTCATAGGTCCCGAAGGTGATTTTGAATTACTGTATGTTCATCACATTGCAACTGCAACTATATTTTTAGTTATTGTAACATTTGAACATGCAAGAACAATTTGGACTCGATACGGAACCGCACTCTATACTTTAATCATTACTATAATTTTTAGTTTCATTTGGACGCCGAGTCTTCACGATAACTTAAATCCGATTGTAAAAGGTCCTTGGTATTTCCTCGGACTCCAGGAAATTCTGCATTGGATTACAAATCCGATTTGGGCAATTGTTTTAACGGCACTTTTCTTTGTTGTTTTTTGGTATATCCCGAAAGTAAAAGAAGAAAAAAGAGGGTACGTTAAAAACGGAATTGTTGCTGTATTTCTTGTTTACTTTGTTTTGACTTTGTTCGGATATTTTTTCAGAGGAGAGAATTGGGAATTCACTTTTCCGTGGAATAATCCTTACTTAGCAAAAATGAATAACACTTCGGCAGAGTACTTTCCCGATTTTTCCGAAGCAGAAATCACGCAAATTGTAACTCCCACAATTCTCGGCAGGAAAGAAGGATGTTTGACCTGCCATAATGAAATGTCGGGATTCACCACTTCGCACAATCCCGAAGCAGTCGGCTGTGCTTCTTGTCATTTGGGCAATGTATTTACGCTCAACAAAGATGCGGCACACGAGGGAATGATTTTAATTCCGGGCGATTTGCAAACGGCCAATCTTTCCTGCGGTACTACCGATTGCCATCCCGAAATTACAGAGCGGGTGCCGAAATCAATTATGTCGACTCTATCGGGAATGGTCAGTGTAAACAGATTTGTTTTTGACGAGTTGGATTCACCTACAAAAGAGAGTCATATTGAGTTAATTACCAACTCACCGGCTGATTCACACCTGCGCGATTTATGTGCAAGCTGTCATCTCGGAAATATTAAAGAAAGTTGGAGACCGATTAGCCAATTATCGCGCGGAGGCGGTTGTGTTGCATGTCATCTTCAGTACGACAATGAGACAATTAAACAATTAGACAATTACACCAAAACAAAAAACGAAATCACGTTACCCAAACTTCATCCTCAGTTAAATATTAATATCAACAACGATAATTGCTTTGGTTGTCATTCTCGTTCCGGAAGAATTGCTACTAATTACGAAGGATGGCACGAAACACTTTTAACTAAAGAAGATGTTACGGAATCCGACAGTTTGAAAATTCTTAAAGACGGTAGAGTGTTCGAATTTGTGAAAGAAGATGTTCATCACGCAAAAGGAATGGACTGCATCGACTGTCACAATTCATATGAACTAATGGGTGACGGAAATGTTTATCTGCATAAAGAAGACCAAGTGAAAATTGAATGTGTTGATTGTCATCTAACCGAAGAAGCAAAGTTTGTTTCAAGTGATAAACTCGATTCCGAACAGCAGAAAATTTATGAGTTAAGAAAATATGAACACACAAGATTTCTAAAAACGAATAAAACCGGCAAAGCAATTCTAAATACATATGAGAGAAATGATAGTCTATTTTTAACAATAAAAAATAGAAAAGAAGAACTTCCACTCAAACCACCGGCATTTGTTTGTACAGAAGGACAAGCCCACAGCGAAATGAGCTGCAATACATGCCACACTTCCTGGGCGCCGCAATGTATTGGCTGCCATACCGAATATGATCCTGAAACTACCGGATTCGATTTACTTGAAAACAAAGAAACAAAAGGAGCATGGATTGAACATGTGGGTTTATATTTAGCTGAACCACCTGTTCTTGGTGTAAAAGAAAGAAACGGCGAAAGAAAAGTTGATACTTTTATACCGGGAATGATTTTAAGTATTGATGAAAGTAAACATCCGCAAGGAACAGATGAAATAATTTTCAAGCGATTATATTCACCAACGTTTTCTCATACAATTGTCAGAGAGAGCAGAGACTGCAAATCCTGTCATAATGAACCGCTTGCAATAGGTTACGGAAGAGGAAAATTGGAATATGTAATTGACGGAAAAACCGGTAAATGGAAATTCAAACCGAAATATCAAAACAATAAATACGACAAAGTGCCGGAAGACGCTTGGATTGGATTTTTGCAAGAAAGAAACGACATTGCATCAACAAGAGAATATACACGACCGTTTAACTTGGAAGAGCAGAGAAATATTTTAAAAGTCGGTGCCTGCTTAACTTGCCACGAAGATGACTCGAAAGTTATGAAGGACGCACTTTATGATTTTGATAGATCTTTAAGGAGTGTTTCTGAAAAATGTATTCTTCCCATATTCTAAAACGGTTGGAACCGTTTGAGCCTGTTCGATTTCCATCTCTCTACCAACGGATAAATCCGCTGATTAATTTTTAAGTCAACCTTACCATAACCCACAGATTAATCTTTGGGACCAGAGCGATAACCCGGGAATCTCTTAACCGATTCATCGGTTTTACATATTGATTTGTATGTATAAAATATGCATATTAATGCATATAATTTGGTGAGGTATAAATGCGAACAACAATTAATTTGAATGAAGAGTTGCTCAGCGAAGCGGCGGCTTTGACCGGAATTGAAGAAAAGACAAAACTGATTTCACTTGGACTTGAAGCTTTGATCTCGCGTGAAAGCGCTAAACGGCTAGCAAAGTTAGGAGGGAGTGAAAAGAAGTTAACGAACGTCCCGCGTAGAAGAACACGCACCAAGGTAAAATGAATGGTGCTTGTTGATACATCTGTTTGGATTGACCATCTGCGCAACTCAAATTCCACTTTGATTAAACTGTTGGAGGAAGCAAAAGTTTACTCTCATCATTTCATCAAAGGCGAACTTGCTTGCGGTAATATTAAGAATCGAAGTGAGTTCTTTAAACTTTACAACAAACTTCCGGTCTTGAATCAAGTAAATGAAAATGAAGCATTATTCTTTCTGAATGAGCACAAGCTTTTTGGAAAGGGACTCGGCTGGATTGACGTTCATTTACTTGCATCTGTTTATCTGAATAACGTAAAGCTTTTTACTCTGGACAGAAAACTTAAACAAACTGCACTCAAATTAGGAGTTAGTTTCCAATAAATATTAGGAAGCCAAACCAATGGCTGAAGAGTCTGTGGCATAACTATCATTCTGAATGGAGCGAAGCGGA
>NPIE01006885.1_pt1 | contig 38221 bp, 34 predicted proteins | sample 8637661 | NCBI WGS metagenome assembly NPIE01 (sample SAMN07420842, study PRJNA396082) | bioreactor metagenome | isolation source: sample BA12 brine-fed electro-methanogenic bioreactor BA | place: Japan: Kochi | collected 2016-12-09 | reverse complement strand
GAGCTTCAACCTCGATCGCATGCGCCTGGTGGGCAACCGCATCGGCTGTGAGGGCGGGGGCATCTCCATCGACGACGTCGGGGGAACACTCGGCATGGAGGTGTTTGCGGAGATCCCCGACGACTGGTCGGGGGTGACCGGTGCCATGAACATCGGCGAGCCGCTGGCCAGCGCGGCGCCCAAGAGCAAGGCCCGGCTGGCGATCAAGAGCCTGGCCGAACGCCTCTATCAGCCCGACGGCGAGCCGATCGCGGTGGGGCCGGAGAAGAAACGCAGGCGGTTCCCCCGGATCTTCTGACCGGGGCGCGCCGCGGAGACGGGCCCGGTTGGTATTGGGGAACCCGACGCACTGAAGGATCGAACATCGGACGGTTTGCGCCGCCCGCCGACCCGCCTGCGGGCTTGACCGCCATCCCCGGGTCGCCGGCAGGTCGCAGGCGACTTTGCGACGGCGGAACCGTCATTACGCGAGGGACACGATCGTGTTTGGAAAACGCACAACCGTACAACTGCCACCGGCGCCCAGCAAGCTGGACAAGGCCAAGGACGCTGCCGCCAGCAAGCCGGCCGCCCCGAAGGCGCCCGCGGCCGCCATGGACAAGCAGGACCAGTTCAACGAACTCAAGCAGCGCCTGCACCGTAAGCTCGTCGACCAGATCGACATGACGCGGATGGTGGGCGACGAGCGTGAACTGCGCGCCCAGGTGCGCGAGATCGTGGAGGGTCTCTGCGAGCAGGAGAACACGCTGCTCAACTTCAACGAGCGCCAGCGGTTGATCAGCGAAGTGCTCGACGAGACGTTTGGGCTGGGGCCGCTCGAGATTCTGCTGGCGGACCACACCATCAGCGACATTCTCATCAACGGCCCCAAGCAGATTTACGTCGAGCGCAGCGGGCGGGTGGAACTCACCGACGTGAAGTTCCGCGACAACGCCCACCTCATGCACGTGATCGACAAGATCGTCTCGCAGGTCGGGCGGCGTTGCGACGAGACCTCGCCGATGGTCGACGCCCGTCTGCCGGACGGTTCCCGCGTGAACGCGGTGATTCCGCCGCTCGCCCTCGACGGGGCCAGCGTGTCCATTCGCCGTTTCGGCGCCGACCCGCTGACCTGGGACGACTACATCCGCTTCAAGTCGTGCACGCCGGAGATGCGCGATTTTCTCGAGGCTTGCGTGATCGCCCACATGAACATCATCGTGCTGGGCGGCACCGGCTCGGGTAAAACCACATTGCTGAACAACTTGTCGACCTTCATTCCCGCGACCGACCGTATCGTGACCATGGAGGACGCGGCCGAGCTGCGTCTCCGCCAGCCTCACGTGGTGCGGCTGGAGTCGCGCCCGCCGAACATCGAGGGCAAGGGTCAGATTGCGATCCGCGACCTGCTGATCAACAGCCTGCGTATGCGTCCCGACCGCATCGTGGTGGGCGAGTGCCGCGGTCCGGAGACGCTGGACATGCTCCAGGCGATGAACACCGGCCACGACGGCTCAATGACTACTGTGCACTCCAACGGCCCCCGCGATGCCCTGCGCCGGATCGAGACCATGGTGCTGATGGCTGGCATGGAACTGCCCCTTAAGGCTATCCGTGAGCAGGTTGCCTCTTCAATGGAGCTGATCGTTCACCTGGAACGCATGAAAGATGGTTCACGCAAGGTTGTGAAGGTCTCCGAAGTGCAGGGTATGGAAAGCGATACCATCGTCATGCAAGACCTGTTCCTGTTCAAGCAAACCGGCTTCGAGAACGGCATCGTCCAGGGCAGACTGGTCCCCAGCGGGCTGCGCCCACGGTTTATGCACAAACTGATCGATAATAACATCGACCTGCCTGAAGAAATTTTCGAACGGTAAGGTTTGTTCTCACAGCGCCTGATCAGTATCAGGCGCTTTTTTTAACCTGTTTGGTGTAAGCCGATTTATCCTCCAGCTAAACCCGAAAAGACAGAAGTGAAAACTGTAAAACTACACAATGAGTCATCACCTGGCCCGTCCATCACCCTGAATTATTGCCGCACATTTATGAGCAAACTGAAAGGCTTAATGTTTACCAGACAGCTCGACCAGGATACCGGCATCATTCTGGTAGAAAACAAGGAATCCAGGTTAGATACCGCCATCCATATGTTGTTTATGAATTTTGATATTGCCGTTTTATGGCTGAACAAAGACATGGTCATCGTCGATAAAGCCCTGGCGAAGCGGTGGCGCCCGATCTACATGCCCAAACATCCCGCCCAATATGTGGTTGAACTGCACCCTGCCCATTTTCCAGACTTTGATCCTGGCGATCAGCTCGTCCTGGCCCTGGACGGGTAAACACCACGGCTTGAACCCCAAATCAACTGAAGGCAAAGATCTCCGGGGGAAATTTGCACTCGACTGCACTGGTAATGCTGATCCCAAAAGGTTAAATTCGGCCATTGAACAATCTACAGGCAGTAAGCTCATGCAGCACCCAGCCGCATAGGCTTCACAATCAATCCTGACGTCCTTTACTCATTAGGCGATTCGCGCTTCATTATATACAAACAATTAATCCTCCTAAATTTTGACCTAAAACAGGCTGCCTGAGGTATAATATTAGGGTTATGCAATGCTGCTAAGCGCCTCCGTTTGCGTAAACTGGAGGTGCTTTTTAACGAAAACCAAACCAGGTAAACTGCACAAGGACCTCCATTTATGACTGAAATTGGGATCGTTCAACAAGTAGATATCGATAACGAGATGCGCGAAGCCTATCTCGATTACGCCATGAGCGTGATCGTTGCACGCGCCCTGCCGGATGTTAGAGACGGGCTCAAGCCCGTCCACCGCCGGATCCTGTATGCGATGCGCGATATGGGAATCCGGGCCAATTCAGCACATAAAAAATCGGCCCGCATTGTCGGCGAGGTTCTCGGAAAATACCATCCCCATGGCGATATGGCCGTCTATGATGCCATGGCACGCATGGCGCAGGATTTCTCGATGCGCTACACCATGGTCGACGGCCAGGGTAACTTTGGCTCGATCGACGGCGATTCGCCCGCAGCTATGCGGTACACGGAAGCCCGCCTGTCGAAGATCGCCGAGGAAATGCTGGTCGACCTCGACAAGGAAACTGTCGACTTTATCGACAATTTTGACGGTTCCCTGGAAGAACCCGAGGTTCTTCCCTCCCGGCTGCCCAACCTTCTGTTGAACGGCTCGTCCGGTATTGCCGTTGGGATGGCCACCAATGTGCCCCCCCACAACCTGCGGGAACTGGTCGATGCACTCAACTACCTGATCGACCACTTTGACGAAATGGATGAAGTCAGTGTTGAGAATTTGATGCAATTCCTCCCGGGCCCTGATTTCCCCACAGGCGGTATTATCGTGGGCGATGAGGGCATCCGCCAGGCCTATAGCACCGGGCGAGGACGCATTGTGATGCGCGGCACAGCCACCATCGAAGAAGGTCGCGGCGGCCGTGTGGTGATCAAAATCACCGAAATTCCTTACCAGATCAACAAAACCACACTGATTGAGCGCATCGCCGAGCTTGTGCGCGAAGGGCGCCTTGATTCCATCGCAGACCTGCGCGACGAATCCGACCGGACGGGTATGCGCATCGTGATTGAATTAAAGCGCGGCTCGCAGCCCAAACGGGTGCTCAACCAGCTCTACAAATACACCCCCCTCCAATCCACCTTTGGCGCGCAGATCCTCGCGCTGGTCAACGGCGAACCCCGCCTGCTGACCCTCAAACGCGCGCTGAGCGCTTACATTGAACACCGCCAGGAAGTCATCACCCGCCGCTCAGAATACGAGCTCAAGAAGGCCAAAAACCGGGCACACATTTTGGATGGATTATTGATCGCATTGGCAAACCTCGATGATGTCATCAAAACCATCCGGGACTCCGCAGATGCAGATGTCGCTAAAGAACGCTTGATGACGCGCTTCAACCTGTCTGAAATCCAATCCCAGGCGATTTTGGATATGCAATTGCGCCGCCTGGCCGCACTGGAACGCCAAAAGATCATGGACGAGCATAAAGAGGTCATGAGCCAGATCGCCTACCTCGAAGACCTCCTGGCACACCCGAAAAAAATCCTTGAGATCATTCGCACCGATCTGAACGAGATTGCAGAAAGCTACGGAGATGTGCGCCGCACCGTGATCGCCCCCGATGCCACCAGTGACCTGTCGGAAGAATCGCTGGTCAAAAAAGAAGATGTGCTGGTCAGCATTACACAAAAGGGCTATGTCAAACGGGTTTCCGAGACCACCTACCGCTCACAAGGGCGCGGCGGTCGGGGCGTGATCGGCCAATCAATGCGCGATGAGGACGAGGTCAAATTTTTCTTGCGTTGTCACACCCTCAGCACCCTGCTGTTCTTCTCCGACAAGGGCAAAGTTTATTCCGAAAAAGTCTGGCAACTGCCAGAAGAAGGCCGCACCGGCCGGGGCATCCCGATCTTCAATATTATCAATATCAACCCGGATGAAAAGATCACTGCCATCGTCCCGGTGGCGGATTTTGAAGTTGCATCCTTCTGCACCATGGCCACCATTCAAGGTCGCGTCAAACGCGTGGAATTGGCCCAGTTCCAGGCTGTCCGCCCCTCAGGCCTGATTGCCATCTCGCTTGATGAAGACGATCAACTGGGATGGGTATGCCTGACAAGCGGCAAAGATGAAATTATGCTTGTCACCCAAAACGGACAGGCGCTGCGCTACCCGGAAACAGAGATCCGGGCCATGGGACGGCCTGCCATGGGCGTGATTGGCATCCGCACACGTCCCGGCGACCGATTGGCTGCCCTGGAAGTGGTTGAACCCGAAGGACACCTGCTGGTAGTAACGGAGAAAGGCTTTGGCAAACGCACCCCCCTCTCCGAATACAGCCCCAAGGGGCGCGGTACGATGGGTGTGATGACGATCGACAAACACGCCTTAAAGAACGTTGGGCATATCGCAGAAGCCCGTGTGGTGCAGGAAAACGACGAGGTCTCGCTGATCTCAAGCCATGGGATTGTGATCAGGATAGCCATCAAGGATATTTCTGTTCAAAACCGGGCAACACGCGGTGTCACGATCATGCACCTGGAAAAAGGCGATACCGTCGCTGCACTGGCACGCATTCCGGAGTAAACGCACATCGGTTCAATTAGAACCCCGCAGTGATTAATCTGACTGCGGGGTTTTTTCATTAATTTTGTACATCGCTCATCAAGATCTCGCCTGTTGCGGCAGTTGTTTGCCGGCCGTCCTCATGCTCCAGTGCAAGCTGGCCGTCCGGTCTGACCTCCAATACCCTAACCGTTTGCCATGCCTCGCCAGTCATTTTGAACCTGACCCAGGCGAGTTTAAATGCCAGCTCATCATTCCAGGCTTGCATAAAAGCCTCATCGGCAATAATGGTTCGATAGGTCCGCATGGCTTTCAGTGCCTCAGCCAGCAGCGCCCAGCGGTCAACCTGCGCCCCCAATACGGTCTCCACCGCAGTAGCGGGGTAACGCAGGCCTTCTGGTGGTGGGGCCGACTCCGGGGTGATGTTCACCCCTATACCCATCACCACAGATACAACCCGGTCAGCCTGCCAATCGGCTTCAACCAGCACGCCGGCCACCTTTTTACGTGCTAAAAGGATATCGTTTGGCCATTTAAGTTCGGCATGCAGCCCCAATCCAGACAGGGCACGCATCAACCCAAGCGCACCCAGGGCCGTAAACCGCGAAAAACAACTCACCTCTTTTGGTGAGGGGCGCAAAACCAGGCTCATTGCCAGAGAGCTGCCCGGTAAGGTCATCCAGCACCGCCTGTTCCGCCCCCTGCCAGCCGTTTGAGCATCCGCCACAACCAGCGCCCAATCGGGTGCATCTTGCCGCGCCCAATCCAGGGCAACATCATTGGTGGAACTCACCGACGGGAAATACCGCCATGCGCCCAGGTTGAGGGGGTGGAGATATGGGTTCAGGTCATCTGTGTGGGTCATCCAGTCCGCTCCTTGCCGCAGTGTGCCCGGCATCGGCTCGATAGAACCTTGAAAATGCTCAGTGGGTATAATTATAGAACTTATTAAACACTATTGGAGGTCACTCATGGCTGATTTTCCCGGCAAGGGCAAAGTTGCCGTTTTGAAAACTTCACCCGAAACGGTGTTGGAAGATATCGAACACCTGATGAAACTTGCAGAGGTCGAACAGGCGCTGCCAAAAGCTAACCAGACCGCTCTGAAGATCAACATCTCCTGGCAAACCTGGTACCCTGCCTGCTCAACAACACCCTGGCAGCTGGAGGGCGTGATCCGCAGCCTGCGTGGCCTCGGCTATTCCGACCTGGTAGGCGTGCACAACGATACCGTAGTGGTAGATACCAGTGACGGCGAGGTAAACAACAAACACAAATATGTCACCGACCTCTACAAAGTCCCGTGCCTGTACTTGTATGAGGATCAGTTCGAGTGGGTCAGATACCAGCCCAGCCGCCCGCTGATGGTGCTGGACCAGGTCTACCCGGAGGGCATCTTTATCCCGAAGGACCTGGTGGGGATGAACATCATCCACCTCCCCACAATCAAGACCCACGTTTTTACCATCATCACCGGCGCGATGAAGAACGCATTCGGCGGCCTGCTTCACCGCCATCGCCACTGGACCCACAGTGTGATCCACGAAACACTGGTTGATCTACTCACCATCCAGCAGGAGATCCACCCCGGCATTTTTGCTGTGATGGATGGCACCTTTGCTGGCGATGGACCCGGTCCCCGCGCCATGCGCTGGCACGAAAAGGACATCCTGCTGGCCTCTGCAGACCAGGTCGCCATCGATGCGGTCTCCGCCCGCCTGCAGGGTTTTGACCCGCTTTCCATCCCATTTATCCGCTTAGCCCACGAACGAGAGCTGGGGGTTGGCGATCCGCGCCAGGTGGAAATTGTTGGGTACGACATTGAAGAAGAAACATCCTGGAACTTTGTTCAGGAGGATACCTTCGCTTCGAAAGGACAGAAATTGATCTACCACGGTCCGCTAAAGCCGCTGGAAAAGCCTCTCCTGCAAAGCCCCCTGGTCCCCTGGAGCTATTTTGCGAGCAATTTCTACCATAATGTATACTGGTACCCCTTTGTGGGGCGCAAACGGGTCAAGGCCGCCCTGGAGACCAAGTGGGGGCAGCTTTTCAAGGATTACGGTGATGGGAAGGTCGTCATGCCCGGGTTTGAAAAGAAAACCGTCCTCCAGGCTATTGCTGGGCTGACCATCCTCACCGCCCTCACGGGGGGGTTGGCCTGGCTGTTGAAAAATCGGCAGTCTGATTAACGCCAAGCTCAAAGAAAGAGAAATAAAACGCCCCGGCTGGGGCGTTTTTTGCCAAAGCCTATCCCCGGGCTTTTTTCAAGAGTGCCGCCATCTCGGCAATATTGGCCACAACGATGTCGGGAGTGAATTCAGATCCTGCCAGGTCCGTCGCCTTGGTTTCACCGGTCAGCACCAGGGCAGTGGTGATCCCCCAGCGGCCCAGGGCAATATCGGTGTACAAACGGTCCCCAACCATGCAATGCGCTTCAACAGGGAAGCCCGTCTTCTGTGCCAATGCATCGATAACCGGCTGATAGGGTTTTCCAACGATCACATCCGGCCGACGCCCAGTCGAAGTGGCCACAAGCTCGATCATTGCGCCGATATCCGGTTTAAAGCCGGTTTCTGTGGGGCAGTTGATATCCGTGTGCGTGGCAATGTACGGCTTTCCAGCCACAACCAGGTCGCACAGCTTCCAAAGTTTTTCATAGGTCAGGGTGGTGTCAAACCCCAACACAGCCACATCGGGGTTCGCTTCAGTCAAGGTGAAGCCATGACGCTCAAATTCAGCTATCAATGCGGGCGTCCCAACCACATACAGCGTGGCATCGGTAAAATGATCTTCCAGGTAAATCGCCGTCGCCTCGCCAGAGGTAAATATCTTCTCCTGGGGCACCCGCAAGCCCAGGCGGGTGAACTTTTCGGCATACTCCACCCGCGAACGGGAGGAATTGTTGGTCAAAAAATAATACGCTATCCCGTATTCATCCAGCAAATCAAGCCAATCCCGTGCCCCAGGCAAAAGCCGGTCACCCAGGTAAATTGTCCCATCCATATCCATTAAAAAACAGCGCACCTGGCGCAATTTCAGCAATTGGTCTGTCATCAAGCTTCCTTCTATAACATCATCGGTTTTCTGGAGTTAATCATATCCTGACTTACCGTTTTTGTGGTCATCTTCCAGCCCCGACCTTGAAATGTAAACAAAGCACCCTCACTGATTTCTAAACACAAATTTTTGAAGGCTTTTTACCCATAGGCGCGTAGAAACAAGCCTTTAAATCAGCTATAATTACAGTTTACAACAGCCCGTCAAATGATAAACATTGGAAGGATGAATGATGAAACCCATTTCGCTAACCGGGATCAAACCCACAGGCAAACCCCACATCGGCAACTACCTCGGTATGTACCGGCCCGCCCTCGACCTGATGCAAAAGTACCAGGGCATGTATTTTGTCGCCGATTACCACGCGCTCACGACGATGCACGACCCGGCAGAGCTGCGTGAATTGGTGTACGAGGTGGCTGCTAGCTGGTTAGCCCTGGGGCTTGACCCGGATGAAGCCATCTTCTTCCGGCAATCCGATATTCCCGAAATCCCCGAATTCACCTGGATTCTTTCCTGCTTCACCTCCAAGGGCTTGCTCAATCGGGCGCATGCCTACAAAGCGGCTGTGGATGAGAACCTCGCCCTGGGTAGGGATACCGATGAAGGCATCAATGCCGGTTTATATAACTACCCCGTTTTGATGGCTGCGGACATTCTGCTGTACGGCTCGGATGTTGTCCCCGTTGGCCTGGACCAAAAGCAGCATATCGAGATCACCCGCGACATCGCCGAGGCTTTTAACCGCACATACGGAAATGTGCTGAAAGTGCCGGAAGGAATCATCCAAGAATCCGTCATGAAGGTCCCGGGGATCGACGGGCAGAAGATGAGCAAAAGCTATAAAAACACCATCCCGATCTTCGCCCCGGAGAAAGAAGTGCGCAAGCAAGTCATGCGCATTGTCACCGACAGCAAACGCCCAGAAGACCCGAAAGACCCCCAGGATAACACCCTGTTTACCTTGCTGAGCTTCTTTGCCGCCCCTGGCCGCCTTGAAGAGATCAGGCAGCTTTACATACACGGCGGGGCAGCATACGGGGAGCTCAAAAAGGAACTGGCCGGGTTGGTTCTAGCCCATTTTGCCGATGCGCGCCAACAGTATACGTCGTTAATGGCCGACAAGGCTTACATTGATGACGTGCTGGCCGCCGGTGCCAACAAAGCGCGTCAGATGGGTCAACCCTACCTGATGGCAGTGCGTAAGGCAACGGGGATCGACTAAACAAAACTCAACTTATTTAAACGGAAACAGGGAGGACACCATGTCATCCATTGGAATTTCTGAACTGCTTGTTGTTGCTATGGCCATGGCCTTGCCCTGCCTTGGATTCTTGATCGTTGGCGCCATCATTGTCGTGGTAGTCCGCCTAAGGCAGAACAAGGACAAGCATAATTCTTGATCTTCCGCTTTGCCCACAGCTAAATTCCTGCTCAAGCAATACCCCCTCAGGCCGCATTCATAGCCTAGGGGTTGTGTTTACCCTTCTGAAGCTCGCAACCCGGCTGTATGGTCAATATAATTGTTGACGACCTCCTCCAGCAAGGGCAGTGGCAGCCCGCCATGATTGATGAGCTCATCGTGGAATGCTTTGAGGTCAAAATCGTCGCCGAGAGTCGCCTGGGCTTTCTGGCGCAAAGCAAGCAATTCCCGGAAGCCTATGTAGTAGGCACACGCCTGGCCGGGCATGACAATGTACCGTTCCACCTCGGTGAGGACATCGCTCTCAGGCAGGCCGGTCTTCTCGAGCATGTAATCGATGGCTTCCTGCTTGGTCCAGCGCATAGCGTGGATACCGGTATCAACCACAAGGCGCACAGCCCGCCACAGCAAAGCCTGGATGCGTCCCAGGTTGTCAAGCGCATCCTCAAGCCCCAATTCCCCTCCCAAAAGCTCGGCGTATAAGGCCCAGCCTTCAACATAAGCGTTGAAGGTATACGACCGCCTGAAAGCCGGCAAACTCTTCAGCTTCTGCGCTTGCGCCATCTGGTAAACATGACCGGGAATGCCCTCGTGATACGCCAGGGTGCGCATTCCCCACTGGTAAATGTTGGCCGGATCGCGCAAATTCAGCCACAATGTGCCCGGCCTGCTGCCGTCCAGCGCAGGCGGCTGAGCGTAGGCAATCGGTGAATCCGGTTCTTTAAACTCGGGCAGCCGCTCGACCGCAATTTCCGCCAACGCGCCAAAATTGAACAGCTCAGGTGTGCGCTGATTGACTTCATCAAGGATGGCTTGATAGGCGCTGATGATTGCCTGGCGCTTGTTATCGCCCACAAATTGGTATTGCGGGTCTTCCCGCAAGGTTTTGAGTTGTTCACCGGGGGTCTGAGAGGACAAGCCCATTTCAGTCAGGATTTCCCCAACCGCAGTGCTTAAACGGGCCACTTCGTCCAGGCCGATTTGGTGAATTTCTGCTGCGGTCAGATCGGTTGTGGTGTGCTGGCGTAGCAAAAAAGCATAATAAGCATCGCCATCCGGCAGCTTCCAGATGCCGTCATCCTCGCTGGCTATGGCCAGCAGATCGTCAATGTCGGCTGCCAATGCGCGGAAGGGCGGTTTGACCTCGTTTTCGATGGCTGCCTGGATGCGCTTCCCCCAGCGGTCCTGGGCGCGCCTCCCCAACCGGCCGGAGGCGGCCAGCTTTTCAACCGCATGGGTGTAGAGCGGGTTTTCATCAAGTGGATAAGCCAGGAAGGCCTCAATTTGCTGGCGAGATTTTTCGAGCACAAACCGCGGCGGCAGGACACCTTTGGCTTTGCGGGCATGCAGGCCTGCCCGTAACCCTGCAAATTTCCAGCTTACGCCCCCCAACCGCCGCAGGTAGCGCCTGAGGCTGCGCCGGCCGCTGATCTTGTGGTAGGTGCTGAGGAATTGGATCAGGTCAACCTGGACACCGCAGACATGGTTGACCGGGTACGGCCCCATGAACACCGGTCCAGCCAGCCAGTGATAATCAAACCGATGGCCGCATAAATTCTGTTCAAAAAACCAGCTCATCAGGTGGTAAGTGAGCCATTTCTCTCCCCGCAACCTTTCAGGGTTATACCGGCGGATCAGCGCCAGGCCATCACGATCCCACTGCCGGCGCAGGGCCTCGCCACGCGGGGAAATATCCGTCAGCCGGCCACTGTGAAAGTCGAGGGGGGTGTTATCCAGCAATCCGATCTGGGTCAGCAGCTCGGGGTCTGCCAGGACCATATGCACAGCCAGCCTGTCCACCGCCAGGTTGATGCTGGGCGGCGTACCCCACACCAGGCTGTAGAGCAGCCAGGCCGCAGCCAACCCCAGGACCACCAGCAGGGCGATCACCACCCAGGACATGCTTGCCTCTCCTTAATTAATTCGGGGTACATGCGTCATCCTCCTTGCCCTGGTGTAAACCTGCGCGCCAGGCGGCCGCGCGTGCATCAATATCGCGGATGAATGATTCTTTACCCGCTGTATAGTCCTTTGGGGTTTCCCGAAAGCGAACCGCCAATCTTTGCTTTAATACCTGGTAAGCGTGCGCCGCTTGGGGATGAGCGATCAGGTAGTCTCTGAAGTTGAGATGCCGGGTAATTTCAGAATTTCCGGCTTTGAAGGCATGAATATGAACCAGGTGCCGTTCTCCATCCAGTTTCTGATAATAGCGCCTGCCCGGGATGCCATTTTCGCCTTTGGCCTGGTAACCGAGGTCCGCCAGGGCAGCATCCACAACCTCCAATTCTTCAAGGTTTTGGACCACCAGCAGGATATCAATGGTCGGCTTGGCTGCCAAACAGGGCACCGCAGTTGACCCGATATGATGAACCGCGAGCAGGTTCAGGCCCACCACCTCGGTTATTTGCCCTGCAGCGTCCCTGAAGGTCAGCACCCAGGAGGGGTCATGGGGGACCACTTCAATCATGCGCATCATACTTTCCCTTTCATGCCTGGCTGAGCCAGACCTGCCTCAATTATAGCTTGAAAGCCTTACCGGATTGCCGCCTTTCGTCCTTTGGCGACACTCATTTTTATCGGCCTAAAGGCTGATCAGCGCCAGAGAACCGGTAACATAATCGTTTGCCTTGACGCAGCGTGAGGGTTATTTATAATAAAGCAATGGAAATTCACAACAACCGGTTCAAGTGCGACGGATCCCAAATGCCCCGGCAGGACCCTTACCCACAAAAAAGGCTGGTAGCATGACTGAAAAATGGGCTCAAGGCAATGTTCAAGCCAAAGATATTCAAGTTCACTACTACCGCACAGGCGGAGAAAAACCCCAGGTGGTTTTGAACCACGGCGCCCTGGATGACGGGCTGTGCTGGACCCGGGTGGCCAGGGCTTTAGAAGCGGACTATGATGTGATCATGCTCGACGCCCGCGGTCACGGGCGCTCTACGAGCGGAAATGGCAATTACACATCCCAAGCACGCGCGGCTGATCTGGCGGGCGCCATTCAGGCCTTAGGGTTGGACCGCCCGGTAGTGGGCGGCCACTCCCTGGGCGCGGATGCTACCCTTCACCTGGCAGCCCATCATCCTGAACTTGCCCGGGGGATATTCCTTGAGGACCCACCCATCATCCAGGCTGGCCAGCCAGTCTTTGGGGGCAAACTGGCCAAAGTAAACGATCCTATGAAATTCATGCAGATCTTCATGCGGGTCATCCGCAGCCTGCCCGGTTTCATCGGCCTTCCGATCGCTCGAAAAATGTATCCGGATTACCCGGATGCCGAGATCATCCCCTGGCTGAACTCAAAAAAACGCTGCAGCAGGGACTACCTCACCCATATGGCTACATCCCTCGACTTCAGCAATGGTGTCCCCACCAAACTTATAAGCCACATCGAGGTCCCGATATTGCTATTTGTCGGGGATCGGGAGTCAGGTGCGATCGTCTCGCTGGAGGTTGCTGAGCAGATCAAAGCTGCCGCTAATGATGTGCACATCGTGCACCTGGAGGGCGCAAGCCATGATATTCGGCGGGAGCGGTTTGAAGGCTATTTGGCTGCCCTGCGCAGCTTCCTTGATAAAATATACGCCTCGGGTTGATGTGCCATCACCACGGTACAACCAGCATGGGGCAATCAAAATGAGGAGCAATAATGAAACCAATTCACAAACTTATTGCCGAAATGACCCTGGAAGAAAAAGCTTCACTGTGTTCGGGGGTTGATTTCTGGAAAACACAGCCCATCGACCGATTGGGGATCCCTTCGATCATGCTCACGGACGGCCCCCATGGCCTGAGAAAGCAGGTGGTCGAAAGCGACCAGCTCGGGTTGAACGAAAGCATCCCTGCCACCTGTTTCCCTACAGCATCTGCCCTGGCGGCCACCTGGAACCGAAAGCTGATCTGGGAAGTCGGGGCAGCTCTGGGGGAGGAATGCCGCCAGGAGAAAGTGGGCGTGATCCTCGGGCCGGGGGCGAATATCAAGCGCTCTCCCCTGTGCGGGCGCAATTTTGAGTATTTTTCTGAAGACCCCTACCTTTCGGGAGAGATCGCGGCCAGCCACATCCAGGGCGTTCAAAGCCAGGGCGTCGGCACTTCACTGAAGCATTACGCCGTCAACAACCAGGAGTACCGCCGCATGACGATCGATGCGGTGGTCGACACGCGTGCCCTGCACGAGATCTACCTGGCGGGGTTTGAGATCGCCGTGCGCACAGCCCAGCCCTGGACCGTGATGGGTGCTTACAACCGCTTGAATGGCACCTACTGCTGTGAACATCCCTATATCTTACGCGAGCAGCTCAAGCAAAAATGGGGCCACACAGGCCTGGTGGTGACTGACTGGGGCGCCATGAACGAGAGGGTGGACGCCTTGAAGGCCGGCCTTGAGCTGGAGATGCCCGGCACCACGGGCGACAACGATGCCCTCATCGTGGAAGCCGTGCGCAGCGGTGAGCTGGATGAAGCCATACTCGACCAGGCTGTGGAACGCATCCTGGAAATGGTCTTTAGAGCCGAGTCTTCCCTTGCCGAGGATTTCACCTATGATGCCGACGCACACCATGCCCTGGCGCGCCGCACTGCCAGCGAAGGCGCCGTCCTGCTTAAAAATACAGGTCCCGTCTTGCCCCTGGCGAAAGATGCCCGGGTGGCGCTGCTGGGTTCCTTTGCCAAACATCCCCGCTACCAGGGCGCAGGCAGCTCGCAGATCATCCCCTCCAGGCTGGATAACCTGTACGATGAAATGGTCAAAATCGCCGGGGCGGAACACATCAGCTACGCAGCCGGATACTCCCTCAAAGGCATGACCCCCGACGAGGATCTGATCAACGCGGCCCTCAGCACGGCCAAAGGCGCAGATGTGGTGGTGATCAACATCGGCCTGCCGGATGCCTTCGAGGTGGAAGGCGTGGACCGGGCACACCTGAGGCTGCCTGAAAGCTATAACCGCCTTGTGGAAGCCGTAACAGCCGTTCACGACCGGGTGGTGATTGTACTCAGCAACGGTGCGCCCGTAGAGATGCCCTGGGTGGATGATGTACAGGCCATCCTTGAAGGCTACCTGGGAGGCCAGGCCGGGGCAGGTGCTGTGGCAGATATTTTGTACGGCGAATTCAACCCCAGCGGAAAGCTGGCTGAGACCTTCCCCCTTCATCTGGAGGATACACCCTCCTATCCCTACTTCCCGGGCGGGCCAAAAACCGTGGAGTACCGCGAAAGCCTGTATGTCGGCTACCGCTTTTTCGAGACAGTCGGCAAACCGGTCCTGTTCCCCTTCGGGCACGGGCTCAGCTACACCACCTTTGCTTTAGAAAACCTGCGGTTGAGCGTTTCAACGCTCACAGACGATCAAACCCTGACAGCGGAGGTGACCGTGCGTAACACCGGCAGCAGAGCAGGCCAGGAGGTAGTACAGCTGTATGTCAGCCCGGTTGCACCTGCCGTTTTTCGCCCAAAAATGGAATTAAAGGGCTTTGAGAAGGTTCACCTGCAGCCCGGTGAGGCTAAACAGGTCAGCCTGACCCTGGAACCCCGTGCATTTGCCCACTTCAGCACCGCCATCAACGAATGGACGGTCGAATCAGGCATTTACCGCATCCTGGTAGGCACATCTGCTCACCAGATCCACCTGGAGGGCGAAGTGCAGGTCACATCCCAGCAACCAGATGTGCCCACCTCTGAAAGAGACCGCCTGCCGGCTTATGTCAATTTTCCGCCCGATGCGCGCATAAGCCAAGCAGATTTCGAAGCCCTGCTCGGGCGCCCGGTACCCGGGAACACCCTCCTCAACGGAGAGCTTGCCACCATCAACACGCCCATTGCCGATATGAGAAAGTCTTTGGTTGTCAGCCGGCTCCAGAAAACCATGCACAAGCAGGTGGACGCCCTCATCAGCAATGACCCTGACAGTCCCAACGCCCAGATGGTGCGCACCGTCATGGATGAAGCACCCCTGCGCACCCTGCTGCTGTTTGGCGGCGGCGCCATTAACCGCAGCCTGGTGGATGGCCTGCTGATGATGATCAACCGGAAGTATATCAAAGGCCTGTCGCTGCTGGTCAAATCACGCAGAAAGCCTAAATCGTAAACAAAATGACACCACTAACAGGCCCCCGCTCGGTTGGCGGGGGTCTGGTGAGTCACCAGCCTGGGCGATACATACTTGATGTTATAATCGTCATCTGAGCGCCTGAAACCAGAGCACACCGATGAAATTATCTGTCCTGATCCCTATCTTTAACGAACGCCGCACGATCCGTGAGATCGTTCGCCGCGTGCTGGAGCAGGACATCCCCGGGGTGGACGACAGGGAAGTGATCATCGTCGATGACGGCTCATCGGACGGGTCTGTAGAGGTCATCCGCCAGCTGGAGCAGGAACACCCCGACACCATCATCCCCATCCTGCTGGAGGAGAACCAGGGCAAGGGCAATGCCATCCGCCTGGCCATCCAGGCTGCCAGCGGGGATATCGCCATCATCCAGGACGCCGACCTGGAGTACAGCCCGGCGGATTACGATATCGTCCTGGGTCCGATCATCAGCGGAGAGGCAGATGTGGTCTACGGCTCCCGCTTTGCCGAACGTGAGCAGCGCCGCGTGCTCTATTTCCGCCACACTCTGGCCAACCGCTTCCTGACCTTCCTCAGCAACCTGTTCACCAACCTGAACCTGACGGATATGGAAACCTGCTACAAAGCCTTCCGGGTAGAAGTCGCCAAGACCATCCCTATCCGCTCAAAACGCTTTGGGATCGAGCCGGAACTGACTGCCAAATTCGCCAAGCGCAAGCTGCGCATTTTCGAGGTGCCGATCAGCTACCACGGCCGCACATACGCCGAGGGCAAGAAGATCACCTGGGCCGATGGCGTGCGGGCTTTCAGGACCATCATCAAGTTCTGGCTGATCGACGATATGTTCGAGGGGGATTACGGGCACAAAGACCTGATCGATATGGAAGCCGCACCCAAGTACACCGAGTGGACCCTCGAGCGCACCCGTCCCTATGTAGGCGACCTGCTGCTGGAGATCGGCTCTGGGATCGGCAACAATGTGCGCATCCTGATGCAATATACCGATGTGATCGCAACGGAGGTCGAACCGATCTACCTGCAGGTCTTGCACAATGCCTATCTCAACACCCCGGGCGTGACGGTGCTCACCTGGGACGCAACCCAGCCCCCGCCCCCTGACCTGCCCCAGCCAGATTCGATTCTGTGCTCGAATGTAATCGAACACATCCAGGATGACCAGGCCGTTGTGCGCAATGCTGACGCCATCCTCAAACCGGGCGGACGAATGATCTTCATCGTGCCCCGCGGCGAAAAGCTCTTCAGCAGCCTGGATACCGCCATCGGGCACGTCAGGCGGTACAACCAGACGCAATTAACGGCGCTGTTCACCGGACTCGGCTATGAGATCGAAGAGCTGTTCACCCTCAATAAGATCGGCGTGCTGGGCTGGTGGTACCGGGGCAAGGTCGCCAAACAGCAGGCCATCGGGCGCTTCGGGCTGAAGGCCTTCAACATGCTGGTGCCGGTCTTCAAATTGATCGACCCCCTCCTGCCCTGGAAAGGGCTCTCCCTGGTGATCGTTGCTCGGAAGCCGGACTACTCGTAACAATTTCTCATTTCTAATCAAAAAACCGGGGTAGTTATCCACCACCCCGGCTTGATAGGCCTTCACCTGCTTATGCAGGCCAGATCTTCCGTCCGCCGCCCTGAGGCGTGATCTCGTCAATCAAAGCCAGCTCCTCGGGCGTCAGATCGGGCAGCAGTGCTGCCTTTACGTTTTCCTCGAGTTGCGAGATGCGCTTGGCGCCGGGGATGGCCACAGTCACCGCCGGATGCGCCATCACAAATTGGATCGCCAGCTGGGTCAGCGTGCGGCCAGCGGTCAGTGCTGTGAGCTTCTCAACCTTGGCTAGGTCATTCAGGAAGACCTGGTACTCATCTTCATTTTCGATCCAGCGCTGGCGGAAGTCACCCTCGCCAAATTCGGTCTCTCGGGAAAACTTGCCCGTCAGGATGCCCATCGCCAGGGGCCCCCGCACCAGCACGCCCAAATCGTGCGCCATGGTGTAGGGGAAGATGTCCGCTTCAGGTGTGCGATTGAGGATCGAATAATCGATCTGCAAGGTGGAAGCCCGGTTGTCCGCGTTGAACGCTTGCAGATATTTAAAATCGCTGGTGCTCACGCCATAGGCCCGCACCTTACCCTGCGCCTGCAGTTGTTGAAAGCCCTCAACAAAGACTTCCATCGTGGCCTCCCTGAAGTCAATGTGGCTTTGGATAATATCGACATAATCGGTGTTCAGACGCTTGAGGTTGGATTCAACTCCGGCGATCAGTTTTTCGACCGTATCATAAGCGCTGACGCCCCGCTCGCCATCAAATCCCTGCCAGCCAATCTTGGTGGCGACGATGAACTTATCCCGCCGGCCTTTCATCGCCTGTCCCAGCAGCATTTCGCTGTGTCCGCTGCCGTACACGTCGGCCGTATCGAAGAATGTGATGCCCATATCCAGCGCTGCCGAGATCATACCCAGCGATTCCCGGTCCTCCACCTCACCCCATTCATCGCCACCAATAGCCCACAATCCCAGCCCGATTTTTGTGACCTCGATCCCGCTTTTTCCCAGTATTCGTTTTTCAATATCTGGCATGATGCCTCCCGTCGTTCATTTTTGTTAATCAACCTGATTGAAAATAAACAATCTAAGGAACGTACTCAAATCGTAAATTAAGTATAGCAGATTAGTCAGCCTATCTGCGGCGAATATCACCTTTGCAGCAGCATCGGGATTAATGATTCCAGCCAAGATGAGGTTCCCATTTGAGAAGAAAAAACCCTAAGTGAAGATTGTGTGTGCATTCCTCCATGTTCTGAAGGTTGTGGGGACTTAAACTATGAGCAGATATCCCTGTTGGATATCTGCTCGTCTGATAACCAGGTGTCCTAACTGCGCAATACCGCGCCCAAGGCTTTTTCTAACTGGTCCACAATGCGCTTACGCAGCTTTCCCACTTCCTTATCCGTCAGCGTGCGGTCCGGGGCGATATAAGTCAGGCTGAATGCCAGGCTCTTCTTACCTTCGCCAACCTGTTTACCGCGGTAAATATCAAATAGCTGCACCTTTTTAAGGCTTTCCCCGCCGCCCTGGCGGATCACGGCCTCAACTTCGGCTGCTGTCACAGATTCGTCGACCACCACAGCCAGGTCTTCCAGCACCGGCGGGTAGGTCGGGACGGCTTCCACATCGAACAGAATGCGCGCAGCCTCCAAAAGGCGTCCCAGGTCAATCTCTGCCAGGTACACGGGCGGTTCGTCCAGCTCGTAATTTGCCTTAACAAGGGGATGCAGCTCTCCCATGATGCCCACAACATCCTCGCCGATCAGGATCTCAGCAGCTTTGCCAGGGTGCAGTGACGGGTGCTCTGCTGCCCGATAATGGACGTTTTCAATATGCAGCCCGCCCATCAACCCCTCAAGGATGCCCTTAAGGTCAAAGAAATCCATCAGCGGGGGTTCGTCATCAATCCAGGAGGGCTGAGCACGCAGACCGCACAACCCGATCGCGAGCATCGGTTTCTCATCCGGCAACTGCTGGCCCTCGACGGGGTGAAATACCGGCCCAATTTCAAAAAATGCCAAACGTCGGTCCAGGCTGCTGTTATATTCGAGGATCTCCAGCATGGTCGCCAGGATGCTGCGCCGCATCACCCGCCGTTCCACGGTGATCGGGTTCTGGATCTCCAGATATTCTTCATATGGACCGTCATACTCGGGCGGGAAGCGCCGCGCCTCGCGCTCGGGGGCGGTCATCCGGTAGGCGACAAGCTCCTGCAAGCCCAGGTTAACCAGCAGATCTCTCAGGACATCCTCCATAATCAGCGCCTGGTTGACGTTCTGCGGCGGTAGGGGCTGATCCAGCCTTCTCGAGGGGATTTTTTCATAGCCATAGATGCGGCTGATCTCCTCCAACAAATCCGCCCTGCCGATGAGGCCTGCGTTGATATCAAGCCGGTGCGGTGGCGTGCGGGCGGTGATTGTGTCTCCAGCCACCTCGCACTCAAACGCCAGCCGCCTGAGAATCTCCGCCATCTCCTGAGCGGGGATGTCTGTGCCCAGGCTCCGGTTGACCCAGTCCGCTGACAGCACCACAACCGGGTCCTCCGGCGGGTTGGGGTAGTTATCCAGCAGGCCCTGCGCAACCCGGCCGCCCCCCCAGGCTGCCATGCGCTTGAGGCACAGCCGTACGCCCGTTTCAGCCAGCGCAGGATGCACGCCGCGGCTGAAGCGGTAAGCGGCTTCTGAGCTGATCTTGAGCTTGCTGACTGTTTTGCGGATATTGATGAAGTTCCACGAAGCGCCTTCCAGAAGCACGATAGCGGTGTTTCCGTTCACTTCGCTCTCCTCGCCGCCCATCACCCCTGCCAGGGATAACGGCCCGGCTGTATCGGTGACCAGCTCCATCTCAGGGTCCAGGTGATGCTGCACGCCATCCAGGGTGGTCAGCATCTCGCCAGGCTCGGCGGTGCGGGTGATGATGGTAGGCGGCCCGCCTGCCCGTTCAACCAGGATGTCGTAATCGAAGGCGTGCAGCGGCTCGCCCAATTCCAGCATAACGTAGTTGGTGGCATCCACAATGCAGTTGATTGGACGCATCCCTGCCAGGTTGAGCCGCCGCCGGGCCCAATACGGGCTGGGCTGCACCGTTACGTCTTCGATCAACCCCAGCACAAAGCGCGGGTTGAGCTCAGGGTCCTGGATCTCGATCGCTGCCCGGCCCTCAAGCGGCGGACCGCTCATTTCAAGGGATGTGTCCGGCTCTCTGAGCGGTTTGCCCAGCGCTGCCGCCACCTCACGCGCCATACCCAGAACGCTGGCATCCCTGACCATATTGGGCAGGGTGTCCACATCGAAGACAGCATCACCCATGTACTCCGCCAAAGGCACGCCGGTGGGCGCATCGTCGTCCAGGATGATCACGCCCTCATGGGCATCCGAGATACCCAGCTCCTTTTCAGAGCAGATCATCGAAGACGACTCCACCCCCCGAATCTTCATCTTTTTGAGGGTCATCAGCTGACGTCCGGGCTGATGGCCGTCATAAAGCATGGCCCCTTCCCGGGCGTAAGCCACTTTCAACGGCTGCTCCAGGGGGCCGATGCCCTTGTATTCATACAGGTTCGGTGCGCCGGTCAGCACGATGATTTCCTGCGTCCCGTCATTGACGCGGCACAAGATCAACCGGTCAGCGTTGGGGTGCGCCATGACCTCATCCACCTGAGCCACCACGAACTTATCGGCCGGCCAGGTTATGCCCGTGTACTTGAATTCATGCTTCTCGCCCGGCGGCTTTTCAAGCCCCACCAGCCGGATCTCCTCAACCTCCAGCCCGACCATCGTCATCACCTTCGCCAGGGATTCGATGTCCAGGTCTTTTAGTTCTACATAATCTGCTAACCAGGTTAATGGTACTTTCATTGTTTCCTCATTCGTTTCATTTCTGTATAAGCATCAAACCCAACAGAACCAGGTAATGGATATCAGGAAAAAAAGTTCATCAGCAGCGTCCTGATCGGAAGTTTCTCAAGCGAAATTGATTGCTTTTTGCTTGCGGTGATGAGCACCACAGGCGTTGGCAATATTCGCCAGGATACCTTCACAGGTCTTCTCGATTGAGAAGCCAATCCGCACTTTCCTTTCGATGTGAACAGGGGGATCACATTCTGGCAACTATCAGCTTGATACGCCAGCGTGCTTCGCCAGATCTCAATACGTTCTGATCCCTTATTCTTCAGCGCCATGCTATCCGCTCACAATCCTGAATTCCTAATAATTAATGCCCTAAAACTGCCTTAAAAACCGCACATCATTGTTCCTGAAGTGCCGGATATCGTCGATGCGGTAGCGCATCAGGGTGCTGCGGTCGATGCCCATGCCGGCAGCAAACCCGGAATAGACGGCCGGGTCGTACCCGCCGTATTCGAGCACCACCGGGTGCACCATCCCGCACCCCAGGATCTCCAACCAGCCGGTTTCCTTGCATACCGGGCAGCCTTCACCGTCGCACACAAAACACCCCACATCAAACTCGGCGCTCGGCTCAGTGAAGGGGAAGTGCGATGGCCGTAACCGTGTCCGGGCTTCCTCACCGAACAGCCGGCGGGCAAAGTCATCCAGGGTGCCCTTCAGCTCCGCAAAGCTGACCTGCTCACCCACCACCAGCACCTCGACCTGGGCGAACTCAATCTCGCTGCGTGCCGAGAGCTGCTCGTAGCGCATGGTCGCGCCAGGCAGGATCACCCGGATCGGCTCGGGTGCCCGCGCCCGCATCACCCTGATCTGCCCGGGAGAGGTGTGCGTTCGCAGCAGGACGCCTTCTGTTTTGGTGTAGAAGGTGTCCCACATATCCCGCGCCGGGTGATAGGGCGGCATGTTCAGGTAGGTGAAGTTAAAATCATCCGTCTCAACTTCAGGAGAGGGATACACCTGAAAGCCCATGTCGCCGAAGATCTGGATGATGCGCCGCAGCACCTGGGTGAGGGGATGCAGGCGGCCCCGAGTCACCGGGCGGCCGGGCAGGGTCACATCCAGTTTTTCAGTCTCCAGGGCCTGTTTGAGGGCTATGGCTTCCAGCGTTTGGCGCTTTTCTTCCAGTGCACCTTCCAGCGCCTGCCGGACTTCATTGGCCGCTTTGCCCATCAGCGGACGCAGTGCCTTATCCAGGCTTCCCATGCTGCTGAATACCGCCATCACCGCTGAACTGCGGCCCAGGTGTTTTACGCGCCAGGCTTCAAGTGCGTCTTCATCGCCCACCCCCGCCAGGGCTGCCAGGGCATCCGCTTGGATTTGCTCAAGATCAGCCAGGTGTTTTTCTTTTTCTGTCATCAATCAATCCTCCTTGGTCCTGCCTGCTCCGGCAGGTCATTTACCCGATTAAACAAACATCCCGTCCTCAGAATGCTTCATGAAAGGACGGGTTGACCGCGGTACCACCTTTATTGGCTCCGCAGGGGCGCTGCAAAGCCCGCTCATCACCACTCGAGGCGTGCTGCGCTTTCAGCACCTGGCACGAATGGCTTCCCCGTGTAACGGCGAGGGGCCGGCTCAGACTACACACAGCGCGCTGGTCAAACAACGCTCTGCCTTCACCTGAGCAGCTCGAGAGGGAACTTCAGTTGGGTTCAGCAGGGAGCGGGTCTCAGTCATGCCCGCGCCGCCCTGTCGGCCTCCACCAGCTTACTTTCCTCTGTCATCGCTGATTGGCATGTTAACTTATGTTTATTATCCTCAAAATCGCTCCCGTGTCAAGACAGGATAATAGGGAAGTCTGACAAAATCCACTGTTTATTTCTTTCTAAAATCATGTAAGATATAAAAAAGCCACACCCTGCTGAACCGGGAAGTGCAGAGGCCAGGCAGGCCTGCGGTTTACACGCGGATTCAGCATCGCATTGTGAACGCATGAAATTTTTACTGATCATCTGCTCACAAACCAAAGTTTCCAGAAAGGAAAATGATGATGAAAAGCAACCATTATGAAAATCGGATCGTCAAATGCGCCCAATTGATCAAAAACGCAGATTTTGAGGCCTTGTTGTTAACCAAACCCTCCAATATGTTCTACCTGACCGGGGATGGGCGTCTGTGCGCCTTTGCCATCATTACCAAGCATGGGGAGGTTGCTTTAGGCGTACCACAAACCGATGTCCTTGATGTCAAAGCCTGCGCCCATTTTGACCGCATCACCGGGTTTGATGATGAAGTAGGGATGATCCATGCCATTGCCGATCACCTGAAAGGGTTTGGCATCGAAAGCGGCACCTTGGGTTTGGAATACACCTTCCTGACCCAGGCCATGCTGAAGATGGTCACACACCCGCATGCTAAACCAGAATCGGTCCAGGTTGCCGACGCCACACCAATCCTCTCAGCGTTGCGCATGATCAAAGAACCGGAGGAACTCGCCTTGTTGCGTGCAGCAGCCAAACGGGCAGATATCGGCATGGATGCGGCGATCAAAGCTGTTCAGCCTGAACGCACTAAAGACCGTGCAATGCTGGGCAAGAATAATACTACGCCCAAACGGACCTGGCGTGGATGCGCCCCGAAAGAGTCCGCTGCTTGACCGGCACCATCATTTATTATTTATGCTGTTAATTAATATTAAATGATATCTGGTGTTCAGAGGTGGTCCCAGGACCGTTATCTGGCGATTCTCAGTGCGGATTTGCCCATTCCCGAAAATTGAGAGAGATTGAGAGGAGGTAGGCCTATAATCAAGGCTGTGGAGCAAGATTCTAACAACAAAACCAAAAAGGAGGCTCCCATGACGGAAAATCCCTCAAAATCCCTGTTAAAACCACGCCTGGCACTCAAAAACCCGGCGTTACCCCTGATCATCTCACTGGTGATCATGATCATCTTTGACCAGGTCACCTGGGAGAGGCAGTTCGGTCTGCAATTCCTGGTTGTGGTCCTGCTGGTGCTGATGGGTCTGCTGATCATGGCGGCAGTCGAAAAACGGCATGCCCCCTGGACGTCCTATCTGCTGCTGGTGCCGATCCTGCTGGGTGCCGCGATGACCGACGTGTACGCAGCCGGGGTCACAATCTTCTTCAACGTCGTCCTGGCGCTGGCCGGACTGGTTTTGTTAGCGCTGACCCTGCTGAACGGCCAATGGCTCCGCTACCGCATCCGCGAAGTGCTGATGGGCGCCCTGACGTTGATCCAATCGGCGGTGACCGAGCCCATCCGGGTGCTGATCGAAAGGGCAAAATCCAGGCCCAATCAACCGGCAAACGAGCAATCTTCTGCGTGGGGGAGAATCAGGCCTTACGTTCTGGGCGTTCTGATCGCCCTGCCCCTGCTGATCATCCTGGGCAGCCTGCTGGCCAGTGCCGATATGATCTTCAGACAAAGCCTTGGGAGCCTCTTCAACTGGTTCAGGGTCGACAATTTGGTTGATACCGTCTTCCGCGCCGCCTACATCTTCATTTTCGCTTACGCGCTGGCGGGGGCGTTCATCCATGCGCTCACCCACAGCGCCGAAAAGAAAACCCTCAGCCCCGACAAGCCCATCATTTTGCCCTTTCTCGGGCATGTTGAGGCCTTCACCGTGCTGACGCTGGTCAACCTGCTGTTCCTGGGTTTCATCATCGTTCAATTCCGGTACTTCTTTGCCGGCGAAGCCAACATCTCATTGGACGGGTTCACCTACGCCGAGTATGCACGGCGCGGCTTCTTTGAGCTGGTGGCTGTGGCGATCATCAGCCTGGGCCTTCACTACCTGCTGAGCATGTTCACCAAACGTGCCAATCCTGCTCAAAAGCGGATCTTCTCAGCCCTGGGGCTGCTGCTTTTGCTGCAAGTGGGCACCATGCTCGTGTCTGCGTTTCAACGCCTCAGCCTGTACGAAACGGCTTACGGCTTCACAACCTTGCGCACCATCACCCATATCTTCATGATCTGGCTGGGCGTCATGCTCTTCGCAGCCGCATTGATGGAAATCTTCAATCAATTCAGGCGGCTGGCTGTGGTGCTCTTCCTGGTGCTGTTCGGGTTCACCCTGACGCTGAACCTGCTCAACGTGGACGGCTTCATTGCACAGCGCAATATTGCCCACGCTGCTGCCGGTCATCCCCTGGATGCGGCCTACCTCCTGTGGAACCTGGGTGAGGACGGCATCCCCGTTTTGTTTGCGCAAGCCCGGGCCGCAGATACCCCCGATAACGTCAAGGAAACGCTTGAAGCCGTCCTGGCCTGCCGGTACGCACGCAGAAGCCAGGAAGCAGACCGTGACCACTGGGCCGAATGGCACCTTTCAACAGCGCAGGCTGAAGCGCACTTCGCGGCAAACAGGAGCGACCTGGAAAGTTACCCCTTCATTGAAAGGGCCGAAACCCACGAATTGTATAACGAGGGGGAAGGGACCAACCCTACATTCATCATCTCGGCCATCTCGGTGAACGGTGAAGAGCTGTGGTGCGCCTCCTCTGAGGCGGATTGACAGCCTTGCCCGCCCGGCACCCCGAGCAGCCAAATGACTGCCTGGGCGTTTAATCTGGCAAGGGCTAGTACGGAAAAATCACGGGCAGGAACAGCAGGCTGACCACGATCACAATCAGTGAGATCGGCAGGCCGTGCTTGACATAATCGCTGAACCGGTAGCTGCCTGGCGTCATCACCATCGAGTTGACCGGGTGCGCCAAAGGGCTGATAAATGAAGACGCCAAAGCATAAGACACGCCCAGCAGAAAGGCATTGGGTGAGATGCCAAGGTCAAACGCCGCATTCAACGCAATCGGCGCCATGATCACAGCCAAAACCGGGGCGGGCATAACGGTCTTACCCAGGATCACCAGCGCCATCATGGCCGCTAATATCGCAGTCGGGCCAAAGCTGCCCACGGTTTCCACCACAAAATGGCTCACCATCGCAGCAGCGCCGGTCTCCTGGAAGGCAATGCCCAACGGCAACATCGCTGCCACCAGGAAGATCGTCCGCCAGTCAATGCTTTCGTAGGCTTTCTCCATCGTCAGCGCGCCGCTTAACACCATTAGTGCACCCCCTGCAATCGCTGTGATTGTGATGGGCACATCCAAAATGATTGCTGTCAGCACCACCCCTGCCATGGTCACTGCAGCGAGCGGCGCTTTGGCGATCAACGGCTGTTCCTGGAGATCCATTTTCAACACCACGAACTCCCGCTCGCGTGCCATGGCCCGTAAGTTTTCTGCTGTTCCGTAGCACAGCAGAGCATCACCATGCTGCAAGGTTAAATCGCCTAATCCGCTCCTGAAGGCACGCTCACCACGCCAGATGGCCAGCACAGATACATGATATTTTTCCCGAAAGCGCACTTCGCGCAGGTTTTTCCCCGCCAGGGATGAATAAGGTGAAAGCATCACCTCAACCATCTGAAGCGGCCCGCTGGACAGTTCCTCAAGGTCATAATCCGCCTTTTTGTCGACCTCCAGGGATTGCAGCCCTCTAAGAACTTCAATATCCAACGGCCGGCCCTCCACGACCAGCTTATCACCCGTATGCAAACCCTCCTCAGGCCCGGGTAAGTAGTGATCCTCACCATCGCGTAAAATCCGCAGGACGGAAATGCCGAATGCTGCTCCCAGCCGGCTTTCTGCCAGGGATTTTCCTGCCAAGGAAGACCCATCAGGGATGTCCAGCGTGAGCAAACGTTCGCCTAGCATATAGCTGGTCACGTCCTGCAATGTCAGGCGGCGATACCCGGGGTGTTGCACAAAGGCCTCGATTTGCTCATCGCGCCCCTGGATTAGCACCCAATCACCTGGATGCAGCACGAGGTTCTGTAAATTGGTCCGCCTGACAACCTCACCATGCCGGATTCCCAACACCGTTACATCAAAGCGTTGACGGAGATCAAGCTCTGCAAGCGTATTGCCGGAAAAAGGCGAACCCTCATCAACGGTGAATTCAGCCAATCCCATCCCCCCTGTGAGCAGCATCTCGCCAATAGGCTGCTGATCTTTCACCTCGAAAAACGGGCTCTGACAGAGCTCGTCAATGCGGTCTAACCTGCCCAAAACAAGCAGCCGATCGCCGCCCTCCAAAACCGTTTCGGTCTTGGCGCGCACCCGCAAGCCATTTATACGGCGGATGCTCAGCACGGTCAGCTCCAGCACACGCCCGATACGGCTCTCACTGAGGGACTTCCCGACCAGCGGATTACCTTCGTGGACGATCAATGTGGCCAACCTTTCTTGCAAGGCATACTGCTCCTGGGGCACATCACCGTTGACCGGGTCATCGGCAGACAGCGCCTTGGAAGGATAACGTTCAGGCAGAAAACGCCGTCCCACCAGGACCATGTATCCCACGCTGATCACCAGGATCAGCAGCCCCCCAGGAGCAAAATCGACGATGCTCAGCGGTGCAATCTTGGCTTCAACCATGGCGTCACGGACAATCAGGTTGGTTGCGGTGCCAATCAGCAGTATCAAGCCACCGAGCAGCGACCCGTAAGCCATTGGCAGCAGCAAACGCGATGCGGGCCGCTTGGTGCGGCGGGAAATTTCCAGGGTGATCGGCAGGAACATGGCTGCCACGCCGATATTGTTCATCACCGATGAGAGCAATGCAGATGCTGTCATCAAAGTCGCGATCAAACGCGCTTCGCTTTTCCCGGCAAATTTGAGCAGCTGTGCGCCAATCAGGCTGGATATACCCGTCCGGGCTAACCCCGCGGAGAGGATAAACATCGCCCATGTCACCACCACCGCTGAATTGCTAAAACCAGATAACGCCTGGGTTGGCGAGACCAGCCCGGTAAGCGCCAACGCAACCAGCACCAGCAGGGCGGTCAGGTCCATGCGGATCAGTCCAGTGGTAAACAGGATGATCGCCATCAACAAAATAATAGCCAAAATCAGAATCTCAAGGGGCATGTGTGTGATCTCCAATGAGAAAAATGAGTTGCTGCTACGATTATACTCAATTCAGCCTGCCATCCAGAACGATCAGATCCTTTTCCCCCTGCGAGGACCTGCTAATAAAACCTGAAGCAGCCCCACAAAACCATGCTGATGGAAGCCATTATTCCAATTTGGCTATGGGAAGACATTTCCACAACGGGTGCACGCGAATCAAGGTAATCCAGGATGTAATGTCCGCTAACGTGACCAATCAGGTGAAAATGTGTTGTAAAATGTAATTAACCAAAACAGAAGGGAAAAAAATGGACAGATCCAAGAAAATCATTCAAGGATTACTGGAACAAGCCGAGATCACACTCAACGGTGACCAACCATGGGACATCCAGGTGCACGATGAACGCTTTTACGGCCGGGTGCTCAGGGATGCATCTCTGGGTTTGGGCGAAGCCTACATGGATGGCTGGTGGGACTGCGCAGCGATCGATGCTTTTATCGATCGGGTTCTGCGGGCCAATTTGCGGCAAGCCGTCGAAAAAAACCTGCGCATGGTCTGGCATGTCCTCAGGGCCAGGCTTTTCAACCGCCAATCCACAACCAGGGCTGGCGAGGTGGCAGAGCGGCATTACAACCTGGGCAATGACCTCTACCGGGCGATGCTCGATAAACGCCTGAACTACACCTGCGCCTATTGGGCGGATGCCGAGACCCTCGACGAAGCGCAGGAAGCCAAGCTGGACCTCGTCTGTCGGAAAATCGGCGCACACCCCGGCATGACTGTTTTGGAACTCGGCTGCGGGTGGGGCAGCTTTGCCAAATATGCTGCCGAAAAGTACGGCGTCTCGGTGGTGGGATACAACATCTCCGAACAGCAGGTTGCCCTTGGCCGCGAACTGTGCCAGGGGCTGCCGGTTGAACTGCGTCTGCAAGATTACCGTGAGGCTACCGGCCAGTATGATGCGGTCATCTCGATCGGCGTGATGGAACACGTCGGCTACAAGAACTACCGCACCTACATGGAAGTGGTCAACCGCTGCCTCAATCCCGATGGGATCGGCTTTGTGCACACCATTGGCGCGAACGCCAGCCTGACCACCGGTGAGCCCTGGACGGATAAGTACATCTTCCCCAATGGCATGCTGCCCTCAATCGCCCAGCTGGGGACGGCCATGGAAGGGTTGTTCGTGATGGAGGACTGGCACAATTTCGGCCCGCACTACGACCCCACACTGATGTCCTGGCACGCCAACTTCAATACCGCCTGGCCATCCCTGAAAGACAAGTACGGCGAACGCTTCCGGCGCATGTGGAATTATTACCTGCTGAGCAGCGCCGGGGGCTTCCGGTCGCGCTCGCAGCAGCTTTGGCAGATCATCTACACCCGCCAGGGGACGCCTCAGCCAGACTGCCGTAAATCCTGAGGCAACAACATGACCGAAACCCAAGTGTTGATCGTGGGAGGCGGCCCGGCTGGGGCTGCCTGCGCCTGGCAACTCCAGCGCCATCACGTCCCCTGCCTGGTGCTCGATCGGGCTGCTTTCCCGCGCGTCAAACCCTGCGCCGGATGGATCACCCCCGAGGTCTTCACGCATCTGGCGATGCTGCCGGAAGACTATCCCCACAGCCTGACGACCTTCTCAACATTCAATATCTCCTTGCGCGGCCTGAAATTTCGCCTGCCCACCCACCAATTTGCCATCCGCCGGGTTGAGTTTGACGCCTGGTTGCTGGCGCGTGCGGATGTTGATGTGCAGCAGCACCAGGTGCAGCACATTGAAGTGAGGGATGGCCGTTATGTAGTCGATGACCAATTCTCAGCCGCGTTCATCGTCGGCGCGGGCGGCACCCACTGCCCGGTGCGCCGCCAGATATTCGATACTGGCCCAAATAGCACCCGCACAGGCCTGATCATCACCCGGGAGGAAGAATTCCCTTACAACATAACCGACCACCGCTGCCATTTGTGGTTTTTCCAAAACGGGCTGCCCGGTTATGCCTGGTATGTGCCTAAAGCGGGAGGGTACCTGAATGTCGGCATTGGCGGGTCAGCCGCCCGGCTTAAGGCCAAGAGCCAAACACTGAACGGGCACTGGGCGCGGCTGGTCACCCACCTTGACCAAACCGGTTTGGTAAGCGGACATGCCTTCCAGCCGATGGGCTACAGTTACTACCTGCGGGGTAAGGTGCCCCAAGGCCGCCTCGGCAACGCCCTCCTGGTTGGCGATGCCCTCGGCCTGGCCACAAAGGACATGGGCGAGGGCATCGGCCCAGCCATCTACAGCGGTTTGCTGGCGGCGGATGCGATCATCCACAACCGCCCTTATGAGATCAGCGCCATCCCGCGCTATTCAATCCCTTCACTCCTCCGCTTGCGGAGATAGCTCTGGTGAGTTCTCTAACTCACGTCCCAGCTTGCGCAGTCGGAGCGACAAAATGATGAAAATGATGCCCACCACGATCGCAAATAACCCGATCAACCAGACCAATGCCACCGCGCTCTGAGCCGGGAATACAAATAGCAAAATCCCAATAATCAAAGAGAAGGCACCATCCAGGATCATCATCCATTCGCCTTCAATCTCATGCCGTATCTGAATGGCGATAACAATGTCCATGATGCCAATAATGACAGCCCAGGCGGCGATGAAATACAGCAGCGCGACCCCGGTCACACTTGGCCAGAAGAATATCATCAGCCCGATGGCAATGCTCAAATTACCGCTCAAGAGCATGGTCCACCAGCGTTTATTCTGGCCAATGGAAACAATCCCTGAAACCAGTGAAAAAATGCCATCCAGCAGAACAAATACACCAAACAGAATCAACAGCACCTGCAAGGTAATGCTCGGCCAGATGACCGCCAGCAAGCCAAAAAGGATCGCGGCCAGCCCGCGCATTAAAAACACCCACCAATTTTTTGTAATCATTCTTAACATAAGATTGTCTCCCATTACAGTCTATAAAAATCAAATTTATCCAAGCCAAAAGTGATACCCTTCAGTATTTTCTATTGGCCTTGTAGTTAATTATAACGGGCCTGCGGGTTAAAACCAAAATATATAAGGTAAAAGTTCGTTGAATTATTCCAGATCATTTTCAAGTTGAACCCTTCCTCCGAAAAATTACCATCTCACCCAAAAGCAGGTGATTTTTTCCGCTTTATTTTGCGGTTTTTCACCACTTCGTGACCTATTTTCAACACTTTTCACCCAGCCCCTTGACATGGCCACGAAAAGCCAATATACTATACCCCAGTATAGTAAATATGGAGAAGGACATCTATGCCCATTTATGAATACCAATGCACCGATTGTGGTAATAATTTCGAAAAGCTTGTCCGCTTTTCAGACCCCAAAGCCGATTCACCGGAATGCCCGGGCTGCCAATCGGAGAACACACGCAAACGTCTATCGATCACTGCCGCCTTTAGCAGTACGGGCGTGCAGGCATCATCGGGGTCGAGTTGCGGCAGTTCCGGCCCCTTTCGTTGAGGCTAACCCCACATACCAGGCCGGCGGCCTGGAAAGAGAAAAACCATGCTTCACATTCAAAATCCGCAAATCAAATCGCAGGCAATTCAGCGCCTGGCGCGCATCGAAGGCCAGCTGCGCGGCGTGCAGAAAATGATCGCGGAAGACCGCGATTGTAAAGCGGTTGTCCAGCAACTGCTCGCCATCCGCTCTGCTGTGCAATCTGCCAGTATGAGCTATATCCAAAATTTGGCCAGCGAATGCCTGCTCAACATAGATGAACACACCGATCTCGAAACACAGCGTGAGTTGATGGCAGACCTGATCAACCTGCTGGGTAAGTTTTCGCTATAAACAAAAAAAGAAGGAGATTAAATGGCTGCACAGACAACCTTAAGATGGGTCCCGGAAGGAAAACGGTTTCTATCCACCGATTCAACCGGTCATTCGGTGGTTTTGGCCACCCCGGAAGAGAACATCGGTATGAAGCCTTCCGAACTGCTCCTCTCAGCTCTGGCTGGCTGCACCTCGGTGGACGTGGTCGAGATCCTCGCGAAAAAACGCACCCCCCTCTCGCAGCTTGAAGTGCAGGTCAGCGCCGAACAGGACGCCGACCCACCCTGGACCTTCCGCAAGATCCATCTCAGTTTCCTCCTGAAGGGAAAAGATCTGACTGAAAAGAACGTCCAGCAGGCCATTCAGCTTTCAGAAGAAAATTATTGCTCTGTCGCCGCATCGCTGCGCGGGACTGTTGAGATCACCTACAGTTTCGAAATCCTGCCTGACTGAAATAGGGGGCCTAATGGGTGTCAGATTTCAGCGGTGAAAAACCTTCGCCCAAAGCCTCTTGGGCTTGACCGATCACCATGAACGCCTTGGGGTCGATATCGTGCACCAGGATTTTTAAGCGGTTAATTTCCATCCGAGAAACAGCACAATAGATCACATTCCTCGGCTGGCCGGTGTACGCGCCCGTGCCTGATAGGATCGTTACGCCGCGTTCCAGGTTTTGCATGATGGCCTGGGCCACCTGATCGGTCTGCGTAGTGACGATCATCGCTGAGCGGACCATATTCGTCCCCTGCAAGGCCACCTCGGCAGCCAACCCGCTCACATAGATCAAAACCAGCCCGTACAAGGCTTCCGTCCAGCCAAACACAAACCCGGCGCCCAAAACCACCAAAGAATCGGTGATCAGGTAAGCCTGGGAAATGGTCACCCCAAAATTCCGGTTGAGGATGCGCCCTAACACATCTGAGCCGCCGCTGGTGCCCCGTCCCCGGTAAACAATCCCTAAACCGATGCCCAGGACCAAACCGCCATACAGGGTGTTCAGCACCAAGTCATGGGTGACACCTTCAGCCGGCAGGAACAGCGTCAACACATCGGTGAAGATCGAAAATGCCAGGATGGAAAGCACTGTTCGGATGGCAAAGCGCGGGCCGCCCAGGTAGCGCCACCCGAGGAAAAACAGCGGGATATTGCCAAGGAGCACCATCATACCGATGGGAAAATCAACGAAGTGATTCACCAGTTGCGCCAGTCCGCTGATCCCGCCGCTGACCAGCCTGGCAGGCACAAGGAATAACCGCAGCGCCAGGGCCTGAATCAGCGCGCCCAGCAGGATGAGAATAAAATCCCAGATATCGCGCTTTGAAAACTCGATTTGGCTGAAAAATTGGTTGATTTGAGCAGTGGTTTTCTTCATCATTTAATAGGTTCTCAATCGTGGTCTAACCCGATCTATATTATCGAACCCAAACATTATACTCTCAATAGACCCGTGCGTTTAACCTTCACGGGTTGTCGATAGGCAGGCTTAAGCAAACTTAACTACCAAGAAAACAGACGACATCATAGGACATAGCTAAATAACCGACGGACGAGGCCCAATCCCCCCATGCCCAACCAGGCCTTCTGCGCCAAACAAATTTGCTGGGTCAGCCCATAAATTCTTTTTTATTATTAATTTGCCGCATTTTTAAAGCAGGTCTTGACACCGAACAGATGTTCGTGTATGATAATAGATAATAATTAGCACAAATGAGCGGTTTCTATCGAAGGAGCCAGATATGATGGCAAGAAAAAAGGCAGGTCTTGGCGAACGGCATAAAAAGATCCTCAAATTTCTGGAGAAATTCCAGGCTGAGAACGGTTATCCGCCTTCCATTCGGGAAATTGGCGAGAACACCAACATCAGCTCGACATCTGTCGTCAATTATTACCTTAACCAGCTTGAGGAAATGAACTACATAGAGCGCGAGAACAACGTCTCACGCGGGATTCGCCTGCTGCGCAACCTTGAAGGCAAACTGCTCACTGCCGCCCAGACCGTTTCGGACATGTTCAGCGTTCCCGTCATCGGGCGGATTGTCGCCGGTGAACCCGTCCCGGTGCCGTCCTCCGATTTCAACTATTTCGACTCCGAAACCGGGATCGACATCGCCCGCAGTCTGCTCCCGCCCAAAGAAAAAACCGACGACCTGTTCGCCCTCGAAGTCCAAGGCGATTCGATGATCGATGCCATGGTCAATGATGGTGACATTGTGGTCATGCGGTCTGTCACCCAGGCCAACAACGGCGAGATGGTGGCCGTTTGGCTGGCCGATCGGGATGAAACCACCCTGAAGTATTTCTTCCTGGAAAATGGTCGTGTCCGCCTGCAGCCCGCCAACCCCCTGATGAAGCCCATCATCATTGAGGACCCTGCCCATGTACAGGTTCAGGGCAAAGTGGTGCTCGTCATTCGCCGGTTGGAAGAAGCCTAAGCCGCCAACCCGTCAGCAATCCCTGGATTAACACCGCAAGTCCCCGTGGCTGGTATGCCACGGGGACTTTCAATTAAAAGAACAGGCCCTGCCTCACGATGTACCGCAAAGGCAGGGGCCTGTTTATGTCCAAAACCGGTATTAGCTTAAAGCAGTTCGACTTTTGCGCCGGCTGCTTCGAGTTTTTCCTTGGCGTCCTGAGCAATGTCCTTGCCAACGGCTTCGAGGACTTTGGAATCGGCTGTTTCAGCCATGTTCTTGGCGTCCACCAAGCCGAGGTTTGTGAGCTGGCGGATGACCTTGATGGTTTCGATCTTCTTGGGACCAGCGTCCTTGAGGACCACATCAAATTCGGTCTTCTCTTCAACTTCCTCTTCAGCAGCAGCAGGGCCAGCGGCCACGGCAGCCACAGGGGCAGCAGCGGAAACGCCCCATTTTTCTTCCAGCATTTTAACAAGTTCGGCGGCTTCCAAAACGGTCAGCTCGCTCAATTGATCCATTAATTTTTCTAAATCAGCCATTTTAATCTTTCTCCTTGCAATTTTTGTTTATGTTGTTCTATCGATCGATTTGTAGATTGTGAAAATTCATTCTTCAGGCAGCGGTCAGGCGGCCTGTCCTTCTTCTGAGAAGGCTTTGACAACCGCAGCCATGGAACGGGCTGGTTCAGCCAAAGTACGTACAAGCTTGGTCGCAGAGGCCATAATGGTGCCCAACACGATGCCGCGCATAACGGGCAGGGTCGGCAGGTCAGCCAGCGCTTTGACACTTTCAGCAGTGATGGGTTTTTGATCCATGTAACCCATCCGAATGTCGAAGAAATTGGTTTTCGAAATCTCTGAGATCACTTTTGCCACGCTGGGTGCGTCGCTGAAAGCGAAACTTACCAGGTTATTCTCTTCCCAAAATTTATCTTCATAGTCAAGTTCCATTTCATCCAGAACCAGTTTAAACAAGCGGTTCTTGACAACATGAATTTCACCGTTGACTTCGCGCATTTTCTCGCGTGCCTCATCAATTGCGTTCATTCCCATGTTCTGAAATGAAAGGATGAAGAATGCGTTGCTGTTGTCGATCCAAGTCTTATACTGTTCAACAATTGCTTCTTTTTCTTTACGAGTAAACGCCAATGTGTTCACCTCCTTCCGGTTTTGGTTTATTAAACATTGAAGTCTTTGCCTCAATTTTCCGCTGAGGCAAAGACTTCGGTTGATGATGCCTGTTGGCATCCCATTGGTCTGATGTGCCTTCACCTCGGCGGGATATTAAGCTCCTGGCGGAGCACCTGCTTTCTTCAGCGAAGAAATGTTCAGTATTCAGTTGTTAAAATGCGTATGTATTATAGCACAAATTAAAATATTTACAACGTCAGCGATGAGGCGTAGGGGTCAACCTTGATGCCGGGGCCCATCGATGAAGATACGGTCACACGGCGGATGAAGTTGCCACTGGCGCCAGCCGGACGTGCCTGCCTGACAGCCCGCATAAATGCAGACAGGTTCTCATGCAGGGCTTCTTCGGTGAAGGAAACTTTGCCGATCGGCACATGGATATTCGCCGTCTTATCGAGGCGGAACTCCACACGGCCTGCTTTGGCTTCATTGATGGCGTTGGCGATGTTGTCCGCTTGCACAACCGTTCCTGCTTTGGGGTTCGGCATCAGACCGCGGGGACCAAGCACCCGGCCAAGCCGGCCAACTGTGCCCATCATATCCGGTGTGGCAATGGCCACGTCGAAATCGGTCCAGCCGCTCTGGATCTTCTCGACCAGCTCGTCTGAATCAACCACATAATCGGCGCCAGCCTCCCGTGCGGCTTCAGCAGCTTCGGCCTGGGCAAAAACAACCACGACAACCTGCTTGCCGAGGCCATGGGGCAGCACAACCACGTCACGAATTTGCTGATCTGCCTGGCGCGGGTCAAGCCCGGTGCGCACATGCACTTCGACGGTCTCATCGAAATTCACATAACTGACCGATTTCAGCAATTTAAAGGCTTCCTGGGGATCGTACAAATGCTCACGATCGACTTGATTTCTTGCTTCTAGATACTTCTTACCATGTCTTGCCATGAATACTCCTTTGTGGTTCTAACGGGTTTCAACCCTCCCACGATGCTTAATTAGTCCTCAACAACAATAATACCCATGTTGTTAGCTGTGCCTTCAATCTGGCGCATGGCGCCTTCGATATCAATGGCGTTCATGTCATTGAACTTCTGCTCAGCGATTTCACGCACCTGTGACCGGGTCACGGTGCCAACCTTATCCCGGTTGGGTTGCCCTGAGCCCTTTTCAATGCCTGCTGCTTTGCACAGCAAGATGGCCGCCGGTGGTGATTTCAGTTTGAATCGAAACGAACCATCCTGGAAGATGGTGATCTCTGCAGGGATGATCTCACCCGCACGTGAGGCGGTACGGCCGTTGTAGTCCTTGCAGAAGGCCATGATGTTAACACCATGCTGGGCCAATGCCGGGCCGATCGGGGGCGCGGGGTTGGCCTTGCCAGCCTGGATTTGTAGGGTAATAACTGCTTTAACTTTCTTTGCCACTTATACACTCCTTTGTGGTCCTAACGGGTTTAAACCCTCCCACAATTCACTGATCTTAAACGATTACATCTTTTCGACTTGTAAAAAGTCCAATTCAACAGGCGTTGAACGCCCGAAGAAATTTACCATTACCCGCACTTTCGAGCGGTCCATATCGATCTCGTCCACCACGCCCGGGAAGTCGTTGAAGGGCCCGTCAATAATGCGGACCTTTTCGCCGGGTTTGTAGGTCACCTTGATCGTGGGGGCTTCTGCCTCCATGCGGCGCAAGATTTGCGAGACCTCTTCCGGGCGCAGCGGGATGGGATCGTTGCCCATGCCGACAAAGCCTGTCACGCCTGGTGTGTTGCGGACAACATACCAGCTCTCTTCGCTCATGATCATGTTCACCAATACATAGCCAGGGAACACGTGCCGCTCAATCGACCGGCGTTTACCATCACGGACTTCGATCTCTTCCTGTGTGGGTATGACCACATCAAAGATCTGGTCTTTCATCCCCATCGATTCGATCCGCTGCTCAAGATTGTGGCGAACTTTGTTCTCGTAACCGGAATAACAATGGATCACAAACCAGGCCCGCCCATCATCTACAGCCTCTTTTTCAGGCTCATCCTGGGTTGCTTCAGGCGACTCAGCAGCAGTATCCTCAACCGACGCGGAGATTTCTTCCGCTTCTTCATTTTCAGAAACGGTCGTATCTTGTTCTTCTTGCGGAACTTTTTCTTCTGGATTTTCCATTGCTGCCATAATTACCTTATCCGACTCTTCCCTGGTCTGTGTCGATGAAGTTTACAGAGCGACCAGGAACGAGATCAATTGCGAAAACAAGAAATCCAACACACCCAGAATCGCGGCCATCAACAACATCACCAGCATCACGAGTCTGGTCATCTTCCAGGCATCGGGTGCGGTCGGCCAGGTGACTTTGCGGAGCTCACCAATGGTCTCGCGCCAAAAGCGCTGGATTTTTTCGAGAAATGTCAGTTTCTTTTTCTTTTTTTGTGACACAGGTCACTCCTCGTTTACGCCTAAAACGCCGCCCAGAATAGACGGCGTTGAAAATTTCAGGCAGGCCAGGCAGGAATCGAACCCGCAACCCCCGCTTTTGGAGAGCGGTGCTCTGCCAAATTGAGCTACTGGCCTGTGTGCGCGGCTGAGCAGGTCTTCATCGATCATTAACCTCGGTTCAACGCGCTTATTTCATCTCACGATGGAGCGTATGCTCGCGGCATCGTGAACAATACTTTTTCAACTCCATCCGGGCTGGATCATTACGACGGTTTTTCTCGGTCGTATAGTTCCGTTCCTTGCATTCGGTGCATTCCAGTGTGATGACCGGACGGATACCTTTCTTCTTCGCCATGTTATTCTCTCATGGTTGCCCTGGTGAACAGGGCAACCATGTATCCTTCCTAAGTTTTACTCAATAATTT